>Ga0206125_10001088_pt1 | contig 33314 bp, 28 predicted proteins | sample Helgoland_Spring_4_FD_148598 | JGI IMG/M metagenome (GOLD analysis project Ga0206125, IMG submission 148598) | Pelagic subsurface seawater microbial communities from Kabeltonne, Helgoland, North Sea - Helgoland_Spring_Bloom_20160331_1 | ecosystem: Environmental > Aquatic > Marine > Epipelagic ... | reverse complement strand
GTCGCTAGAACGTGTAGCAAAATTGGCCTGCAGTCAATCCAGATCCAGAAAAACAGCCTCCAATTCGGTCACCCCTTTGAATTTCAGGGCGGTTGAGTAACTGCTGATAACTAATGGCAAAAGTTGCAGTAGTAATGTTTCCTAGCAACGGGTAGGTCCTAATCATTCTGTCGGCCCCAACTACAGTTATTGTCATCAAGTCTGCCCCATCTACATTCAATGCTTTAGAAGAATGGGCGCATTTTAAGTAAAATTTGTAACGCTGATCATTTGATACTCCTCTAAGCATTCTGGATTAATTATAGCCTCGATGTTATTTACAGGTCTGCCATTAATCAGGTTGCCAACAACGCCTTCTATTTTTTTACCTGATCGCGTGTATGGGATATCGTTTACCTGTATCACGTGCCTAGGAACATGACGAGGTGTGGTTTTTGAACGAATTGCCAGTTTTATCTCATTAATTCTATCTTGAGTCAGCTGTTCGTCTTCAACCATTTTCACAAAGAGTGCCACTTCTACATCACCAGCAATTTTTCTACCTATGCACACAGAATCTTCTATGTAATGAAGCGGTTCGGTCTGACGATAAATTTCGCTTGTGCCAATTCGGACGCCCCCTGGATTGAGGGTCGAGTCACTGCGCCCAAAAAATACCGCGCCCCCATACTCGCTTACCAGAATATAGTCACCGTGATGCCACAAGCCTGGGTAGCGATCGAAATACGCTTTATTCAGGCGTTCGTTGTTAGGATCATCAAGAAAATAGATTGGTCTAGATGGGAAACTTTGCAAGCACACAAGTTCCCCTTCTTCACCTATTAACACCGCACCGTTTTCATCTACGCAGGCAGAATCCATTCCCAGCGGTGCGCATTGACACTCTCCTCGATAGACGGGAAGAACTGGATTACCACCGTAGAAGCAGCCTAGGATATCGGTGCCACCAGCAATACTAGACAGAAGCACATCAGACTTTAGGTTCTGATAAACAAAATCATACTGTTCCGGCAATAGGGGCGACCCAGTAGAGAGAATGGTTTCGAGACTGTCCAGGTTCAGAGAGGATAAAGCTGTATTAGAGTCTTCTAATGCACGAAGAAACTTTGGCGACGTACCGAAAATATTGATTTGATGTTTTTCGATCATACCGAGGTAATCCGGCATGCTAGGAAACCCGGGCGAACCATCGTAGAGGACCACTGTTGACCCAAAATAAAGCGAGCTGATCAACCAGTTCCACATCATCCAACCGCAGGTTGTAAAGAAGAATATTCGCTTCTCGGCGGTCAGATCGCAGTGCAGGCCGAGTTCCTTAATGTTTTGGATAAGGGTTCCGCCAACAGAGTGAACGATGCACTTAGGCTTGCCGGTGGTGCCAGACGAATACATGATGTACAACGGGTCTGCAAAAGCGCGAGGAACAAAAGAGGGTGTGCCGATAGCATTGGACATATTAGGCCATGGCTCGAGTAGATCATGGTCGTCGAAATCGTGGCTATCATCGTTCAAGCAAACGACAAATACCCGCTTAATGGAAGGCACTTGCGAGATTACTTCTGATATTTTTGGCAGACAGTCAAAATACTTTCCGCCATAGTAGTAACCAGCGGCGGCAACTAAAACCGAAGGTTTGGATTGCGAGAATCGATCAATCACACCGTCAATACCGAAATCTGAACTGGTCGATGTAAAGACTCCTCCAAGTGCCGTTGCAGCAAGCATTGCGACAGCCGTTTCAGGAACGTTTGGCATATAGCATGCCAGCACATCCCCGGTCGAGAAATCTGAACTAATCGTATTCTGAAACGTAGAAACCTGAGCTCGCAGTTGAGAATAAGTCAATGATCTCTGATGGCCATTCTCTAACACAGAAATAAGTGCGGTGTGTTGCTCCTCGCCTTTGGCCAGTAGATTCTCCGCGAAATTTAAGGAAACCTTAGGAAACCAACCATATTGTTCAAAGCCACTGTCTAGGTTGGCCGGGCTTAGTTCGCCTTCATACGCGATGTTAAACCAGTCAAAAAGCTCACTCCAAAATTCATTGGGATCACTAACTGAGTAGCGATGTAATGAGGCATAGTCATCAAATACGGCACCGGCTCTGTTTGACATATGCTGCATGAAGAGCCACATTTGACTGTTGGTTTTACGCGACTCACTTGGCCGCCAAAGCTCTACTGATTCAACCATAGTACTACCTACTTTCTTGCAGCCAACTGGAGATTATTTTATCGAAGTCGCTTTCAATTGCGTTCCTTGGCGGTTGATTCGCAGAGTGAGTGAACCTTGGGGCTGCTTGTGCCTGTAAGTGCTCATTATGCGTTCCGTAAACATTTCGGCTTTGCATATGCGGATGCTCAGCGGCTTCATCTGGGTTTAGAACCGGCGCAAAGCAAGCGTCGGTGCCTTCCAATAGTTCGCACCAATCCAGTTGGGTCTTGCTGGCAAAGAGAGCCTTAAAGGCTTCCTTTTGATTGGGCCAGGCGTCAATGTCAAATTGTTTAGCAAATTCAGGTTTCTCCGCTACACCGATTTTATCGATCAGGAGTTTATAAAAGTGGGGTTCTAAGGCACCAACGCTTACAAATTTTCCGTCGCTACACTCATAAGTATCAAACCAATGCGGGCCATCAAGAATACTTTTTCCGCGTTCATTTACCACAGTGCCCGAACTGCGCAGTGAGAGAACGAGGTTCATCATGTGTGCGCTGCCATCGACCATGGCGGCATCTACAACATCTCCTTTGCCGGTGCGTTGAGCATTCAATATACAAGCCAACATGCCTATTGTTAGATAGAGAGCACCACCGCCTATATCACCTGCCAACGTTGGTGGGGCAAAGGGAGGCTCGCCGGGTCTACCTGCGTACCAGAGGGCACCGGAAAGCGCTATATAGTTAATGTCGTGTCCTGCCGCTTGAGATAACGGACCAGTTTGCCCCCAACCAGTGACGCGACCATACGCAAGAGCAGGGTTAACTTCATGGCAGATGCTAGGCCCGAGTTCTAACCGTTCCATAACACCGGGGCGCATACCTTCAATTAAACCGTCTGCATGCTTTACCATTTCGAGCAACTTCGCGCGGTCGCCTGAATCCTTAAGGTCTAGTTGCACGATGCGTTTATTGCGTTTGTAGATTGTGTTGTGACCGATATCACCTACCGGAGGTTCTCCAGTGCTTGGTCTTTCAACCACCACAACGTCCGCGCCCATATCGGCTAGGTGCATCCCACAGAACGGGGCAGGGCCAATGCCTTCTATCTCGATAATTCGAATTCCAGAAAGTATGCTCATAATGTCTTAAGCACCCGCTTGCAGTGATATTATCTTGCTGTAAGCATCAAGCATCTTCTCTAGTTGAAGGTGGTATTCAGTCACACTGGCTTCCTTCACGTGTCCGTAGCCTCTGATTTTTTCGGGTAAGGATGCTATCTGTACCGCTAGCGGATAGTTGTCATTGTTCAAGGATGAACAAACTGTCTTAATCGTCTCTTCATAATCAACAATCAATTGTCGTTCCATCTTACGCTCCGACGATTTGCCAAAAACATCAAATGCCGTACCCCTTAAAAGTTTCAATTTTGAAAGCACTCTAAAAAGCGGTAACACCCAAGGCCCGAAAGTCATTTTCTTAGGCAGTCCACTTACCTTATCCTTAGGCGCGATAGACGGCGGCGAGAGGTTAAATTGCAATTTAAAGTCACCTTCAAATTCGGCGTTTAGCTTACGTTTAAATTCAGGGTCGCTATAGAGACGGCCAACTTCATACTCGTCTTTATAAGCCATTAGCTTATAGCCGTAACGAGCTACGGCCATGCTGAGTTCGTTCTTTTTATCTAAGCTAGATTCGGCCGTTTTTGTGGCATCCACCATGCTTAGATATCGCTGAGCATATTTCGAATCTTGGTATAAAGTCAGTTCGGTTGTTCGGTGCTCAATTAGTTGCTCCAAGGTTTTAGGAAACTCGATTTGTGAGCCTGAATTGCGATTAGCTATCTCGATTACGGCATCTAAGTCATGAGCAACACATCGTCCCCACTCAAATGCGGTTTGATTCCACTTTGGTGAGACTCCGTTTAATTCGATTGCCTGATATATCGAAGTTTTTGACAGCGGCACCAAGCCTTTCTGCCAAGTAAAGCCGAGCAACAGCAGATTCGCACCGATAGAATTTCCGAGTAATTTCACAGCAAGGTCAGAAGCGTTCAAATAGGTAGTCTTTTCCGAGTCTAAGACACTAATCAGGCGGTCTTTAACATTGTCAGAAGGGTATTGAAGGTCTGGGTCTCGAGTGAAATCGCCTGTGATCGCCTTGTTGGTATTTATCACTGCGGTTGTTCTTCGTTTCGAGAAAGTATCGAGTACCGCATCACTGGCGATGGTTAACATGTCATAGCCCAGCACTAAATCGGCACTGGCAGCATTTATTCGCGCGGAATTTATATCATCCGGTTTATTTGCAATGCGTGTGTGAGTTAATACCGCACCGCCTTTTTGTGCGAAGCCCATTTGGTCCACAATCGACACGCCTTTTTTATCTATGTGCGCTGCCATTCCTATGAGTGCACCAACGGTAATGACTCCAGTACCACCAACACCGCCAGATAAAACACCATAGGTGCCCCCCGAAGGTATATTGGCAATAACGGGCTCAGGCAGATTGAAAAGGTCTGGTGACGCGCCTTCTACTGCAGTGCCTTTACGCATATCACCCCCAAGCACTGTCACAAAGCTTGGGCAGAAACCGTTGTTACATGAGTAATCTTTGTTACAGGCCGATTGATCTATCTTGCGCTTACGGCCAAATTCGGTTTCTGTAGGTAACACGGCAACGCAATTGGATTTTTTACTGCAATCCCCACAGCCTTCACACACTCTGTCGTTGATGAACATTCGTTTTGCTGGGTCGGGAAATGTCCCACGTTTACGCCTTCGACGCTTTTCTGCAGCGCAAGTTTGGTCGTATATCAGAATCGACACGCCTTCGATCTCACGCATTTCTCGTTGTACTAGCTCTAGATCTTCTCGATGGTGGATAGTGGTACCGGCAGCGAAGTTGGAGTCAGTGCTATATTTCTCTGGCTCGTCGGTAACAACCGCGATACGTTCAATGCCTTCACCGCGCATTTGATTGGTGATTTGCGGAACGCTGATAGGGCCATCAACAGGTTGGCCACCCGTCATGGCAACAGCATCATTGAAAAGGATCTTATAGGTGATGTTCACCCCAGATGCGACGGCTGAGCGGATAGCGAGAGTGCCGGAGTGATAGTAAGTGCCATCCCCTAACTGTTGAAATACATGCTTTGTTTTTACAAATGGTGCCTGGCCTATCCAAGGAACACCTTCGCCGCCCATTTGGGTGGCGTATCCGACATCACGGTCCATCCAATAGGCCATGAAATGGCAGCCTACGCCGCCATAGGCTCTACTGCCTTCGGGCACCTTAGTCGATGAGTTATGTGGACAGCCTGAACAAAAGTAGGGCAGGCGAGTCAATGCTAACGCTTCTCTATCTTGACTACGAGCTAATTGAGTATCGAGTACATTCAGTCGACCACTTAGGTCAACATCTACGTATAACTTTTGGATACGAGCGGCAATGATCCGGGCAATTCTGTCTGTATGCAAATTACCGTAGTTTTCGGTCATCAAAAGACCCGCTTCGTCGCGTCTACCAACAATACTGGGGCGTTGAGCTTCAGGTAAGTGATAGCAAACATCACGAAGTGCATTCTCTATTTGTTCACGTTTATCCTCTATTACCAATATATCACTCAAGCCAGCAGCAAACTCTTTGTAGGTCTCACGATCAACAGGAAAGGGCATAGCCACCTTAAGAATACGAACACCCATTGAGCTTAGGTTCGCCTCACTTAAACCTAGGTCTTTTATAGCTTGCAAAGCATCGCGCCAAGTTTTACCCATCGCAGCGATTCCAAATTTTGGCATCTCGCTGTCGTGTGTCACTCTGTTCAACTTATTCGCTCGTGCAAATGCAACAGCTGCTGGAAGTTTGTAACGAAGCAGTCGCTCTTCTTGAAATGCCCAACTGTCGCCCACGCGAGAGTTAACTCCGTCAGAGGGAAATTTGAACTCGGGTGTCACAATTTGAATTTGGTCATGAGCTGCATTGATCGACGCTGCCGTTTCTATGGTTTCAGGCAGTAATTTATAACCAACCCACGCACCAGAGAAACGAGAAAGGGCAATACCATACAGCGCCATATCAAATACATCTTGAATGTCCGCGGGGTATAACACTGGCATCAATAAATCTTCAAACAGAAGCTCAGAATGGTAGGCGTCTACCGTCGAGGTCTGTGCTGGATCATCACCAGCTAAGACCAATACGCCACCATGTTTTGAAGACCCCCAATAGTTAGCTTGACGCATCGCATCTAAACTTTGGTCTAGACCGGGCCCCTTGCCATACCACATTGAGTAGACGCCGTCGTAATTGGCGTCGTTATGAAAATGAGTTTGCTGCGACCCCCAGATAGCCGTAGCAGCCATATGTTCATTAACGGCAGGCCAAAACTTAACATGGTGCTCTTTGGCTAGTTCTTCAGCGCGCCACATCTCTTGGTCCATAACCGTCATTGGCGAGCCACGGTATCCAGAAATAAAGCCAGCCGTGTTCAAGCCTGCGGCCATGTCTCGTCTTCGTTGAACCATGAGCACTCGCACAAGTGCTTGCGAGCCAGTTAAATATATTCGCCCCGAATCAAAGGTGTATTTGTCCTGCAGGGTAACTACTTGTTGATTCATAGATGGTTCCTTGCGATGTGGCGTTCGCTTATTTGATTAATTGATGTGACGCCTAACAGGCCCATGTCACGCTCAAGCTCTTCTTTTAATATGCCAAGCACCTTGCTTACACCTGCCTCGCCACCGGCCGCTAAACCGTAGATATAGGGTCTTGCAAAGGAGCAAGCGTCGGCTCCCATGGCCAGTGCTTTAATTATGTGTGTGCCTCTGCGAATTCCGCTGTCGGCAATGATTTCAATTTTGTCTCCCACAGCGTCGCGAATATTAGCGATTTGATGAATCGTCGGCATGACTCCATCTAATTGTCGGCCGCCATGGGTCGAGACAATAATGGCGCTGGCCCCTACATCGATGGCCTTTTTAGCGTCTTCAACCGAGAGAATGCCTTTTAGCGCTAGCGGGCCGTCCCAGTTGTTTCGGAACTCAGCGATATCGTTCCAGGTCACCGAAACGTCGAATAACGAGTGCGCCAACTCAAAAGTGTTCATGCCACCACCAAACGCATCAACTTTATGCGCAATATTGGACATTTCGAAATCTTGATTTGAGGCAAGAAAGGGCAAAGACCAAGCAGGCTTAGCAGCAAACTGGAAAAAAGTAGATGGCTTGATCTTAGGAGGAAAGCTTAAGCCGCTGCGCAAATCTCGCTCTCTATTACCACCAATCGAACTATCTACCGTAATGCAGATGCTATTAAAGTTCGCCGCCTTAGCGCGCGATAAAAACTCCAACGAGATGCCGCGATCTTTGAAAACATACACTTGGAACATCTTAGGGCCCTTAGTCACGGCACCAATCTCTTCAATGCTCGCTGTACCGAAGGTGGCGAGGGAATAGATAATGCCTAACTCATCTGCCGCTGTTGCCACACCAAACTCTTTGTCTTGATGATATAGGCGACTCGCACCGCTGGGCCCACAGAAAAAGGGAAGGTCCATTTCCACGCCCAAAACCTTTGTTTTGGTGTTAATTGAACTGACATCAACGAGCGTTTCGGGAATCAGAGAATAATGATCAAACGCGCTTACATTTTGGCGAAGGGTGATCTCATCTTCCGCACCGCCATCCATATATTCGAATATAGCGTGAGGCAGTTTTCGCTTCGCAATTTTTCGAAAATCAGCTACGTTGTAACAATTTTTAATTGACATATTTTTGCTCTTAGAAGGCTCTCTTTGGTTTGCTCTAGAAGGCAGATAAGCCGGTAAGTTGGCGGCCGATGATCAGTTTTTGAACCTCGGTAGTGCCTTCGGTAAATGAAAACACTTTTACGGCGCGACTGTAGTACTCAACTGGGTATTCTTTAGTTATGCCGCTGCCGCCGTGAATTTGAACAGCATCAGCTACTATCTCGCAGGCGAGCTCAGTGCCATACCACTTTGACATTGCCGCTTGTAGCTGGGGATCTTCGCCGCGATCGATCATATCCAACGATTTTAGTGCCATTAATTTGCCTGCTTCTAGCTTCGTGCGCATTTCAGCTAACTTGGCTTGAATCAGCTGCTTGCCAGCAATTGCAGACCCGAATTGCTTGCGCTCACCAGCGAATGCCAAAGCCTCATCAAAGGCTGCTTGTGCAATGCCAAGCGACATAAGAGCGACAATAGGCCGTGAGGATGATAAGAGCTTCATCATATGAGCCATCGCTTTAGGAGCAGGCACCATCACTCGGTGAGCGGGCACCTTGGTGTCCGAGAAAAATACTTGCGCAGTAGACTGACTATTAAGGGCTGTTTTATTTAGATTGCTGGTTTCGTAGCCGTCATCACGCTCTACTAAAATCAAACCAAGCCCTTGGTCGTCATCGCCCTCTACGAACCTGGCAAGCAGTAGAATAAAATCGGAATAGCCACCGCTGGATATCCATGTTTTCTCGCCATTGATAAGGTATACGTCTCCGGCTTTTTTCGCTTTGACTTGCAAAGATGCAACGTCAGAGCCGCCAGATGGTTCAGACATCCCTACACAACCCAAGATATCTCCTGCCATCATTTCGGGTAGATACTTGGATTTGATATTTTCAGGCGCGCCGGCCATCAACTTACTAGTGATACCCATGATCTGTGTGGTGATGCAAATATCGGGGGATGCTTTCGCCAGGTCATGCATCATCAAACCATAACTGACAAGATCAAGTCCCATACCGCCATCAGCCTCGGAGACAAATCCGTTGACAATACCGAATGGGATAAGCTTTTTCTGCAATTCAACAGCGAGCTCTTTGTCGATATATTTGTCGCGATATTGATGAGCAATAGGCTTGATTTCAGCATCGAGAAATCGATTAAAACTATCGATGAGTAATTGTTGTTCTTCAGTGTAAGAGAAATTCATAACGCGCCAGCTTGAGATTAGGGCTTAAGGTTACGAACTAAGTCTGTGTCTTGCCTATCATTTTTGGCAAACAGCCTGTCAAAGTTAGATATATCGCCTATAGACCCAATTTTTCAGTGACCGTATCGCGCATAACAAACTTTTGAATCTTACCAGTCACTGTCATGGGGAATTCATCAACAAACTCAACATACCGGGGCTTTTTGAAATGGGCTATTTGGCCATCACAATAGGCTTTGATTTCATCTTCATTTAGTTGCTCACCGACAACTGTTTTGATCCACACGCAAAGCTCCTCACCATACTTTTTATCTGGCACCCCAAACGCGGCAACTTCCATCACCTTGGGATGCGTGTACAGAAAGTCTTCTACTTCTTTGGGGTAAATATTCTCGCCGCCTCGAATCACCATGTCTTTAAGCCGACCAGTGATGTTGCCATAACCATTCTCGTCGATGACAGCTAGATCTCCTGTGTGCATCCACTGCGCTGAATCAATTGTTTCAGCCGTTTTCTCGGGCTCATCCCAGTAGCCTTGCATCACAGAATATCCACGGGTCAAAAGCTCACCTTGCACGCCTCGAGGAACTATTCTGCCGTTTTCGTCAATGACCTTGACCTGCACATGCGGATGAACTTTGCCCACAGTGGAGATTCTTAGATCTATGCTATCGCTGGTACTGGATTGAAAACTGACTGGGCTGGTTTCAGTCATGCCGTATGCAATGGTAACTTGGCTCATGTGCATATCAGTAATGACTCGCTTCATAACCTCTTCAGGGCAGGGTGAGCCTGCCATTATACCGCTGCGCAGTGATGACAAGTCGTAATCATTGAAGCTTGGCTCGGCTAGTTCAGCCACAAACATGGTTGGCACACCGTATAGCACTGTGCACTTTTCGGCTGCCACTGTTTGTAATGCGGTCACTGGGTCGAAACCTAGATCCGGCAACACCATGGTTGAGCCGTGCGTGATACACCCGAGGTTACCCATTACCATGCCAAAGCAATGATAGAGTGGAACTGGTATACAGATTCGATCCTTGCTTTCTAAGTTAATAGCTTCTCCAACAAAAAAACCATTGTTCAGAATATTAAAATGGCTAAGCGTTGCGCCCTTTGGAGATCCTGTTGTGCCGCTGGTGAATTGAATGTTAATTGGATCGTCCGGCGACAGCCTGGTTTGAATTTCGTCTAAAGCGATAATGTCATCATGAGAGGCCAGCTGGAGTACTTGATCAAAGCTATAGAATCCTTCACGACGTTCCCGTCCCGTCTGTATTACAAACTTTAAGTGAGGGAGTCGTTTGGATGTTAGATTTCCAAGTTTGGAAGATGTAATCTCTGGCGCCAATGTTTCGATCATCTCGAGATAATTACTTGTTTTGAATTCATCCCAGAGCACTAGGCCCCGACATCCAGCCTTGTTGAGTGCAAACTCTAGTTCGGTCAGCCGATAGGCAGGGTTTATATTGACCAAAATTAGGCCGGCTTTGGCAGTAGCAAATTGGGTGATTACCCATTCAGCGCAATTGGGCGCCCATATCCCTACGCGATCGCCTGGAACCAAGCCAAGCCTTATCAATGACGCAGCGAATTGCTTTGCTTTTTCCTCCAGTTGGAGATAGTTAAGTCGTATTCCTTGATGGTGAGACACTAGTGCTTCATTGTCAGCCCATTGTTCACTGGCGTCACTTAGTGCCTCGCCAATGGTTTGGTAAATTAGAGGTTGATCGCTAACCCCATGAACATAGCTAAGTTGAGTAGTATTCAATTTCACCCCATTGAAATGATTAATCGACTATTTTTTCGCCGCTGCCAAAGAAAAGAAAAATACACGCGCCAACCAAGGATATCGCTGCTGTAACAATAAAAACATTGTCGTACGACCCTGTTGAAGTCAATATATAACCCGCAATGGGCGCGCCTAACGCGCCAGCAAGAGTTCCAAATGTATTTACGGTGCCATACAAGATGTCAGCGAATTTAGGCGTGATATCAAGACAATTAGGTACGATCGCTGCGAATGAAAAAGCCGTTATCCCTAAGGCGCAAAACATCAGTAAGGTGGCTATTTCTGGAGAGGTTGCGTCACGCATAAAAATCATCATGACGGCTCCTCCAATCAAACCGAAGCCAACCATTAGCTTGCGAGTGAGTGTGAGTGAAATTCCTTTCTTAATCATGCTATCACCAACCCAACCTCCGACATTTAACATCAAGAACATGGATATCCAAGGGAATAGGGAATATATTCCTGCGCCTGAAATATTCAAACCATGCACATCTGCAAAATAGCTCGGCAGCCACGACAAAAAGATATAAAGAGTCCAAGAGGATGCGAAACCAGCCGTACAGAGTGCCCAGACTTGTTTTTTTGTAAGCAATTCTCTCCATGGGATATTCTTTGCCTTTTCGGTAACGCCACCTCCTGCCTCAATTAGAGCAACTTCTTTAGCACTAATCGTGGGGTGTGTCGCAGGTTGGTCGGTGACGAAAAAGTACCAAAATATGACCCAAATAAAACCGCTAGCACCAAACAAATAGAAAATTGCTGGCCAACCATAAGCGTTTATAATCCAGCCTCCCAAGAGCAGGGCCAATATGGTGCCCATGATCGCTCCGGAGGACAGAAATCCCATTGCTCTGGTCTGTTCATTTTTGGGAAACCAGCGGCCAACAATGCCCAATGAAGAAGGTGCCAAGCCAGCCTCGCCAACGCCCATCAAAAATCTCACTGCAAACAGAGCGGGAAGTGACAACATCGCGGCGGTTGGAGTTAGTATGGTGAAAATTGACCAAAAAACCACAGCGGAACCCAACACCAGTTTACCTCCGTACCGATTAGCTAGGTAGCCACCGCCGATTTGCATCAGAAGGTAACCCCAAAAGAATGAGCTGAATACATAACCTTTTGTGGTATCGCTCCAACCGAACTCTTGTTGCATACTAATCGCGGCAAGAGAAATATTGACGCGATCTAAGTAACAGATGATGAAAGCTAAAAATGCTAACAATAGAAGTGTGTATCGTTTTTGCCAGAATGTCTTAGTCTCTGTCATAGCTCTTCGTCTCAATTTTTAGCTGGTGTTTTATAAATTCTAACACCGTTAATTTGTCAAATTGGGCACACCGTGCGTCTAAAAGCAAAGTGCGGAGGGTTCTTGCTTCGAATCTATTCAGCTTCAGTTACCATTAGCGATCATACTTGGAGAATGATTATGTATAACGCCATCGACGATTTTTCAGATAGCTATAGTGAATCGCGTAAGAAGTTTCTATCAGCCATGGCTGGCAAGGGTGACGTGGTCTCGATACCTCATTCATTAAAGGGTCCAGATGGTGAAGATCTTTCCATGGATTTCGGTGTATTAGGCAAGCCAGACGCAAAACTTGGACTAGTGTTAGTTTCTGGCACGCACGGCCCAGAAGGCCTATGTGGTTCGGGAGCGCAAACAGGGTTCCTTAACTCTGGGATGCTAGACGACCTATCTGACATTAGAGTCATCATCTTACACGCGCATAACCCCTACGGATTTGCATGGTGGCGCCGGACTAATGAAGACAATATTGATCTAAATAGAAATTACTATGACTTCTCTGTGCCGTTCACTCCCCACCCAGGCTATGACATATTGCGGCCTACCATGGTTCCTGATGAATGGGACCCGGAGGAGGTTGCTGCAGGTTTAGGAGTTTATGAGAAAGAACATGGCAAGGTAGGTTTATTAGCCGCGATGGTCAGCGGCCAGAGCCATGACCCTGGTGGATTGTTTTATCGTGGTTCAGGACCATCTTGGTCTAGGCTAACCGTTGAGGCAACGCTACCTGGATTATTAGCCGAACAAACTCATGTCGCGCTCATTGATTACCATACTGGCTTGGGGCCTTTTGGAGTGCCTTACATAGTGCATGGCTATGAAAAGGACACCATTGAGTTTCAGGCTTTTGAAACAGCTTTTGAAGGCGAAGCTCGTTCAACCATGGACACCGAAAACTTAGACGAAGATTTACCGGCTTCTCCCGAAGGGCCTCTTGTTCTGTCTATGCAAGCTGTGCTGCCAAACAAACAAAACTACGCCGCGGTCATCGAGTATGGAACAGTACCACCAGAACAAGTATTTACAACATTAATGGAAGATAACTGGGTTCATGCTCACGGTAAACTCGACACAGAGCAGGGTCGAGCAGCAAAGGACAGAATGAAAGAGTGTTTTTATCCTAGCTCAGATAAATGGAAAGGGATGATTTGGGAACGCTCGGTTTGGTCGATTAACTGCGCAGTTAAATTGCTCAGAGATGAAACTGCCTGAATTAGTCTTGCTGAGATAAGCACGTTTGTAGGTAGGGGGCGAAAATTACTTTAATGGATTAACGACTGTGCGAGTTCTGCTCTAAATTGACGTTCTAGAGTATCGCGTATTGTCATTTAGCGTAGCGAAGAATCTAAAAACTCTAGTAGAGCCTTCTATCATGAATCAAAGACCTACGCCTCTACATGCAAGGTTGCCAAGCCTTTGGAGCGTTACACAGTAATCACAATGACCGTGATGAGAATAGCGATGACGGCTGTCCAAATTAGATAGGGTATTCGTTTTCAGCTTCGGCTCTTTCGGATCAGAATAGGCTGCACAACCCAAAAGGTGTCAAACTCTACTTTCTATTAAGGAGCTATTTTTAAGTAGCAGGATTACCCTACCATCTTGATTGATTACTTTGCTTTCATACTGAACAATCCCTCTGTCGGCTAAGGACTTACTTCGTCGTTTAGCCATAGGTTGCTGCTCTACGTAGATAGTATCGTTGGCATAAAGTGGCTGCTCTAAGCGCATCTCGTCACAGCCTAGGCCACACACTGTTGCTGTTTGCTCCGTTATTGGGAATTCCAATTTGCGCCACAATGCCATGATGTGAATGCCAGAAGCGATTAAACCTCCAAACTCAGATTCTAAGCCAGCCTGAACATCGGTATGAATCGCGCGCGGATCAAACTGCAAAGCAAAGTCGATAATTTCCTGTTCCCTAACGGTATAGCTCTCTGATTGAAATTCTTCCCCGATTTCAATGTCTTCATAAAAGCGCATGGCTATTCAAATTCAATAGGTTGAGTTAATTGAGGTCTCACTATTTTTTCCATTCTTTCTCACGCAATTCAATGCGACGAATTTTGCCGCTAATAGTTTTTGGAAGTTCAGTTACGAACTCAATTTTCCGAGGGTATTTAAACGGAGCGGTGAGCGTTTTAACGTGGCCCTGTAACTCTTTAATTAGGTTGTCACCAGGTTCATAATTTGGCGCTAAAATGACGAATGCTTTAACCACCTCACCTCTAACATCGTCTGGAGAAGACACCACTGCATTTTCTAACACAGCAGGGTGTTCTTGTATCGCGCTCTCAACCTCGAATGGACCTATGCGGTAGCCAGACGAAATAATGACATCGTCAGACCGAGAGACGAACCAAAAATAGCCGTCATCATCTTTATACGCTCGATCACCTGTGTAGTACCAGTCTCCTTTAAACGCCTCACTGGTTTTCTCAGGATTGTGACGATACTCCTTGAATAGCCCAAGAGGGCGATTTGGTTTAACTCGAATGGCGATATTTCCTTCAAGCCCAGCCTCAACAACTTCGCCATCATCGTCAACCACGTCTAGGTCAAAACCAGGCGAAGGTTGCCCCATTGAACCGGGCCGCACTTCTTCACCAGGAAACGACGCGCATATAATCACAGTTTCAGTTTGACCATAGCCTTCGCGAATAGATAATCCTGTATTGGCTTTCCAGAAATCGATCACCTCTGCATTCAATGGTTCGCCAGCGCTGACGACTTCTCTGAGCTTGGGTATCTCAAGCGTGCTTAAGTCTTGCTGTACCAATAACCGATAAACTGTAGGCGGCGCACAAAATACGTTAATTGGGTATTGTTGAAGTAAGTCCAAAGCCTGTTGTGGGTTAAATACGGGTTCCTCAGGTATGAACACCGTGGCACCTACAGACCACGGTCCGAATAAGGCGCTGTAGCCAATTTTGGCCCAACCAGTATCAGTGATACACCAAATTAGATCGCCTGCGCTCAGGTTGAGCCAAAACTTGCCAGTTACCTCATGGCCAACGCCTGAAGAGGCATGTGTGTGGATGGTCATTTTCGGATAGCCAGTAGTGCCTGACGTGAAATAGCAAATCGCATCCTCATCAGCATCCGTTTCCACCGGTGTGTGGCGGCTCGATGCTGAATCCACCTCAGTATCGTAATGCACCCAATTCTCGAATGAATCTCCAACAGCGATTTTAACGTTACAGCTTTCAACTTCATCGCCATGCACAAGCTTATTCAGTAAGTTGCCTTGTACAATTAGTGTCGACGCCTTCGCTGTCTTAATTCGATAATCCAAGTCGCGGGCAGATAAGCTCACAGTCCCAGGTGAAACTACGGCACCAATCCGTAAACATGCCAACACGAGCTCCCACCACGCAGGCAACTTGCTGACAACCAATATCACAAGGTCGCCGCGTTTTACTCCAGCATCAAGCAGAACGTTTGCCGCTTGCTTAGATCGTTCGGCCATCTTCTGATAGCTGATTATCTGTTCAGAGCCATCAACACCAAGCCAATGCAACGCTGCAGTATTTGGTCTTTCAATCGCGTGCTGATCCATGATATCGACCGCAAAATTAAATTTATCTTTTTGTGGCCACTTAAATTCTTGTCTTTCTTGCTGATAGTTCATTTTGCTGTTTCAAACCGCTCTAATCGTGAGTGGCCTAGTGTATTGATAAATGGGGCTAAAATAAAACTCATGTTACCCAGAACACCATGCTGACATAACAATTGCAGTAAATGCATCACGCAAAGCCGTGCTGTTATAGTTTGCTCTATTATAATGGGGCCAACATTAATCTGTATTCTGACTGAGCCGCTATGAATTTTCGCTTAACCGAGGAACAAGATCTATTAGTTGAAACCGCATTGAACATTGGGGCAAAGTTCGACCCAGACTATTGGCTAAAGATGGATCAAGCCAGTTCGTACCCTGTTGAGTTTTTCGATTCAATTGCTGCGCACGGCTTCTTTTCACTCGGCATTGATTCAGCCTATGGCGGAACTCCTGCTGGAATGATGGAGTTAGCACTATCGATGGAAGGCTTGTGCCGAGGCGGAGCAGGGGGAGGGCCCGCACTGGGTTATCTGTTTGGCACTTTGGGGGCTAATATCCTCAATGCCAATGCCAACGATGCACAAAAATCCCAGTATTTGCCCGATATGGCCGCCGGGACATCAATGTGTGCGTTTGGATTATCTGAACCAGATGCCGGTACCAATTCTCTTAACATGTCTACTTTTGCCAAAAAGGATGGTAGTGATTACATCATTTCTGGCAGCAAATGGTATATCACCAATATTGAGCGGTCAGACGCCATCGTTGTGGTTGCAAGAACTCAAAAGCTCGATGAATCTGCAAGCCGAAGCGATGGTGTAAGTTTGTTCATAGTTGATTTACCCAATGATAGTTTGACCTACAGCCCGATAGAAAAACACGCCTATGGGTATTATAAGTCTCATATGGTTTTCTTGGACGATGTACGAGTGCCAAAAGAAGCTTTAATAGGAACTGAAGGTCAAGGGTTCAGACAAATCTTAGGCACTCTAAACCCTGAACGAATTTTGGTGGCCGCTGGCGCCGTGGGTATTGCTCGATTAGCGATTGCTACAGCCGTCAAATATGCCAATGAGCGAGCGGTATTCGATCAACCCATTGGCGCACATCAAGCTATCCAACATCCCTTAGCTGCCGCTTACGCAAAAATCGAATCAGCTTGGGGAAGTGTAATGCTTGCTGCGAGCCTGCACGATCAAGATGCAAACCCTGTTGAAGTTGGTGCGAAGGCTAACATGGCTAAATACGTTGCTGTGGAGGCAGCGATTGAAGCGTGCTATCAGGCTATGCAAACACATGGCGGTAATGGTTTCGCTAAGGAGTACCACGTAGAGCGCTGGTGGCGTGAGGTGCAGCTATTTCGCTTGGCCCCGGTGACCCAGCAAATGACGCTTAATTTTATTTCAGAACATGTGTTGGGTTTGCCACGTTCATATTAAAAACGAATCAGGCAATCTTAATAACGTTGTTTTTACTATTTCCATCACTAGATTTTCCAGCACCAATATTTTGAGCACGATACTCAGTAGGGCTTAACCCAGTCCATTTTTTAAAGGCGCGTGACAGATTACTGAAGTCAGAAAACCCTAACAAAAAGGCAACATCGCCTACGGATAAATTGTCTTGACGAAGATACTGCTCTGCTAACTCTCGTCGAGTTTGATCTAAAATTTCTTGGAAGCTGGTGTCTACTTCGGCCAATTTGTTATGCAAGGTACGCACGCTGAAACACAGTTCACGAGCTACAGTCGCTTTGCAAAATTCGCCAGTAGGTAAAAGTTCCATTAGCTTTAGCCTAACGCGCATGGCTGTGTTTGCCTTTGCAATACGTTCCATGACTTCAAGAATGACTTCATCATTTTGCCTCGCTAACGAGGCATTGGCAGTTGGCAACTGAACATCTAAGTCTTCAGCGTTAAACACCAAGCTATACTCTTCTGCGCCAAAGATAATAGGGCAGTCAAAGTACTCTTGAAGCTTTTCTATCATCATTGGGTCTGATTCCGTACCAGGAATTTTCACCGCAGCGGGTTTGAAATGTTCGCCATACATCAGTGAAATCATCTTCTTGAACCAAATCAGCGTTCCATACAACAAGACAGATATTTGATGAGCCTTATCTTGATTAGGGGTAATAACAAGCGCGGGCTCGAACTCTTTATCGTCAAACACCCAATCTTCAGTCGTAGTTAGAAAAGCACCGTAGCGTTCCAAACGGATCAAAAATTTGCGGATGCTCCGACTTGAGAACAGGGCAAGTCCCATTGCATGAAATAAAGTAGGCTGAATATGATCGGCGGTTCTGAAAATAAAATACGGATCATTGGTTTCTTTCTCAGCCTCAACCAATAATTTGTAGTAATGACTTGTGTGTATTCTGGAATAAGCGCTATTTAGATTAGTATGATCAATTTCCAGTCGTTCAAAAACGGCATTCGCATCAACCCCATAAGAGTTCAGTGTTTGGTAAATAGTTCAGTGTTTGGTAAATAATGACGGCCATCCCTCCAAAGAGGGACGGGGTTGACTGCACAGGAGACTCAGACATATTGCACACGAAAGATCATATAAATTCTATTCATCACTAGATACTAGAACATAATAATTCTAACCGCCAGCTCAATATCCTTTTAGGTTTTTGAAAGAACGATGCTTGATGCATTTTATCTTGCTCCGTCTTTACTCTTTAGCTGAATGAATTTCAAAGAAGCTCACTTCTTACCAATACCGTAATAGAAAAGTTGCTTCAGCAAGATGCTGATCTGATTCAATCTCATCGAAACTAACTTGATAGACAACTTCAACACCTTTCTTTCTAGGTTCTACAGCGCTGATGGTAGATGTTATCGCAAGTGTTGTACCCACGTAAATTGGTCTATAGATGCGAATCTTATCGATTCCTTTCACAATAATACGCGGCACGTTTTGCAGCTCAACATGATCCCAAAAAACTTGCGGGTATAAAGAAGGCAAAAACAAACCCGGAGTGATAATTCCTTCTAAGCCTGACTCTTTACTTGCCTGCTCATCCCAATGGACCCATTCCTGATTGTTTACGGACAAGCAATATTGTTGAATTTTTTCCAGCGTTATCTCGATTGGATACGAGGTGAATAATGGTAGGCCAATATACGCTTGAAAATCGTCTAAGCCTTTAATAACTGTCTTCATGTATCTGTGCTTTCTGGAATGGATTAATGGTCAAAGACTGAGTGATGTAGTAACTGATGTATAGATGTTGATATTCATTATGCCCGATTTGCAGCACGTATTAGCATCTTGAGGTATACGCCTTTGATATAATTTGCTCAAGAATCACACAATTGAAGTTTTCCTACGTTTGTTATATCCAAATGCAAACGTACAAAGAAAAGGCCCTAATTATGGAAAGTGTACACTTTACTGAAAGCCTAGATGAGAATGCAGAAGCTCAGATGATTGCGCGTATTGAATCGGGTGAGCTTATTGAACACATCGAGGATATGACCCCTGGCTATCGAGAAGCGCTAAAGCAAGTAATTCACATTGCGGCTATCTCAGAAATAACCGTTCTCACCTGGGCTCATACGGCTTATGACTCCGCCCCAGATATAGGGGCTAAAATCGCAGTTTGCGCGACTATTCAAGACGAAGTAGGCCACGCACACCAACAGGGTTTGTTGGCAGAACGTTTTGGCGTTGACATTCATCACGGCACCTTTGAAGACAGTATAGATAAAATCTTCACTTGGCCGATCATGGAATTCCCAATTCGTAACTATGTTGAGTTTGTGGTAATGCAGTGTTTACTTGATAGAGCTGGTTTACATTGGACTAAAGACATAGAGCTGCATTCAAGCTTCGCGCCTTATCGTCGTACGCTGCGCAAGGTTAATTTTGAGGAAGGCTTCCACATGCGCCACGGAGCGCACTGGACCGAGTTCTATTGGAATAACTCCGACGAAACAAAACAAGCGGTTCAGACAGCGTTTGATTGGTTATTTCCGCATGGCGTAATGTGGTTTGGTAAACCAGATGATCTAAAGTCAAGACCGGCTATGTTGCAATATCAAATTCGGAAATGGAGCAATGACTTCATGCGAGATAAATGGCTTCAATCTGCCTGCGCGTTTGCCGCTAAGCACGATATCACAGTGCCCGCTCACTACGATGAGGAACAAAAGAAGTACGTATTGGATATGCCGTATCCAATGCTCTATAACCGTGATTACACTTGGACTCAGGAGCAGACCACGCAAAAAGAGTACTGGAGTAACGCGCGCAAGGGTGGCCCAATGCGGCCTGCGGCCTATGAACGATTACGCCATGAAGAATGGGGTGATCAACTGTGGTAGCACCAGGCCAGCAACAGAAAAGTATTGTGACCGAAGCACAGGTTTCATCGGCTTTGGATGCAGTCATCGATCCTCATATGAAAGTTGGAATGAACGATATGGGCATGATTACAGACATAGAGATCGACGATCAATCCAACATCGCTATTGGCATGGTCTTTCCGTGCATTGGATGTCCTGCATGGACTTTGATTCAGGACAATATTAAAGCCGAAGTCGGTGCTATTTCCGGCGCTAAATCAGTATCTGTAAGTGTCGACTGGTCTCATACATGGGAGAGAGAAGACATGAGCGAAAAAGCTAAACAACATGCGCAAACTCATGGTTACCGCATTTAAGGAGCCAATACGATGATCACAAAAAATTACCCAACTCGAAAGGGCACTAATTACGAAGTGTTTGCCCGGGATAACCCTGAACGGCCGTTGCAACATATTGGCACCGTGCAAGCAGAGAATGAACAGCTTGCGATCGCGCACGCGCGTTTTGTTTACTCAGAGCGACCTTGGGCTGAATTGATCATTGCACCAAGTGACGGTTTTCTGGATTGTCTTAGGACTGGCAAGCGCGGCGTTATTGGCATTGCATAGTGATTGCCAAGCCTAAAAGAAAACCCAATGCCGGCTCAAGTGATTTCGCCAAGCGTTACGATGGGACAGTGGCGTGCGCCTGGTGTGAATCTGTTAATACAAAATTATCAAACCCTTTTGGCGGCACTGTTTCAGAAATGCTGTTCACTTGCAGCGACTGCGGTGAAACCTTTGGTTGGATGAAGTGGCAAATGCTGCGCGATAGTAATGAAAAAATAAAGGCTTAAAATGAACGAGAAAACGCTTAATAACGAAAATCTATTGGCTGAAATGCTCTGCATCAGTGATACCAAATGGGTGTTAGGTCATTGGTACGCAAAGATCATCCTGAACGGCCGTACTGTGCCTGATTTTTCCTCTATGGCTGGCATGTCACAAGACGAGCTAGGCCACACACGTGCCATGCTTAATTATTTAGAGCAGAGTCAAGGGCTGCCTGAACACCAGCTTGAGTTTGGGCGCGGTGTTGAGCAAGTTCACAATATGGAATTGCTGGACGATGCCCCCAAAAGTTGGGCTGATTTTGTGGTCAGTGTTTATCTCGCTGAAAATGCTTTATGGAGCATGCAAGAGGCCTATGTTGAAGGTAGTAATAGGGCGGTTGCGAATCTTTGTAAAAAGTTTGCAGAAGAAGGTTACTTCCATCGGATCTATATTGAGGGATGGTTGGCGGCCCTAGAGGGTGATGAGCTAGCTCAAGCAACAAAAAGTGTGCACGACAGACTTGCTCATGCACGACAATGGTTCACTGAGTCCACTTCAGACAACTTGCTTGGCAGTGGCGAGAGGACCATGAGCTTGGCTCAATGTCGAGATCATTTCGAACAGGCGGTGCAGAAATTGTCAGAAACGCTAGGTATTGAAATGCCGGCAAGTATTGAGTCTACCCAAGAATGGGACTTCGTCAGACGACGCGCTACAGGCTCTCGCATGCCAGCTAGGTTATGGGAGTATGTGGTGCCAACTAGCGAAGTTGCTGAGATGGCGAGGCGTCCGTTGGCGGTTAGTGTTAAGGACAATATAGACTTATTCAATGAAAAGAAGGTTAAAGATGAAACCGCGCCATTTTTCGATCAATAGATCGTTGCTCAAAGTAATGATTAAAAATTCCGCATGCCAATGGGCGCCATGCAAATGGTGAATCTCACTTTTATCGCTCAGGATGGAGAGAAGCATAGAGTGGAGGCAGAAATTGACTATTCAGTAATGGAGGCTGCATACAATAGCGATATTCCTGGTATTCTAGCCGAGTGCGGCGGAGCGGCCGCATGCGGTACTTGCCATGTTTACGTAGACCCTCAGTATATAGACATGTTGGAACCAGTCAGTGATGTAGAGGATTCCATGCTATACGCTGTAGAAGATCGTCGATCAAATAGTCGCTTATCCTGCCAACTAAGAGTTAAGAACGAATTAGAAGGCTTAGTTGTCACGATTGCTGAAAATGAATGGTAGAGCAAGGGAAGATAGTCAAAGCTCCAACTATGCCTATAGCTCGGGTGGTGGGTTACCACATAGAGCTTTCCAGTGAGTAAAAAGACACCCAACAGTAGTCATTGGGGAAACTTTCTAGTCACGTGCAGAGAAGGTGCCGTTGAGTCTGTGGAATCTTATCCTGAAGACTTGGATCCAACGCCTATTTTGGATTCTCTAAACGATGTCCATGATGAGACAAGTCGAGTTGCACGACCTTGTATTCGTAAAGGATATCTCGACAACCCTTTAGCGAATACTGGCCGACAAAGAGGCTTAGAGCCCTTTGTCGAAGTGCCTTGGGATGAGGCCTTTGATATTGCGGCCGCTGCAATTTCTCATACCATTAAGCAACACGGCAACCAAGCTATTTATGGCGGCTCGTATGGTTGGGCCTCTGCAGGGCGGTTTCATCATGCACAAAGTCAGATTCATCGGTTCCTAAATTTATTGGGCGGGTACACTGCTTCAAAAAATAGTTACTCGGCCGCCTGTGCTGAAGTAATTTTGCCGTATGTGTTTGGGCCTGCCGGTGCTGGTTTATTTTATTTATCGCCAACGAGCGAAGATATAGCCTCGCACACCGATTTAATTGTGTGCTTCGGCGGTATGGCTCTCAAAAACACTCAAGTGAACCCAGGCGGATTAGGAGCTCACACAGCCACTCAGCAAGTCGCGCGGATACGCGATGCAGGGGTCCAGGTAGTGAACTTCTCACCAATTCGAGACGATGTCTCCGACCAGCTAGATGTGGAGTGGGTCGCGTCTAGACCAGGTAGTGACACGGCGATTATGTTGGGTTTAGCGCACACGATTTACACAAATAATTGGCACGATAAGGCGTTTTTAGAAAGATACACAGTTGGCTTTGAAGGCTTTCTTCCCTATTTACTCGGTCACACCGATGGACAGGTTAAGGATGCTGCCTGGGCGGCAGACATTGCCGCCTGCGACGGCCAACTGATATTGAATTTGGCTAGGCGAATGGCCGAGAGTAAAACGCTGATCAATTTGTCGTTGTCTGTTCAACGGACTGAGCATGGAGAGCAACCCTATTGGATGGCTTCTGTGTTAGCCGCTATGCTGGGGAAAATTGGCTTGCCGGGAGAAGGGGTTGGTTTCGGTTATGGTGCGATGCATAATTTCGGTTTCAATAGTCGTAATCTTGTACCGTTTAAAATTGCAGACTTTCCTCAAGGCCACAACCCGACAGACAGTTTTATTCCCGTAGCACAGTTAGCCGACATGCTGCTAAAGCCTAACCAATACTTTAATTTTAATGGCGAGAATAGGCGGTATCCGAATATTGAACTTGTCTATTGGGCGGGTGGTAACCCTTACCACCACCACCAAAATCTCAACCGACTGCGGGAGGCGTGGACTAAACCGCAAACCATTATCGTCAACGAATTTGCCTGGACTTCAACCGCGCGCTTTGCCGATATTGTTTTTCCTGCAAACACTTCATTAGAACGTAATGATTTGGGAATAAGCTCCTGCGACAGCTACATAACGCCAATGATTAATGCCTTGCCAAGTTATGTCGAGAGCAGATCAGACTTTGATATTTTTAGTGGTTTAAGTAAGCGACTTGGCAGCTTCAAAGCATTCACTGAAGATAAGACTGAAAAGCAATGGCTTCAGGACATGTATGCGACGACAATGGTTGATGCAGCAGAGCAGGGCATAGAACTCCCTAAATTTGATGATTTTTGGTCAGGGCAACAAGTCGACATTGCCGGACAAATACCCGACAAGAAATTCTTTCTTGAGGAGTTTCGAAGTGACCCCGTCAAGCACCCCTTAGCAACGCCCTCCGGCAAAATAGAAATATTTTCAGATACGATTGCTAGTTTTGCTTACGATGACTGCGCAGGCCATCCCAAATGGTTTGAGAAGAATCATTTTCTGGGAAGCCCCTTAGCCGAAACATATCCGTTTCACTTGGTTTCGAATCAGCCTAAGACGCGTTTGCATAGCCAGTGGGACAGAGGCAGAAACAGCCTCAAACACAAAATAAAGAAGCGCGAAATGGCGCGAATGAATTCAGACGATGCTCTACGGCTCGGTCTGGCTGACGGTGATGTGATCAAGTTGTCTAATGAATTTGGCGCTTGCCTAGCAGGTTTACGGATTAGCGATGGTATCGCACCATCGATCATCGAATTGCCTACGGGCGCTTGGTATGACCCATTGGATCCAAACGTGGATGGCAGCTTAGAGGTTCACGGTAACCCTAATGTGCTCACCAGTGACCGAGGTTCATCCAGTTTAGCGCAAGGGTCTGCTGCACATAGTTGCTTAGTCAATGTATGCCTTTTTGAAGGTGACCTGCCTAAACTTTCAATAGATCAACCACCGAGGATCGTGAAAAAATATGAAAACTGAGCTATGCGATCGACTGGGTATCGATGTGCCCATCTTTGCCTTTAGCCATTGCCGTGATGTCGTTGTAGCCGTCAGCAAAGCTGGTGGCATGGGCGTGCTTGGTGCTGGAACCTATACACCTGAGAAGCTACGCGAGGAGCTGGATTGGATTGATGAGCACATCGGTGATAAGCCCTACGGAATAGATATCGTTCTGCCGATGAAAATACCAGGATTACCTGATATCGAAGATGTTGATGAACTTACTCAAACTCTATTAGCAAAGGTACCAGATGAATATTTTGAATATGCTGAATCGCTTTTAGAGGCTCATGGGGTTCCCGCATGGGATGCCAATGACCCGATTAAATTAATGGGCTGGACCGAGGCTACGACCCGACCTTTATTTGAAGAAGCCCTGAATAGAGACAAAGCCAGCCTGATCGTAAATGCCCTGGGCACACCACCTAAGGATTTAGTAGATAGGGCGCATGAGCGAGGCAAATTAGTTGGTGCCTTAACAGGTAAACCTAAGCATGTTGAATCGCATAAGGTAGCTGGAGTAGACATTATTATCGCCAATGGCGCCGAGGGTGGTGGGCATGTTGGGGAAATAGGAAGTATCGTTTTATGGCCCCAGCTTGTGGATGCAGCTGCACCTCTGCCAGTGCTGGCGGCCGGCGGTATCGGCAACGGTCGACAGATTCTTGCGGCATTAGCCAGTGGCGCTCAAGGTGTTTGGACAGGCTCCATGTGGTTAACTGTTGAGGAGGCACAAGCCGAGCCCGCGCAGAAACAAAGTCTATTAGATGCCAGTAGCGAGGACACGGTAGTTACACGTTCATGGACAGGTAAACGCGCAAGGGTGCTCAACAACGATTGGAATAAAAGCTGGGAGAACCAATCTGAGCTGAAGCCTCTGGGTTTACCATTACAAGGCTTGGTAACAGCGGATGCGTGGCGACGTACCGAGAAGTACGCTGGCGTGGCAGATACTCAAAAAGTGGCGCTAAATATCGCAGGGCAGGTGATAGGACAATTCAACGAGGTCCAAACAGTGCGTCAGGTATTCGAACGTCTGTTTGAAGAGTATTTGGAAGCCAGCTCGCACATAAACGATCTTAACAAAGATCTCTTTTAAAACCCACATAGCGACAACGGCTAGCCAGCTTTATAGTTTAATCAATGCAAACGCCGATGAGGTTTGCCGGTCGCCTACTCGTGACTCCATGTCGAGAGTGACGACCTCATCATTTATTTCCCTTACTGACCCTGAGAATGTCGTTACATCATCGACCACATTAAACGATGTCATGCGCATATTGCCGATGCGTTTAATTCGCATCTCGTTGCCTGCCCACTCCCGTAAAAGGCGCTCATACATGCCCATTAGAAAGAAGGTATTAGCGAAGGCATCAGACGCGCCAACCGTTAATGCAGCGCGTTTATCATGATGCATAAGTGATAGGTCATAATTGCCTTGAGCTTCCATCACTAATCTTTGCAATGTAATCGGGATTGATATTGCAGGAAGGACATCACCAACTTTAATTTCGTCAACATTGAGATTAGATTTCCAATCAATCATCTTTCTTACTCGCATTAAACCGAAATATCACCAGCTCTGCAAGTGCCACTAAGTCGCCGTTTTGATTTGTGTAGGTATCTTCCTGGGTCAAAAACGCACCTTCACCAACAGACAAGGTCTTGTACTTAATTTCCTTCAATTTGTGAGTGCACGTGATGCGGTCTCCCAAGTACATATCGTCAAAAAACTCAATATCTACGCTGGTCGCAAAACTCTGCCCGCAAGGCGCTGGCAGATCAAAGATGGCTGGCACAGGAATTTGCCGTGGTGTATCGCCTAACTTTTCTAACGGTGTCTCAGCATCAAAGTAAGCAGGCAGGCCATAAGTGAAAGCCATTGTTCTCGGTGCTACAACATCTCTGTACCCAGCTGCTTTTGCTGCGGCAGTGTCCGAGTGTATTGGAGGGAAAAAATGTTTGGGCTCAAGCCACTTTCTAACTGATCCAAGCTCGACGGCATCCACCCCTTTCGATATCGCAATTGTCTTGCCGACAAAAGATTCGGTTTCCTCCCAGCTTCCTTGTTTTCCCCAGCCTTCGCTTGCCATGTGGTGATCTATCTCTTAACTGGTTGGAAGTAGGGGATCACAACATCGTCAGTTGCTTGCACGTAGACAACCTCAACTGGCATGTCGATGCTCACATCTTCGGGCTCGCAGTTGATGATATTGGTATTGATACGCGGACCCTCGGGCAAATCAACCCAGGCTAGAATGATAGGTAAGTCCGCAACAAATTTTTCTTCGACACCCTCGTAGGTAACCGAAAACGAATAAACCGTTCCTTGGCCACCGGCTTCAATCCAATCTAGATTATTCGACCAGCATTCAGGACAATCTCTGCGCGGATAAAATATATTCGAATCGCAGTCCTTGCAATGTTGAATAAGGAATTTGTGCTCCTTAGTCGCATCCCAAAACGCTTTGGAATGGGGTTGTATTTCCGGTAGTGGCTTCAAATAGTCACTCATCGTGGAGACCTCCCAAAAATAGTGGTACAGGTATTCATTACTGAACCACCTGACGTTGTAAGTAGTGCGTGTTCACAGTTAGGAACTTGACGATCATCGGCTTCGCCTCTTAATTGACGAACCGTTTCTAAGTAAAATGCCATCGATACACCGGATCCTGTATGTCCACGACCCGTGGCATCTCCCATGGTAGTACACGGTAGGTCGCCTCCTGGGCCGCATCGGCCTTCCGCCCACAATGCGGCACCTTGGCCTTCATCACAAACGCCATAGCCTTCTAGGGCAGAGCATTGAGTGTAGGGATAGGCTCCATAGATTTGTCGTACGTCCATGTCATTAATAGATAACCCGGCCTGAGCTAAGGCATCAGTCGAACTTTCTCGATAGGCTTTGCGATGAAACAAATCTTTGCGCATAAACGGTGTGGCGCTCATAAACCGAGTGCCGTGACCAAGCTGGTAAACCGCTTTTTCGAAATTCTTTGCAATCTCATGCGAGGTCACAACCATTGCACCGCCACCATCAGCGAGCAGGTTGCATTCCTTAGCATGCAAAGGGGTACTTACAATACGACTATTTAAAACGTCTTCTAGGGTAACGGGTTTACCATAGAAAATTGAATTGGGGTCCAAAGCTCCCCAAGCTCTTAGAGAAACGGTCACAGCGGCCATCTGCTCTGCGGTAGCCCCAGTTTCATGCATATAGCGGTTAGTGATCAAGCCCATCGACCCGTTAAATGTCACGCCGTAAGGATATTCCCATTGTTTATCTAAAGGCGCAGTAGCGAAAAAATTAATTAAGTCCTCACTGGGTATATCACTTTGCACAGTCGTGTGTGGTATCAGTACAAAGTCCGCTTGCCCGCCCTCAATAAGCGACTTGGCAATTCGCAGGCAATTTGTGTTTGATGTCCCACCCGCATTAGCAATTGCAATATCGCGGCAACCTTTCATACCAAGCACTTCAGGCACTTTACCCAATGCCATATCATTGGCCATTGCAGGCTGCGCCATAGGGTTAGGAGATATAACCGCATGGACATCGTCTTTATCGATGCCAGCATCTCTTACGGCTTCCATGCACACGTCTAAAAGAATATCCCAGCGTGTGCGGTCTGGATCTCGAATGGTAGGCACTTCGGCAATGCCAATGACTGCAATACTCATATTTTATACATCCTCATGTTCATTTAACGCAGACTAAGTTCTGCTTCTACTTCGACTGGTATGCTAAAGGGTAGTTCGGCCATGCCGACTGCGCTGCGGGCATGGGCACCGATTTCGCATCCAAAGACATCGCTAATAATTTTCGAGAAGCCATTAATCACTGGCGTTTGCTGATTGAAACCAGGGGCAGAGTTGACCATGCCAAATATACGGTTCCACTGTTTAATTCGGTCCAGCGATCCAAGTTCATGTTTGAGTGTGGCGAGCATCGCGAGTGCGGTAGCTTGTGCCGCGGCAATGCCTTGTTCTAATGTCAGATCGGTGCCTACATTGCCAAGAGGTTGCGCTATCGAACCATCAGGATTTAGCGGTGCGTGACCTGAAACAAAGCACCTCTCACCGTCTATACGAACCATCATTATAAAGTCGGACATGGCTTCTGGAACCGGGAAAATCTTTGGCAGGACTAAGCCTAGCTCACTGATTCTTTTATCTATGTTACTCAACGAATAGCCTCTATGATTTTAAACATGGTTGGAACAAGTACTGTAAATTGAATTCAATACGATCAAGAAATGAGGGCCGGTTACATCAAGTAACCGGCCCTTTGCCATAAAAGATGAGTGTTATTGCAATTTAAAACCTATATGTACCTTGAAGCGTTAATGTTCTAGGCAATTTCAAGTACGCGATGTCATAAGCGCCAAGTGGCTGACCAGATTGGTTGATGACTTCATCCGACAAGTTCTTGCCAATCAATGCCACACTCCAGTTTCCTGATATGCTACCAACGCCAAGTCGTGCATCAACTCGCGTATATGATTCTTGAGCGAGACTTGGTTCTAACGACCCATCAGTGAAATGATCATCCGTTTTGGACACGGTTAAGTTACCAAAGAAGTTCATATCATTGCCAAATGGGATATTTAGATCGGCAAATACTGAACCAGAGAAATCAGCTGCAAAAGGCAGGTTTTGTCCGCTTGCGACGCAACCACTTTGAAGGCCGTTTACTATAAAAGGCGCAGTGGATTGTGATGGATTACAGGCAATTCCATTGTACTCGTCAAATGTGGCATCAAGGAATGCAACGTTGGCTCCCAATGTGACCATGTCACTTACGGCCCACAAACCTTCGATTTCAACCCCATCTGAAGACGCGCTACCGGCGTTGCCAATAGCCGTAATAATCGTGGTGCCCTGAACAAAACTTTGCTTAACTTGCAGGTCATCAAAATCATTGTTGAAGTATGTGATATTTAACTGCGCCGCACCGCCGGCTAGTGTTGATTTCAGTCCGATTTCAAACCCTTTCGATGATTCAGAGCCGTACACTATACTTCCATCTGGGATAGATGTACCGGTAGCAGCACCTCCAGATTTAGCACTTTCGCCATACTTTACATAGGCCATCGTGTTGTCAGAAATATCATATTGAAAAGCAAGTTCTGGCATCAAATCGTCAAATTGTTCTGTACCACCTTGGTCAGAAGCAAGAGCGCAAGCGCCGCCGCCCAAATTGCCATCGGAGAAATTTGCTCCATCGTCGAAAGAAAATTGGCATTCACTTTCTCTGCGCCAGTCTTTTTCATCGTCTGAATAACGAACGCCACCAATCAACCTAGCCTGGTCCGATACATTCCATGTGCCACTTACGAATGCAGAAAACAATGTTTGGTCTTGGAAGAAAAAGTTGTTACCACGCTCACTTAATGGCGCACCTGGAATAATAAAACCAGGAGGGAAGAAGATAATATTGGATTGGTCCGAAACTAAGTCAGACGTGTGATAATAAATTCCAGCGATGTATTCGAACGTTTCACCAAGCGGAGAGGCGATCCTTAATTCAGCACTGGTTTGTTGGTAGTCTTCAAAACTTGTGGCATCTAAACCCACACCCGGTAATCCTAAACCAGCTGCCGCCGTACCATCTAAATCGGTAGCCAATTTATAGGTGTAATCTGAATATCCCACTTGAGCGGTAAGGACATGTCCACTGCTTAAATCGGTTTCAATTTTGAGCATGGCATTGTCAACAGATTGATCAGCACCTGGGCCGCTTTGACCATTAGGCGCTATTCCAATAAGTTGATTGAGTCGTTCACCACGGCCTGCATTTTGGTAATTAAGTATGCCGTCGCCAGGGTCAACAGCCGATGCAAAACGGTTCAGAGGCTCGGCCAATTGACCGAATACCTCGTAGTCGGCGTGATCGTACTTAGCGGTGACTTCAACATTTTCAGAAGCCGCCCACACTGCAGTTAAACGCGCTAGCGTAGTCTCGGAGTTGCCCGCTTCGTTAGCCAAACCTTCATTGATGTAACCATCACCTGTGTCACTACTTCTAACGGCTAATCGCAACCCTAAGTTCTCACTTGGCGAACCACCAAAAACACCGGTTGCAGAGAAGCCGCCAAATTCGGATTCGTATTCACCTGTGAGTGACCCTTCAAATTCATCACCGGGGTTATTCTTAGCGCTGATGATACTAATCGCACCAGCAGTTGAATTTAAACCGAAAAGTACGGCTTGTGGCCCACGCAGTATTTCGACACGTTCCGCATCGAAAAATGGTGTGCGAGTTTGACGTGATCTCGGCATATATTGGCCGTCTTGAAACATGCTGACAGATTGTTCAAAGCTTCTATCTTCACCTGAACCAACGCCACGCACAGTGATTAAATTTACAGTTACGCCATCACCAACACTAAAGTTGGGCACAGTAGTCGAAAGCTCGCCAATGTCGCTAATCGCCATGTCCGTTAGCTTGGCTCCTTGAATGACCTGAATAGACTGCGCAATGTCTTGTGCACTTTCGGCTCTTTTGGTAGCCGTAACCAGTATTTCTTCGAGCACGGCTGAATGTACCGGCTGGGATGCTAAAAAGGCTGTCAAACCGACAGCGAGATATAATTTGGAATATTTAAAGCGCGTTTTCATAATTTCTCCTCTTATTTAGTTTCTTCGAATTCAGAACTTCACTTTTTTACCTACTACTTTTTACGCTTGATTATGTTTGCCGATGACTAATTATTCTATTCAAATAGGGCAAATCACAAGTTCGCTAGATGTGCGGTAATAAAGACCCCGTGACATATATGAGCGAGAGTTTGAATGATTGATTTAACTAAACCGAAACAACAAAATAGCTTAGCAACCAGTTCTCTAACCCGCCAAGATATGCTGAATTAGGCAAAGTGTTTGTAAATTTGAGCAGATACTTGTGAGTAGCTTAGGTGGATCTGGGTATTTCTTATAATACAGAGAGCCTACCAATTGCCATTCCCGAGACTAAGCCTCTTCGGGGTGACCAGAGCGCCTATGCCCAAATATGAATATTTTACTCTCAAGAAAATTGATTATGTAGTATCTATACGATTCTCTAGGCCGCCCCTAAATTATTTCAATTCCGTGGTCATACATGAACTTTTAGAAATCCTTAGTGACTGTGATCAGCAAACAGATTGTCGGGTTACCGTGCTGTGTGCTGAGGGCTCGGTGTTTTGCGCTGGTGGTGAATTTGGCGATGGTGAGGCTGGTTCCGAAAAATACATAGAGATGGCTAGTGACCTTTATGGGGTGGCGATGAAGCTATTTGAGATTAAAAAACCCATTGTCGCTGCGATCAACGGTGCCGCAATTGGCGGTGGCTTAGGGCTCGCTTTAGTGGCTGATTTTCGTGTAGCTGGAGAGAAAGCAAAGTTTAGTGCTAATTTTTCAAAACTTGGAATCCATCCAGGGTTCGGAACAACCGTGACATTACCTAGGGTGGTGGGGGCACAAGTTGCTGAAATGCTGTTTTACACTGGCCGTCGCATTGACGCTAGAGAAGCTTATCGAATCGGCTTGGCCGATGTCCTAGCTGCAGGCGATGCAATTGAAGCAGCCCTGGAACTTGCGCAAGAAATATCATCATCGGCGCCAATGGCCGTGCAAGAAACAAAAGCCAGCCTAAGACAGGGCTTTGCAAAAGATATCGCAAATGCGAATCTCAAAGAGTTGGAAATTCAAAAGCGTCATATGCAAAGCAATGACTTCAAGGAAGGAGTGAAAGCCGTCGCTGAGCGACGTGCCGCAATTTTTAACAACAACTAGAGTAGGGCATTGCATAAACGCTCCCTAGAGCGCGATTTTTCTTTCTGTAGTTTGTAAAAGCGCATTTCGCAGGTAGCTCAGAGCCTCTGCTGATAGTTTGTCTGAAAATAAACTTGATTTCGTTAAACCGCTTACTGAACATAATAGAGAATTATACGCAATTGAAAAGCCAACTGTTCGTTGCACCGTATAATTTAGATTATGTGTAAGTAAGCTATTACGTGTGTTCTGGTTTAGTGGCTTTAATTGGTTTTCTACAAGGCTACTATCCGTCAGCTAATTGCCCAAAGCGGTCATACAAAAACAGATTATTACGTCCACCTTACTAGACCAATGATAGCTGATACAGCATAGAAGAACTGCAAGCAAAGGAAAGTCCAGCGGCGATCAATTATAGCCCATGCTGCAAAAAGGCTTGCTGAGAGCAACAGTAGGGTAAAACCCAATAATTCATTTCCTGTATTAGAAGCAATCAATAAGGCGTAAACCATCGCTAAGACGGAGCCCGTAACTTCAAATATAGTAGTTAGCTTTTTCTTTTTTTCTAGTTTATTAATCATAGCTCTCTACAAAAATTCAATATCTATTTGGGTGGTGCGAAATTTAGCGAATGGCTGAACTGAGTATTTAAGACCCAGTCGATTATGTCAATGCGAATGGGGCAAAGTTGCCCCCACAGCCTGAGAATCAGGCCGCCATGTAGGGCTGCAAACCCTTAAATGGCCACCTGCTTATATGCGAAAAGATCGTTCCTTCAGCACGCCCGTACGCCGCCCTGCGCGATCGAAATTAGTTGTTATTCGTCGTTATTTTCCGAAACGGCCAACGTCCGCTGTTTGCCCTTTGCAGCCAGTCGCGAGTTTAACCGTGTTCTGCCCAATCAGTTCCGAAACTCTTTTCCTTTTAAGCTATAATTTTTATACAATGGTACTCTTAGACAAAGCTTTTCTAAACAATCTAGAG
>Ga0206125_10001087_pt1 | contig 33343 bp, 24 predicted proteins | sample Helgoland_Spring_4_FD_148598 | JGI IMG/M metagenome (GOLD analysis project Ga0206125, IMG submission 148598) | Pelagic subsurface seawater microbial communities from Kabeltonne, Helgoland, North Sea - Helgoland_Spring_Bloom_20160331_1 | ecosystem: Environmental > Aquatic > Marine > Epipelagic ... | reverse complement strand
GCCCGATGAGCCATTTAGCTCCACCACCCTCTACCGCTTCAGCGCGAAATAATGTATTGCAGGGTCGCTGCTTAGCGATTGGCGAAATCTGAGGTTGAATATCATTGGCAGCGATCGGCGTTGTCGCCATTCACTCTCTCCTTTCTCAACTCTCGTCCTTGCAGTCTCCCCTTTTAACTCTCACTAGCTAACGTGGCTCTACTTACATACCGAAATCTCACTGTCTCTTTTGGCGGCCCACGCCTACTCGATGACGCAGGTATCACCATCGAAAAACGCGAACGCATCTGCCTAATTGGCCGTAACGGTGAGGGCAAGTCCACGCTGCTGCGCATCATCGACGGCGAGATTAGGCCAGACACAGGCGAGATCGAAGCGATTCCAGGTCTACGCATTGGTAAGCTCGACCAAGAAGTGCCGCCCCAGTTAGAAGGTAGCGTTTTTGAAATTGTTGCCGATGGCCTCGGCCCCGCTGCCAAGGTCGTCGCGGAATACCACCGCCTGGTACACGAATACGACGAGAATCAGGACGACGCCATTGCGACCCGCTTAGACGATCTACAAGAAGAGCTCGATCGCACCGACGGTTGGTCTTTGGAACACAAGGTCGAAAATATTCTCAACCGCGTCGAACTTGATGGCGATGCCCAGTTCTCTTCGCTCTCTGGTGGCAACAAGCGACGCGCCCTACTCGCCCGCGCACTCACCGCCGATCCACATATTCTGTTGCTCGATGAACCAACTAATCATCTCGATATTCCTGGTATCCGTTGGTTGGAAGAATTTCTACGTAAGGCCGACATCTCGCTGCTGTTCGTCTCGCACGACCGTGCCTTTATCCGCCGGGTCGCCAATCGTATTATCGATCTTGATCGCGGCCAGCTCACTTCATGGCACTGCGACTATGAGACCTATCTCACGCGTAAGGCCGATCTACTCGCTGGCGAAGCGAAGCAACAAGCCGTGTTTGATAAGAAGCTAGCCGAAGAAGAAGTCTGGATCCGTAAAGGCATCCAAGCCCGCCGCACTCGCAACGAAGGCCGCGTGCGTGCACTGCAAAAACTTCGAATTGAGCGGGCCAAACGTCGCAACATCATTGGCACCTCGACTCTTAGCGTCAACGAAGGACAGCTATCTGGGCGCAAGGTTCTGACAGTCGACAACATCAGCTACGATTGGGGCAACAAGCCACTCATCCAAGACTTTTCCACGGTCATTTGGCGCGGTGATAAGATCGGCATCGTCGGGCTCAATGGCTCCGGAAAAACCACTCTACTTAACTTGCTACTTGAGAAATTGCAGCCACAGCAGGGCTCCGTCACCGTTGGCACCAAGCTCGAAGTCGCATACTTTGACCAACATCGCGCTCAGCTCGATGACAAGCTAACGGTCGCCGAAAACGTCTGCCCATCTGGTGAGATGGTCACGATCAATGGCCGACCGCGCCATATTATTACCTACTTACAAGACTTCCTATTTACTCCGCAAACCTCGCGCTCCCCGATCACCAAACTTTCCGGCGGTGAACGTGCTCGACTGCTGCTTGCCCGCCTCTTCCTGCAACCCGCCAACGTATTGGTGCTCGATGAGCCAACTAATGACCTCGACATCGAAACCGTCGAACTGCTCGAAGAGCGTCTGCTCGATTACGACGGCACCCTGCTACTCGTTAGTCACGACCGTAGTTTCCTCGACAATGTCGTGACCAGCACCATCGCTCTCGAAGGCGACGGCCTAGTGACTGAATACAATGGCGGCTGCGAAGACTGGCTGGAACAATTTGAAGCGCGCAAAGCTGCCGAAGCACTCTCAGCCAAAGCACTAGCTCCCGTCGCAAAATCCACTGAGCCGACAGCTGTGGCTAAGCCTGCGCGTAAGCTGACCAATAAGGAACGCGAAGCACTTCAGGCCTTACCCGCTAAAATTAAACAGCTCGAAGCCGAACATGCGGCGCTGAGCGAGAAAATGGCCTCTGCGAAATACTATCAAGACCAGAGCAGCGATATGGCTGGTGACGCCAAGCGCCTAGAGCAACTCGAGGCCGATACGCTAGCAGCCTACGAACAATTTGAGGCGCTGACAGGGGAAGGTTAAGCGCAGTCGTGAGGCCGATGAATTAGTTATGCAGCGGACTTCCCGCAGGGAGCCTGTTTTCTTTGTTGTGCCTCATCACAACTAGCAGGTTTGATTGTCCTAATCCTACCTATAATCAATTAAAGCAGAGGCAGCCCATCACGTGCAGCATTGGAAATCAGGTGTGCCTTAGTACGAAATTGACCTTCAAATTGGATAAGCTACTGACCGCTCGAAACTACCAAAGGACTATCAATCCGAATTGCAATATTGGACCAGCTGTTTTATTGTTTTAACTGACTCTCATGCTTGGGAGTTACGAGTTGCCGTACTCTTAAAAATAGAAAGACAGAGCCATGAATGAGACCACTAGTTTCAACGAATGCTGCAGCTACGTCACTGCATTGATGCAAGCCAAAGCATTTCCCGCTGAGGAGCAACCCGCCCCAGCGATCACTATCTCTCGTCAAGCTGGAGCACGGGGTCGTACGATCAGCAAAAAAATTCAACGGGCGCTTCGCGATAGGTCGCCCCAAGACCCAATACCATGGACCTGTTTTGATGAAGATTTAGTTGAAAAAGTGCTTAAAGACCACGACCTACCAACGAGCCTGGCAAAATTCATGCCAGATGATTCTGTGAGTGAAATCGACAGTACCATCAATGAAATCCTCGGCCGACACCCTTCGCTGTGGAGCTTGTTTGAGCATACGGTAGAAACGATAGTGCATCTCTGCCACATGGGACATTGCATCTTAGTTGGTCGTGGCGGAAATAAAGTTGCCGAAGGTCTATCTAATGTGACACGCGTGCGTTTTGTCGGCACTTTACCACAGCGTATCAAACAGATGGTCACGTTCATGGCATGTCCAACAAAGAGGCCAAGCATTACATCAAGCGCGAAGACCATGCTCGCCAACGCTATATGAAGAATCATTTTGGTTGCAATATTGATGACCCTCTCGACTACGACTTAGTGATTAACACCGATCATTATAGTGACGATGCTGTCGTGCAGTTGGTGCTAAGTGCAGTTGCCGCCAAGCAGGCGGAATCAGGCAGAGTAAACCGCACCTAGGTAATCCCTCTCAGATCCTGCCACGGCCCTCCTTGGAGGAACGAGCTCCGCCTCATCCGCTATACCCTCTCGTACGTTAGTGCGGTGCCAGACACACCTGCGCTCCATTAAATCCGCTTATTCTAGGATTGTCTGCCACGAAGCCATTCGCCATTGCTTTGAGATCGCTATGACGACCTCAACGCCTGACGCCATACACACTCAGAAGCATATCGCCATTATCGGTGGCGGCGCTGGCGGTTTCTTTGCCGCAATCACCGCCGCCGAAGCTAATCCCGCTGCGTGTGTTACGCTCTACGAGCGCAGTCAGCAGACACTTAGCAAAGTCAAAATCTCAGGTGGTGGCCGTTGCAACGTCACGCATAATTGCTTTGATGCTGCCAAGCTCGCCAGCCATTACCCGCGCGGTTCGCGTGAGCTACGCGGTGCCTTTCATCGATGGCAACCACAAGACACGATCCACTGGTTCGCCGAACGTGGCGTTACCCTTAAGACAGAAGCCGATGGCCGCATGTTTCCCGATACCGACGACTCGCAGACCATCATCGATTGTTTTCATAGCGCGGCTGCCCATGCCGGCGTAAAACTATTTAAAGGGATTGGCCTCAAGAATCTCACTCATCACTCATCACATTTCACCCTTCACCTTTCAAGCGGAGCCGAAGTACACGCCGACGCGATTTGTATCGCGACTGGCTCGCTCAAGGCCTCACCGCTGACCCGTGCACTCGAAACCCTCGGACATACCATCGAACCGCTCGCGCCTTCGCTATTTGCATTCAACGTCGCCGACAAACGCACCCACGGGCTTTCCGGCCTCTCGGTGCAAAATGCGAGTGTATCTCTCGTGGCGGCGTCGCTTACGACGGCCTCTGCGCGCAAACCTAAGTCACGCGCACAGACCGGCCCCCTCCTCATCACCCATCGCGGCTTCAGCGGTCCCGCGATCCTGCGACTCTCCGCTTGGGAAGCGCGCAGCCTACAGAATCTGAACTATCAATTTGATATTATTATTAACTGGCTCGGCGACCAAACTGAGAACCAAGTGCGCGAGCAGTTCGCCAAACTTCGTAAACACAAAGGCCGGACCTTCGTCAGAAGTAAAGTTTTTGAGGCTATCCCACGTAGGCTTTGGGAACGTATTGTCGAAGCCGCTGGTATCAGCGAAGCCACTCCGTGGTCACAACTTTCCAAATCGATCGAAACCACACTCATCAATGAGCTGATCGGCGGCTATTATAGCGTCCAAGGCAAAACGACTAACAAAGAGGAATTCGTTACTTGTGGCGGTGTGCGTCTCAAAGAAGTTGATTTCAAAACCATGCAGAGTCGCAAGGTGCCGAACCTTTATTTCGCTGGCGAATGCTTGGACATCGACGGCATCACTGGTGGCTTCAATTTCCAGGCCGCTTGGACCGCCGGTAGAATTGCAGGTCTGGCGATGGCTGAAGAGTAGTTACGAGTAGTGCCCCTCAATCCACAACGATCCTCGCGGTCATCCACCCGCACGTACAGGTTGATAACCGAGCTTTTCGAGTTCGCTCATGACCCGGTCGCAGACATCACCTTGCAATTCAATTGCGCGGCCTTTGAGCGCGCCGCCACAGGCACAGATCTTTTTAAACTTAAAGGTCAGCGCTTCGAGTTCTTTGAGCGGGATGCAGCTGGGGAATTCGCGTAACGTGGTCACCGTCTTGCCGCCACGGCCTGCTTTTTCGCGGCGCACTTCGACGCGCCCTTTGGACTTCACCTTCGTCTCGGTCGGCTTTGGGCGCATTTGCTCAGACGGCGGTCCACTCGTTAGACCACCAGTATTGAGTGCCCCGAATGGGTTGTTAACAAAGCCTCGGTTCGCACCGTCGGTCGAGATTTTACTTGTGGAACGCTTACTCATGGATGGTGTGGGCTGTCGGGATGGTCGAGCCAGACCAAGGCTTTGGCATAGCTGCGCTTAGTCAAATAATGCTCCAGTCGATCTTGCAAACCAGCTGTTTGCGCACAGGCATCGAGTCGCGCCAGCACCGTTCGCAATGATTCAGCCTCTGGCAAAGCACGCACTTGCGTGATGTATTCCAAGTCGATCCTTAGCTGTTCTTGATCCATTGCTTACTTTCATAATGATGCCGTATCAGGTGCAAGACCAGAACGAATCAAACTCAAGCTTTATTGCAATACTTGACGTCAAGATATAAAACATGACGTCAAGCCATTCCAGTATTAGCTAAGCGAATAACACCGTGAATATGCTTTTAAGATTTGTATTGCTAATAACTAAATCCTAGCTTGTAGGACTAGTAACCACTCAATAAAAGCCATGACGCACTCTACAATCGCTAGCCGCTGGAACGCAGATTTGATCGACCAAAACTACGAGACCTGGCAATCCAGTCCGGACTCGCTCAGCGCCGAGTGGTGCGCCTTCTTCGAAGGCTTCGAACTTGCCCAAAACAGCCACCCTCCTGCAGCCGTGCAAACCGGCGCTACGAGCTCGGATAGTTTTGCGAGTAAGCAGTCGCGCCTAATTGGTGCGATCTACGCCTACCGTTCAATCGGGCATACCATCGCCCAGTTCAATCCGCTAACCAAGGAAGTACCGTTCAATCCCCGCCTCACACTTGAGCGTCTAGGTTTGGACGAGTCGGATCTTGATACTGTATTTCATAGCGGCAACTATTTAGGCGGTGTCGAAATGACTGCCGGTGAATTGCTGCAGCGCCTGCAGCAAACTTACTGCCACACCGTCGGCTTCGAGTATATTCATATCCAAGAAACCCCACGCCGCCGCTGGCTTCAGGCGCGTATCGAGCCGGAATGCTTTGTCCCTCGTTTTACCAAGCCCGAAAAGGAACGCATTCTCCGCACCATTATGCAGGCCGAGGATTTTGAAAACTTTCTGCAGACGCGTTACGTCGGTCAAAAGCGTTTTTCGCTTGAAGGCGGTGAAACACTCATGGCTTGCTTGGAAAGCATTCTTGAGCGCTGCGGAAAGAATAAAGTCGATGAAATCGTGATGGGTATGGCGCACCGTGGTCGCCTCAATGTTCTGGCCAACTTCCTCGGCAAATCTTTCGAATACATCTTTCGCGAATTTTCGGAAAACTATATTCCGGACACAATACATGGCGATGGTGACGTCAAGTATCACCTCGGCTTTGAAACCAAACGCAAGACCAGCAGTGGCCATGCTGTCGAAATTCGCCTAGCGGCCAACCCCAGTCACCTCGAAGCCGTCAATCCAGTGGTCGAAGGTAAAGCCCGCGCCCGTCAGCGCATCATCGGCGACCTAGAGCGTAAGCGTGTACTGCCGTTGCTGATCCATGGTGATGCGGCCATCGCGGGGCAAGGCATTGTCGCCGAAGTCTTCGACTTCTCACAACTCCAGGGCTACCGTACTGGCGGTACGATTCATATTGTGATAAATAATCAGATAGGATTCACCACTGGTCCCGATGAAGCACGCTCCAGTCGCTACTGTACGGATGTTGCCAAGATTGTGGATGCACCGATTTTTCACGTCAACGGCAACGACCCGCTCGCGACTATCGCAGCGATTGAAGCCGCCTTTGATTACCGACAAACCTTTGGCAGTGATGTAGTGATCGACATGTATTGCTGGCGTAAGCACGGCCACAATGAATCTGACGAACCTGCATTCACGCAACCCACTTTATATAAGAAAATCTCTAGTATGCAGCCGATTGGCCGCGCGCTTGGGGAGCGTTTGATCGCTTCCGGAGAATTTACTGTTGAAGAAATCAGCACGATCGAAGCTGACTATCATAAGCAGCTTGAAGCAGCTTTTAAAATCGCCAAAAAAGAAGAAAATTTAAATGGCGATTTACTCTCTGAGTCGACCGCAAAAAAGCAGCCGTCTTACAATTTCAAGGGCTACAACACTCGCGTGCCTCAAGCGCAAATCGAACATATCGCTGAGCGCCTCGTGCAGTTCCCCGACGGCTTCAACGCCAACAAAAAAATCATTCGACAGCTCAATACCAAGTTGCAGGCACTGAAGACTGATAGCGGTATCGACTGGGGCATGGGCGAAGCGCTTGCGTTCGGCAGTTTACTGATGGACGGTACTCCAGTCCGACTCAGTGGCCAAGATAGTGAACGCGGTACGTTCAGCCACCGCCACTCGGTGCTCTATGATAATGAAACGCGTGAGCGCTATGTACCGCTTCTCGATCTGCAATCCGAGCAAGCGCAGTTTTGCGTACACAATTCGCCGCTCTCCGAGGCCGCTGTGCTCGGTTTCGACTACGGCTACTCACTCGACTACCCGCAAATGCTCTCAATTTGGGAGGCGCAGTTTGGTGATTTCGTTAACGGCGCTCAGGTAATCATCGATCAGTTCCTGACTTGCAGTGAGTCAAAATGGGGCCGCTTGAGCGGACTCGTGATGCTACTCCCTCATGGTTACGAGGGCCAAGGACCTGAACACTCATCTGCGCGCCTAGAGCGTTTCCTGCAAGCCTGTGCCGAGAACAATATTCAGGTCTGCAATCTGACCACACCCGCACAATATTTTCACGTTTTGCGTCGCCAAATGAAGCGCGAATTTAAGAAGCCACTCATCATTATGGCTCCTAAAAGTTTACTGCGCCACAAGGACTGCGTGTCCAAGATCGAGAATTTTACCGACAATGAATTCTGGTCCATTCTTGATGACGAACTCGTCAGCAAGAAAACTGCCAAACGTGTCGTGTTCTGCTCTGGCAAGGTTTACTATGATCTCTTCGCATACCGCCAAGCCAACAAAATCAAGGACACAGCAATCGTTCGCCTAGAGCAATTTTACCCACTCAACACTGACCTGCTCAAGCGCATCATTGCCAACTATCCAAAGGCTAAAGATATCGTCTGGTGCCAGGAAGAACCGAAGAATATGGGTGGTTGGACGTTTATCGCGCCACGATTAATGGAAACCATCGAGCGCATGCCGCGTTTCGCTGGTCGCGACGAAGCAGCTAGCCCAGCCGTCGGCTCACTCGCACTGCACAAGCGCGAACAAGCTAAACTCGTCGAACAAGCATTCGGCAAATAACATTTCAACCGTCATACTCGACGTCGCCGATTTTTATTCAAACTTTCAACTTTCAAATTTTCCCACACATATATCATGGCTACTGAAGTTAAAATTCCCGCGATGGGCGAATCCATCAGCAGCGGCATCCTTGCCGTTTGGCACGTAAAAAACGGCGATTACGTCGAAAAAGATCAAGCGATCTACGAGCTCGAAACCGACAAGATCACCTCTGAGGCGAATGCTGAAGTCGCTGGCATTATTACGCTGAATGTCGCTGTCGATGACGAAGTCGATATCGGCCAAGTCGTCGCCACAATTGATGAAAGCGCCACCGCTCCAGCTGGTAGTACTGCGCCAGCATCTCCAGTTGCCGAAGCTCAGGTCGCAGTCGCTCCTGTCGAAGCCGTTGCCACACCCGCAGCAGTTGCCACAGTCGTAGCTTCCACTGGCACGCAACACCCACTCTCCCCTGCTGCTCGCAAAGCGGCTGAGGAAACTGGCGTTAATACCTCCAACATCGCTGGCTCAGGTAAAGACGGTCGTGTGACCAAGTCAGACATTCTTGCAGTCGCTGCCGCTCCTGAGGCAGTTGCTTCACCAGCGGCCGTCGCTGCCGTACCTACTGCCACTTCCGCACCTGCGCCAGTCGCCGTTGATCCAACCACTCGTGAGACGCGCAAGAAGATGAGCCCGCTCCGCCGCAAGATCGCCGAACGACTTGTGGCTGCCACTCAAGAGTGCGCATTACTCACGACTTTTAATGAAGTCGATATGAGCAGCGTGATGAAGTTGCGCAAGCAGCATCAGGAAAAATTCGTCGAGCGTCATGGCATTAAGCTTGGCTTCATGTCTTTCTTTACCAAGGCGGTGACTCACGCGCTGCAAGCCGTGCCCGCGGTCAACGCACGGATCGAAGGCAACGAAATCGTCACTCAACATTTCTACGACATTGGCGTCGCCGTCGGCACTGACAAAGGGCTGATGGTGCCAACTATTCGAGATTGTGATCAAAAGGGCTTTGCCGAAATCGAACAAGACATCCTCGGATATGCTAAAGCAGCCCGCGAGGGTAAGATCCAGATGAATGACCTCGAAGGTGGCGTATTCACCATCTCCAATGGTGGCATCTACGGCTCAATGCTGAGCACGCCGATCATTAACTACCCTCAACCTGCAATCCTCGGCCTGCACAACATCACCGAGCGTGCTGTCGTCGTAAATGGCGAAATCGTCATTCGCCCGATGATGTATCTCGCACTCAGCTACGATCATCGTCTCATCGACGGCAAGGAAGCCGTCACTTTCCTCAATACCGTGAAGGATGCGATCGAAGACCCGAGCCGCCTGCTGTTCGGCATTTAGCGGTCCATGGGCAGAGTTTAAGGGTAAGAATGTATAACCGTAGGACAAGCCACCCTTTATACCTTCAAATATTCCTACCTTCTCACTCGCCCGGTCGAACTTCCCACCTTCATACCTTCCTACTCGGCACAGCCGATCTTCCTACTTAAAATATCATGTCTGAAAACACCTTCGATCTCGTCATTGTCGGCTCCGGCCCTGGCGGCTACGTAGCCGCAATTCGTGGCGCACAACTCGGCCTTAAAACCGCACTCGTCGAGAAAAGCAAGACGCTCGGCGGCACTTGTCTTAACGTCGGCTGTATCCCGAGCAAGGCGCTTCTACACTCGACTGAGATGTTTCATTTCGTTGGCCATGGTGCAGCAGCACACGGCATCGATTTAACCAATCTCTCGATCAGTATTGAGCAGTTGATGGCGAAAAAAGACAAAACTGTCACTCAACTTTGTGGCGGCATTCAGCACTTAATGAAGACCAACAAGATCAAAGTTTTTAATGGCCTCGGCATCTTGGAGGGCGACAGCAAAGTCCGCGTGCGGGCCACTGGTGAAGACACGGTTCTCAACGGTAAACACATTATCATCGCAACTGGATCTGCTTCAATCGAACTGCCTTTCCTTAAATATGACGGCGAGACCGTCGTCAGCAGCACCGAAGCCATTGCCTTCGAAAAGGTACCCAAGCAACTTGCAGTGGTTGGCGCTGGCGCCATCGGCCTTGAACTCGGCTCTGTCTGGGCGCGCCTCGGCGCAGAGGTCAACGTGATTGAATTCCTCCCAGTTATTGCACCGACCTTCGACAAAGACGTTTCTAAAATGGCAGAACGTCTATTCAAAAAGCAAGGCCTCAACTTTCACCTCAAGACTAAGGTCACTGGTATTAAGCAGTCCAAGGGTAAGCAAATCCTCACTGCCGAAAAAGCCGGCAAAGTGATCGAGTTCGAAGTGGATAAGGTACTCGTCGCGGTAGGCCGCAAGCCCTACACCGAGGGACTCGGCCTCGAGACAGCTGGTGTCGCAACCGATGACAAAGGCCGCATCGTGGTGGACGCTCACTATCAAACCTCTGCAACTGGCGTCTATGCCATTGGCGATGTTATTCCGGGTCCGATGCTGGCACACAAGGCTGAGGAAGAAGCTGTCGCCTGTGTTGAGTGCATCGCTGGGCAAGCGGGTCACGTTAACTACAACGTCATTCCGAATGTTATCTACACTGATCCTGAAATCGCTAGCGTCGGGCTCGGCGATGCCGATGCAAAGGCACAGGGCTTCGAAACCAAAGTTGGGAAATTTAATTTTGCAGGTAATGGTCGCGCTATTGCGACCGATGCGACTGACGGCTTTGCTAAAGTCATCGCTGACAAAAAGACCGACCGCATCCTTGGCGTTCAACTGATCGGTAAAGGTGCTTCCGAGCTCATCGCTTCGGCAGTGGCTCACATGGAATATGGCGGCAGTGCTGAAGACTTGGCCCGCACCGTCCACGCCCACCCAACTGTAAGCGAAGCCATTAAAGAGGCCGCACTAGCTGTCGATGGCAACGCCATTCACAGCGCGTAACAGCTAAGAGGCTAGGCAACTGGTTGATCAAATAATCAGCCGCCTCAGACTCAGGGACTTGCGATTAAGGGCATTCAACGTCCAAACAAACCTGATATTTTACCAAATAAGCCACGCCCCTCAGCCTCCGCGTTTCCAAACTTAGCTCGAGCCAGTGTGGCGGCTACGCGCTCAAGTCGCGGTTCATTCATTGGCATGAAATAACGCTCCACCGAGTCAGTAGCGGTGCAAATTAACTCGAGATCAGAAGCCTCTTCAGTAAACCAAATACACAGCGCATCAAAGCGCACCAGCGCAGTTTTTAGTGCCGCATCAATTGCGACTTGGCTAGCGCGCTTGCGCAATGCCTCTTCTTCGTCCGTCAGCGAGACTCCTGCTTGACTCAGTAATTCAAGTTGCACGGCTTCGTCCAAGTCACAAGCAATCAACCCAACTGCCTCAGCCAAATGTAAGCTACGTTCATTACGACGATACGGCAGGTACTTTATGATACTCGCCATATCAGTGTGCGCCAAACCATTAAGGAAAGACTTTAGGTCACCACCAATCACGACAGTGCGCGCCAAGTTCTGGGCGAACTGAATCGTTTGAATCAGCGTTTCAATACCTTCCGTTTTCAATAGCTCCTCAGTTTCAGGAGAAAAATGAATCAACGCCGCCGGATAGTTACTGGGGATTCCTAACTTCGCCAAAATACGATCAAAGGCATCATCCTTCGCACTCTCAGTATCAACCGTTTCCACCATATCAGAAAACGGATCGTCGAAAGCCAAGGTCTCGCGCAAGATGTCCATTAATTTTTTAATACGTGTCTTTTTGCCAATCAATCCTGGTACTGACTGAAGTTCTACAAAGTTGAATTCGATATATTTTGCGGGCGTTTCATCACTTCCTTTAAACGGCCAAGACACTCCAACATTCTGCCCCAAGGCGGCAACCTGAGTATCGTTTAGCATCGAGTTAAAAAAGCGTTTACGGAAGTACTCCCATTCCTCGGCTGAATATTTTACTGGTATTGCCTGTGTCATGATCAGTATTTAATTTAAGTTAGGGGCTGCTAGAACTTCTTGAGCAACACCACGATAATCATCACGCACCGAAGCTTCATTGTTGATACTACTAATTAGATTCACTGGCAGTCCAAGCGTCACTGCTCGTCGCACGATAATCGCATCTCGAATTTGTGAATCAAAGATATGCGCATCCTTTGCGACCTTACCCTGATTCTTAAATTGGTTGATGCGAAATTGCATGCGCATCTTCGGCACCTCAATGTCCATATTACTCTTGATTGCGTTAAAAATGACGCCGCGAATTTGCGCAAGTGGTTGCATGCCCGACACGCGAAAGCTGGCACAGAGATTATTAAACTGCTGCAACTTCCCAACTAACAAAGTAAATCCAATCAAGCTGAGTGCATCAGGATTTGCCGGCACATAGATCTCACTACTACAAAAAATACCACACTGCGCTGCATACAGTACATTCGGCGGACAATCGAACAGAATGAAATCGTAGTCGTTTTCAATCTCCGCCAATTGCTCTTGGAAAATTGCGAATGCGGGTCGGCCATCGGGCGAGTCAAAATCGTGCTCTAGATCGACTAATGTAAACGTCGTCGGTAATATATCTAGCCCTGGCAATAAGGCCTCACCCTCTTTACCGCGGACGACATCGCGGCTCACGCAATCGCGCAAACGACAGACGCCAGGTTCAAAAATTGAGTAAATATGCCCCGTATCAGAAGAATTCAACGGATTCCACCGCTCCAAGCGCATTAGCCAAATACTCGAATTTGATTGAGCGTCCAAATCCACCAACAGTACACGCTTACCAGCTTCAGTCAGTGACGCAGCAAGATTAACCACTAGCGACGTTTTCCCGACACCGCCCTTGTAATTAATAAAGCTTAATTTACGAACCATGTTATAACTATCAGCTTTACACTGGATTGAGACAACCCACATCTGATGAATTATATGTAAAATGACCTTAGAGGCATCACGTCCAAGACGTGTCATTTTACTCACCAACAGTTAAGTACAAATTATCTACTGCGCGCTCGCCGGCCTTCAGTAGATTAGCTGCACCTGACTCAGTGGCAGCCAGCACGCGCGACCATCCGCGAGCTCAATACGGGCCCAATCTTCGCGGGTTTCTTGCACAGTAAATTCAAGACCATCATGCAGCGGTTCATGAAACGCCGCCGCATACGCATAGCTTGGCCCTTTACGTGCCAAAATCGACTCGGTGATGACGACGCCATGCTGCCCTGACAATTGGGCCGACATAAACCAGAGGCCAGAAGTCAGGCAACAGAGTAACAGTGCCAGCAAAGAGGCGATCCCTGCGGCACGTCCTCTATAACGTACAGTGGCTAGAACGCACACACCCAGCAACAGAATCAGGCAGAGCAATAACGCCTTCAGCCAAACCGTTGGCCACTGTAACCACGCTGCCGATTCATCTGGCACATCACTGAGCGCCAACGCACGCGCCGCACTGAGATTATCAACCAGCTCCACATCAAATGGCCGATAAATCCGCGCCTGACGGTATGCCGCGATCGAACGCCCCAGCGCCCCAGTTTGAAACCATGCATTGCCTGCATTATACCACGCGGTTCCCGGGCGTTCCCCCGCCTCGGCTGCCGCCTGAAACTTGAGAGCCGATTCCGCATACAATGCCGCAGCATGATCGCTACCAGCTTGCATAGAAAGCGCCTGATCGAAAAGTTGATCCGCCTCAGACCAATCGGATGCCTCCATCTGTTGCGGCATACAACTGACTCCCAGCAATAACAGTAACAACGCGGTCTTACTGACGAGGCTGAGGATTCGCTTGCCCACGGCATTAAGCGCACTCAACTGAGCTGCCGGATGTTGCACGCTGTAATCATGCGCATCAGACGCACGGTGTAACTCGACAATCGATGCAATGTCATCGGTGGAGACGCCGATCGCTTCCAACGCTTGCTCGGAATCTCGCACCGTCCAAGCCTTTCCATCGGAGTCACAACTCACGGCAAGAAACTGCAAAAATGCGGGCCATTTCGCTGGATCACTTTCTGCTAATTTCCGGAATGCGGCATACGACTCAGCGCGGGCACGATACTGCACATCGAGCGCACGGCGGCGACGCTCTCGCACGGCTGGCAACATCAGCAAAAAGCCAGCGAACCCGAATAACAGCCAAAGCCAGAACCATGATGCCAAACACACGACGATATTATTAATTAGATCATTCATCTTATTTGCTTCTTGATTGTGCCAGATCCCTTCTGACTGATTACTTAAAGTGACCCCCGCTCCCTTATAAGATTTAAGGTCAATAAATTCCAGCCCCTCGTTCGGCTCCACGCTGAGCACTGCCGGTTCAGTCGCAATCATTACATACGCGCCGACCTCGGGATCAAACGTCTGAATCTGTAACGACGGAAACGCTGCCACCCCCGTCGTCAAAGCTCGCAAGCGACAACGGAAGGTAGTGCCATCAGTGCGCCAAGTGCGGCCCAAATCGTCGTCGACTAAAAAACGGCCACGTAAACCACGCTGGCGACTCAGGCGCGGCAGCTCGATCATACCATACGGTGCGGCGGCAAACACCTTCAACTCGGCTTGCATCAACTCTCCCACTTTGAGCACTGCAGGTGTCACCGCGACCTCCACACGCACGGGCGCGAATAAGCCAGTGAAACTAGATGCTCGGCCTTCGACAGGCAGAGGTAACACCTCGATTTCAATCGCTGGAGTCTCCACATAGAAACGCTCATAGCTCACATCGGGCTCTTCAGGAGCAAACAGACTGTTATTAAAATGCGCCGCATACTGCCCGAAGTTCCGATTGCCATCATTCAAATACGCACACTCCAAACGCGTCGTGGGCAACGTATATACCCCAGGCTCTAATAGTCGTAAGTAGAGCGGCAACTCGACTCTGCCCAGCGCCTTCGTATTCCCCTCATTCAATGTGCGCTTACCAATCACTCGTCGCCCACCAATCGGCAACCCGACCTGTTGCAGTTCAACTTCCGTAGTTCGAGGAATGACGATCTCGACCGTCGAATCATTAAAAAACGGGGGATAATAATTAAGCGCTTGCAAACGGCTCGCGTCTAAATCGCATTGCCACCTCATATCAATACGCAACGGCTCGCCGACATAGACCTGACGTTTCGCTGGGCTAAGCGTCAGTGACATCGCCTCTGTCCGAACGACAGAACCCACAGCAAGTTGTTCGGGAATCGTTCGATAATGCTTCGTCTCGCTGAAAAACTCGAGTGATGGAAAAGTCACAATCCCCGTATCTCGCAGTACAAATCGAATGATCACGGTCGACTTTTCCGATTTAGAATCCGACGCCTCACGTATCTCTATATCAATAAAGCTCAGACCTTTCACTCCGGACGGCAGTGACTCCGGAGTCATCACCAAATCATCAAAATGAATCACCGCTGTGCCGGTGCGATCCGTAAACCAACTCTGGTTGATCATCTCGACAGCCACTGAAACAGATTCCAATTCAGCTGCCTGAAGCTCCTCGACGGTCACTGGTGCAGCCTCAATCGCAGATACATCTGGATTGACCTCCTGAGCGTTCAAAAGCACAGTCAGTAACAACGGTAATATCCAAATAAACGTGCGCATTAGTAATCTTTCTCCACTTTACCGGCATTCGCCTTGGCCCGTTGTTGTTGGCGAAACTGAAGACTGCCCTGCTCTTCCATCAAAATATCTTCGGCCGAATAGTTAGGCACTGGCAAGGCCTGCATCTCACCCCCCGCGGCAAAATCGCCCTCCATCGGCATTGAGCTCATCATGCTCTCATCCATCTCGTCCGAATACTCATACTCCTCGTCTTCACTCATTTCATCCCACTCGTCGCCCTCCGATTCATCGGAAGAACTATTCCCCAGCAGACTCATAATCTCTTCGATCAATCGCTCCGCGATCTGCTGCTCCGAACGCCCCGCCGCCCAACCGTTCCAACTCTTAAGTAAATGCGTCGCACGCTCCATCGCTTCAGGCACTTTTACCATGAGTTTCAAAGGTTCAGCCAATATACTATCCATCGGCGGCATACCTTCAGCAGTAGGCGGTGTCATCTGCGTATCCAGCTTCTGCATGCCGATGTGTAGCCGTTCCGCCTCAGCCTTCAACGCGCTCTGCGATCTCACAAAAATCAGTGCAGTCGCCCCCGCATCCGATGGCGCTTCAATCGGCGGCAATGGCGGTGCATTCTTCGCGCGCTTCGGCTGCCGACGATCTATATCACTATCAGACACTTGCTGACGTAAACCCTGCTGCGCTTCCAGTAAGGCCTGCAACAAATCCAGCAACTGCTCGATTTGAGCGTCCATCTCATTTTGCTCTTCTGCTTGTTCAGCGATCCGAACTTGCAGCTCTGTCACCCATGTCGAAGTCGACTCCAAGCGTATACCTGAACGATCATCATTCGGCACATAGCGTTTCGCCGCGAGAAATGCCAACTGTGCTTGTTGCGCATAGTTAAGCCCCAGTTCGGCCGATGCATCACTTTCTGCGCGCGAAAGTTGCAACAAACACAAGCCACGGTTCAATTGCACCGCCGCCAATTCACTCCGCGTCATCGAAGCCTCATCAGCGGAGTAAGCGACTTCAGAAAACAAGATCTCTGCCTCCGCAAATGAACCTTCCGAATAAAGTTTTGCCGCACCTGCAAACTGCGATTGCAACTGCGTGGTTGCCGCTTCGCTCTCCCGAACGCTCCCCACTAACACGACCAACATGAAGGCTTGCCCCAGTCGTAGTCCATTTACGCCCCAGCATTCCGACAGTAATAACAACAGCAGCGCAGGCATCATAAAAAACAGCGCCGCTTCTTGATACACAACAATACCATCGCCCTCCAGCGAAGCAGAGCCCGCCCGTTCAGCCACATACTCGACATAGATCTGCCCGAGGTCGAATACTCGATCCCCCACAGACACATACTCCGCATCCGTGCTTTGCGCGGCTAGATCACGCAGCATCTGATCATCTAGTTTAGTGTAAATAATCGATTCTTCAGAGCGCAGCAAGGTGCGCACACCGTCAGTATCTTCGATCGGAATTGGTGAACCTTCATTAGAATTACCAATGCCCAATAACAATAAATCGACACCATGCTCCTGCAGCAGCTCCGTAACCTTTGCCATCTGCGAACCATGATCGCCGCCATCAGTGATCACCACCAGATCCTGCACCCCAGCACGATCTGCCATAAACACCTGATCGACCACTTTCTCGACTGCCGACTGCAAAGTCGTGCCACCGAAATCCGCGCTGCGTGTATGCGTCTGCTCAAGCATATAGCGCACGAAATCGTAATCATAGGTCAGCGGACATAGAATCGTGGCACTGCCCGCATACACCACCAAGCTCACTCGCTCGTTGCTAAAAGTATTCAACGCATCGCGCACCGCTTGCTTCGCCACTTCTAAGCGCGAAGGTGCCACATCTTCAGTCAACATACTTTGCGAGACATCCAGCGCAAACACAACATCTCTGCCCGTCCTTGAAATTGACAACCTCTCAGGCGAATAGCCCGGCCGCGCCAGCGCCAGCACCAACAATACAAATGCTGCAACCCGCAGCGTATCACGCAACCGTCGGTGTGTGCTGAGTCGGCCGCCCATCGCCTTGATTAACTCAGCACGACGCGCACGTGCATAGCTCAGTAACCACCAAAGCGGCACTGCCAAAAGTAAAAGCGGCAACACTGCCGACCATAGAAATACAAATCCACTCATGGCACGACACGTAGCACGGACGCCTCCAATATTAGCGCAATCAATAAGCTCAGCAGCGCCAACCCCAATGGCAACCAGAACCACTCCGCCACTCGATCATAGCTACGCGTGGCAATATCCGAGCGCTCCAGACGATCTATTTCTTCATACACAGAGAGTAACGATTCATAGTCAGTTGCTTGTCGAAAAATACCGCCGGTCTCATCGCTAATATGCTTCAAGGTCTGCTCGGCTGCCGTCAATTTATCGATCTGCACCTCACCAGAAAATCGGACCCGCGTATCCCCTAAACTGATACAATAGATCCGACAGCCCCACGCTTTAGCCAAGCCAGCCGCCTCTAGCGGCAAATGAGTCCCCGAGTTGTTTTCACCATCCGTCAGCAGGATGATTACACGACTATCGATCGCGTCGACGTCAACTGATCCTAATCCGAATTGCAGCTCTTCAATGTTTTGCAATCGAGCCGCAGCCAGTGCCAATGCATCGCCATAAGCTGTACCATCCTCATTAGGCCGCTCTTGCACCTCTAAGCTGCTCACAATCTGCAACAACGCATCGTGCCCAAACGTCAACGGACTGCGTGTATCCGCATAGCGCGCAAAAGTGATCAACCCAAGAAGGTCCTCTCCGCGGCCATGTAAGGTATCCCCATCGCCACTGATAAAGCGCTGTACCATCTCCTTGGCCACTTCCATGCGACTGCTATTCTGGCCGTCAAGATCGCGCGTATTCATATCCATACTACTCGACACATCAACCAGCAGTTGTATCGCGATACCCTCGGAGACATTCATGCTGTAAGTTGAACCCGCCTGTGGTCGTGCCAACGCCAGTAGCAATAAGACCAAAGTCATGCGGCGCAAAAATACAGGAATCCATAAGTAGCGGGCACGTCCGGCGTCCACATCAGACCATAGCCCGAGTGATGACACTTGCAATGAGGTGCGACGCAAACGTCCGCGCAGTAACCATAGCAACAGCGGAATTAACAGCAACACCCACAAATAGAGAAAACTCACCGTTGAACCTCCTCTCGAAGCAGCTTTAACAAAACGCCCGAATCCAAACGATTCGCATAGACTGCCGCTTCTAAATTCTCACGCAAGGCCGAGGACATTGAAGGGTCCGCGCGCTCCAGCAGTTGCTCAGCAATCATCATGGAGCTCAGTTCCGAGCTCCCGTGGAAGGTTCCGAGCGCAGCGACACTCTTCGAGCCAACGCTCCGTCGTTTCCGTTCGTCAGCCTCGCATGGTGGAAACGACGGAGCGTTTCCCTCCAAGGCCACAATCAAATCACTCAAACCCAGCTCGATCTCAGCGGTTTTCACTGGCTTTGCATTCACCTTACGCAACAACCACCAGACAACCATTAAAACAATAAACAACACCGCAATAATGATGCGCAAATTGTTTGACGCCTGAGCTAACAAAGATGCACCTGCACCCAACTCGGCAGCTGCCTCCGACGTATCCTCGGCCGCGTACGACACGACAGTGAACGACACCGGCGGCAATGCGACGTCCCTCACCACGCCACCTTGCGCAATCGTCACAGTAATGTCATTTAGCTCAAAGTCGCCTGCGCTCAGCGGTTGCAACTGCAACAATACACGCTGCACATAAACACCCTCAACGTAGCGCACGGGCTCACGTGTCTGTGTCACGAAGTGACACTGCGGGTTGGCAGGCACATGCAATTCAAACTCGGCATAGTCCACCCCACGCATCTCGGCTTGCAGCTTAAGCATATCCCCCGGGCGATACGACCCATCGACCAAGCATAGTACAACCTCTGGTGCTGAGCTTGCAATGGCGAACAGCGGCAGTAGCGATGCGCATAGAAATGAAATAAAACGTATCACAGGCTATCCTCCAGTTTCATCCACTTGGCGACGTTGCCGTTGATGGAAAAATCCAGCCAAGGCTGCGACGCAATCGCCCCCCACTGGCAGATCCAATAGATCCACTCCCGACTCCAGCATCGCTTGTTTGAGACGCGTACTATGCGCAGGCGTCTCACCACCGCTACGACCGAGATCAATAATGCGTTGTTCATTCGACTCCGAATCCTGCATCCGCACCAATCCCGACGCCTGGGCATCTAATAAATGGGGATCACTAAGGTTGATGGCATTGACGTCGTGACGAAAGGCCAAGGCTTGTAGCTCTTGCACATAGTCGTCGGTCATAAAATCAGACACCACAAACGCGATCGAATGCTTACGCGCCATATGGCCAAAGCGCCCCAACATCTCTGTAAAATCCGTGCCACGCCCCTGCGGCTTAAAATGCATCAGCTCATCCATAATCCGCATCGCATGACTGCGCCCTTTGCCAGGTGGTACAATCTGCTCGATACGATCTGAAAATAAAATCAGACCAATACGATCGTGATTTTTAACCGCAGCCAATGTCAGCAATGCACACACCTCGGCCATCGTCTTACGCTTGCGCCCATCGGCATCATGCAGCATCGACGCCGACACATCGACCAGCAAATAGATGAACTGCTCGCGCTCCTCGATGTAGCGTTTAATGTGTGGCTCACCCGTGCGCGCGGTGACCTTCCAGTCCATCGAGCGTACATCGTCGCCCGGTTGATACGGACGCACATCCTCAAACTCGACACCACGCCCGCGAAATACAGAGCGATACTCACCGGCAAGCAAGTGCTCCACGGGACGGCGGCACTTCAGCTCCAGCAAATTCAGCTGACTCTCTAGTTCACTAAGCATAAAATGAGGACGAAAAAATAAAGTAGCGCACAGAGACACTGAAGCGCAGAGGACATAAATATAATTAACTCTGTGTCTCAGTGTCTCAGTGCGAGAATTAACTTACGCTGAGACAGATACCTTCGCGAGGATCTGATCGAGTAGATCATCCGAAGTAATCAATTCCGCCTCGGCTCGATACGAAATCGCTAAACGGTGACGCAGCAGATCGTGTGCAACATCCTTCACATCCTGAGGGATCACATAGTCACGCAGCTGCATCAGCGCATGCCCACGAGCGGCCAACGATAGATAAATCGAAGCACGCGGCGAGGCGCCAAAACGTAAGTAACGCCCCAGATCCAAGTTATACTTCTCGGGCTGACGCGTCGCGTCGACTAGACGTAAAATATAGCGCTCCACCTTCTCATCGATAAACACCGTCTCCATTGTTGCGCGCATCTCCATCAACTCTTCAATCGTCAACAACGGTTCGACATCCAGTATCGGCTCGGTTTTGGCCATTCGCTGCATCACGATCAGCTCCTCATCCATCGACGGGTAGCCAACCTTAAGCTTAAACATAAAGCGATCGACCTGCGCCTCAGGCAGCGAGTAAGTGCCCTCCTGTTCAATCGGATTTTGCGTGGCGAGAACTAAAAACGGCTTCGGCAGGTCATAGGTCTCCTTACCCAGCGTCACTTGCTTTTCCTGCATCGCCTCAAGCAAAGCGCTCTGCACCTTGGCCGGCGCACGGTTAATTTCGTCCGCCAGCAGTAAATTGGTAAAAATCGGGCCCTTCTCGGCAGTAAAGGTGTGTGCGCGCGGGTCGTACACCAAAGTGCCAGTCAGATCACCCGGCAATAAATCAGGGGTAAACTGAATGCGACTAAACTGCGCATGAACTGCCTGCGCCAAACTATTGACAGTCAGCGTCTTTGCTACTCCAGGGACACCCTCCAATAACACGTGGCCGTTACACAGCAACGCTAACAATAAACGCTCAACCAAAGCCTCTTGGCCAACCACTACCTGGCCGACACGCTCTCGCACGGCTTGCAGCGTCGCACTGCTGGATTCAAACTTTTGATTCGTCATAATGATCTGTCGGTAAAAAATATCACTGCTACAAAGTAAACTGCACATAGTTAACCGCCAACTGGTACTGTCAACAGTCGCTTCGAAATGACCATAAGTTGGCACTATCGACTCGTGTGCGGATTCCACTCAAGCAAACGTTTCGGCCACGATTATTAGAATAATAGTAGGCTAGGCTGCAGCGCAAGGTCGACTACAACCGTCTAACAGGGCTGCTGCTACCAGCTAACAGACAGACTTATGCTAGTCTGTTTTGTCCGTTGCGGAGTTTTTTCCACTTGCTAGAATATGCCTCTCATAAAGAATAGTAGATAGGTTATTGTTACCTAACCCGCAGCATATACTCATGTCACCCGGCAAAACGTCCATATTGTTAACACTCGCACTCGTCTCAGGCGTGGGGGGCTATGTGTATTGGTCGAATCAAACTACACCCAGTGCACCGTTGAAACCAATCAGTGCGCCAGTTGTTGCGCCTCCGCCGGCAGTCGTTGCGCTTACCGCCCCACTGCAGCACCCACCATTTTCACAATCGGAGCTTGAGCCCTTTCTCGAGGCAAACTGTATCGCCTGTCATGGTCCAGACAAGCAAAAGGGCAAAGTTCGCTTTGACAGTGCCTCGTGGAGCTTGGATAAGCGCGATTCGATTGAATTTTGGTCAGAGGTACTGACTGTCTTGGAAGAGGGTGAAATGCCCCCTGAAGAAGAACCCCGACCTGATGCCGCTCAATTAGCCGCATTTATCAGTTCACTCAAAGCCGAACTGGAAGATACCCCACAGTTGGTCGCAGACCAGAGCGACTCATTGCAACAGGAGCCTGACTCGCTGGTCGAGGGCACACCACTCTCGCAAGAAATTATCCAACCATTCCTAGAGCAACATTGCATGCAGTGTCATGGCTCGGAAAAGCAAAAAGGACAGTTGCGATTCGATCAAGTGCACTGGGAAATTACCACCAACGATGCCGCGCAGCGCTGGCAGGATGTACTGGATGTTTTGAACGGCGGTGAAATGCCACCAGAAGATGAACCTCAACCGTCGAACCAGGAATTAATCGACGTGTTGGATTCATTGACTCGCTCATTGGTTGATGCGCGTAAGCGATTAACCGCAAATGGCGGAGAAATTACCATGCGCCGACTCAATCAGCGTGAATATGCCAATACCATTCGTGACTTATTCGGCTTTGAGATTTCACCGCACATCATCCCTCCCGACGCTGAAGCAGAATCATTTGATACGGTGGGTGAAGAGCAGTTCTTCAGTGCCAATGATTTCGATAAGTATTTCGAGCTTGGCAAAAAAATTGTGGAACAAGGCTTTAAGTGGTCTGGTCGACCGCTGGCAAAAAATACGACCAAACGAATCGAGCCAGAGAACCCGCACACCGAAAAACTCCGCGCAAAGGTGGCCGAATTTAAGCGTAAAAAGCAGATGCTGGATGCAGGCAAAACCTGGCAAGAAATCGGATTTCAAGACGCCGGAGATATGAAGATCTACTTCAGACAGCGCTTCGATTATGATAAGCCAGTTAAGTATCTGAAATATCCGTTGGTAGATAAAGCGTTTTATTTTGCCGATGTTCGGAATTCCGCACGTATCGGTGTGAACTTTGAACGTAATCCGGACATTCGCGCCAGTTACCGCATTCGCATCAATGGCGGTGCGGTCGAGGAAGCGCCGGAAGTGCGAAAATATTTAAAACTGGATTCTGTTGATGGCGTAGTCGGCATTTTCAAACTCGACGGCACCGACAGACAGCCAAGTGAAGTCGAACTCTTGAGGAGGCTTCGCTTTGGAGATAATAGTCACAATTTAACCATCTATGAGAATCGACCTGAAATCAATGGTGGGGTCTCCAAATACATTAAGCTGGTGGATAAGCCAGGAGCATGGGCCGCCGTCTGGGTCGATTGGCTCGAAATCGAGGGGCCATTCTACCGGCAACCGACCAATTTCTTCGGTGAACTGATCAATGCTAACGATGGTGCATCGCGCTACAGCAGTTCGTTGAATTCAGATGACAATGCACGGGAGTTCATCGAGCGATTCGCTTACCAAGCATTTCGCCACAAGCAACCTGAGCCGGCATACATTGATAGCCTAATGGCATTTTTTGAGGAGAATCGGGCGAACGGGCAAAACTTCAATCAAGCCATGGGTGAGGCAATCGCGGTCGTTTTGGCCTCCCCTAGTTTTCTATATTTAGAAGAAGTCGGTTCAGGCCCGAAGGACCGCCAGTTGAGTGATCGAGAGTTTGCGGTCAGGCTGGCATATTTCCTCTGGAGCAGTCTCCCAGACGAGGAGCTGTATCGGTTTGCTGAAAATGGATCCTTGTCCGACCCCAAGGTATTAAAGGGCCAAGTGAATCGCATGCTGACGGACTGGAAATCGGAGGCCTTTTACGAAGGGTTCTCCAGCCAATGGGGTGACTTAGACCGCTACCAAGCAATCACGGTCGATGAAAACCAATACTATCTATTTAATTCGGGTGTGCGCTACTCTGCCTACCGTGAAGTCGTCGAATTTTATAAGACTTTAGTGAGCGAAGATCTGCCGATTACGAATTTAATTGATTCAGAATTCATCGTCGCTAACTCGCTGCTGGCTGACTATTATGGTATGCCGATCACTCGCTCAGAGGACCCGAATGCCTTTCAAAAGATTGCATTGGACTGGAACTCCCCACGCGGCGGCTTACTCGGTCAAAGCGCATTCCTGACCATGGGTTCAAATGGCGAGCGCACCTCACCTGTCATTCGCGGCGCGATGATTCTTGAGAAATTACTCAATGATAAGCCTGCGCCGCCACCGCCGAATGTCCCCGAACTTAGCAGTGCATCCAAGCAGCCACTGACCAATCGCGAAATGGTCCAGCGACACCAATCTCAAGCAGCGTGCGCATCCTGCCACAGCCGGATGGATCCGTTGGGATTTGGGCTAGAGATTTTTGATACGGTTGGCCGCTGGCGCGATACGGAACCAGTCGGCAAAGATGATATTCATATCCAAGAAAGCGGCAAATTGGTGAGTGGCATGATTTATCGTGACCTCGATCATTTAAAGGCCCTGCTTAAAACCCAAAAACACAAGTTGGCCAAGGAAATGATCGAATCGATGACTGCCTACGGCCTTGGTCGCACGATGGAGTTCTCTGATGAGGAAGCGGTCCTGGCGATGGTGAATCGTTCACAGTATACTAATTACCGAATGCGTGATATGATCCACATTATTACTTCAAACCCTCTATTCAAAAATAAGTAAGCCCCGAATCCCATGAGCCAATTTAAAACCAACCCCATCACTCGTCGTTCTTTCCTCCGAGCAAGTGGCGCCTGCCTGGCACTACCCTTCCTCGAGAGCTTTTCATTCGGCAAGACGGCGTCCTCCTATGTTGCACCCAAACGGATGATCTTCCTTGGAGGCGGGTTTGGATTTACTGAGGATACTTTCTATCCCAAACAGGCGGGACGGTTTGCAGATATTGGTCTCACCGAAGGGTTGATGCCGTTGAAGCGCCACCAAGACGATTTCAGCATGATTTCGAATCTAACCAACTTAGGTGCGACAAATCCACATGGCGGTAGTTCATCCTACCTCACCGGCGCCAATGTTTCTGGCACTCCCGGCAAACGTTTTTTTAATTCAATTTCCTGCGATCAAGTGGCTGCGCAACATCTGGGGGAGGACACGCGCTTTTCATCCTTGGTACTTTCTGCCAAAGAAAAGAGTGGCCTGCAAAATTCCGGACATGGCAACGGACTCTCGCTCTCCTGGAATGACAGTGGCAATCCGTTGCCGGGCATCAACCAGCCAATAGATTTATATCACACCATATTCGAACAACAGACCGGCACCCGCGCCGAACTAGATAATCGCTTGAGGAAAAAGGAAAGTATTTTGGATATTGTGCGGGTCAATGCCAGCGCAATGAAGCGAAATCTAAGCACCAATGACCGCGAAAAACTGGATGAATACTTCCAAGGCGTGCGTCAAGTCGAACTCGGACTAGAGCGGCAGGCGAAGTGGGCAAATATCCCTAAACCAAACGCGCCTTTTGCTGAGCCCATCGAGCAACTGATTGGTGAGGAAGAGATTAAGTTGATGTACGACATGATCATCGTCGCGCTACAGACCGATTCGACTCGAGTGGTGACGTACCGCCAACCCGTGTGCTCGCTGCTCGTGGGTATCGGGGTCGCCCTGCAAGCGCACTCACTCAGCCACTATGGCTTTTCCGAACCTCGCAAGAATGCCTCCCGCGAACGCGATAAAAAGTGCTCCGAGTTGTTTGCACACTTTCTGGATCGCTTAAAGGAAGCGAAAGATAGCGATGGCAGCCGCTTGTATGACAATTGCATCGTCAGCTACGGCACCAATCTGCGTACCGGCCACCAACTGAAGAACCTCCCCGCGATTGTCGCTGGCGGAGGCGCGAAGAATCTGCGCAAAGGAGAGCATATTATACTCTCAGAGAAGGATACCCCGCTGGCGAACTATTGGCTGACTCTGTTGCAGCAAGCAGATGTCCCTGCCAAGCAATTTAGTCATAGCACGGGTAATTTACCTGAAATCTTAAGCTAGTTAATTTCTGCTCGGCCGGCTGTTTGCTTTCTGACGACGCCCCCTCCCCGTTGCAGCATGATTCGCCGGCAGGGACGACCTACGTGTCGTCCGCAAGGTGTTTTGTGCTCATGCACTGCGGTGCGCATGGAGGTGGCTCCTCCCCTTTTTACACAGCCGCGGGATCCCCAAGTACCGTCGTCGATTGCCCACAAAAAAGCCGCACCCTTTCGGATGCGGCTTTCCTATAATAAGATAACAACAATATCTTGTAGAAACGTTACTGACAAGCTTCGCACTCTTCACCATTCATCATGGCTTCGAGAGAACAGGCTTTGGCTTCTGCCGCGCTGAATTCTTTTTTGGCTGCTGCGGAGACCGCCGCTTCGGCATCGGTTTGGCCAACACGTCCACGCTTCTCTTTTTTCACACTGGTGGTTGCCTTCTCAATGTTAGAAGCGCCGAGGGTGCGGAGATAGTAGGTGGTCTTGAGGCCCTTGCGCCATGCATCGCGATACATGTGCGAGAGTGTTTTGATGTCTGGCTCGGCAAGAAATAAGTTGACCGATTGCGACTGATCGATCCATTTCTGGCGACGCGCGGCGGCATCGATGAAGTATTTATATTCAATCCCAAATGCGGTGCGGTATTTATCGCGCAGGTCTTGCGGCACGCCTTCGATTGCATCGAGTTCGCCATCGAAATACTTAACATGATCAAGCATCTCAGGCGTCCATAGGCCGCGCTTCTTTAAGTCGCGCACCAGCTCGCCATTCAGCACGATAAAGTCGCCAGACAGGTTACTCTTGACGAACAGATTTTTATAGGTCGGCTCGATGCAAGGCGTGGTGCCCATGATGTTCGAGATGGTCGCGGTCGGTGCGATCGCGAGCACGTTGGAGTTACGCATACCATGCTTCGCGATTTTTTCGCGCAGTGGCTTCCAGTCCATTTTACCCGCACGTGGTACTTCGATTTTCTCGCCACGTTCCTGCTCGAGAATATCAAGTGTATCTTGCGGCATCAGACCACGATCCCATTTGGAACCTTTATAGCTACTGTAAGTGCCGTGCTCAGCGGCGATGTCGCTGGACGCTTCGTAGGCATAATAGGCGATGGCTTCCATGAACTCGTCATTAAATTCAACGGCGGCTTGAGACGCGAATGCGATGTCTTTTTTGTAGAGCGTGTTTTGCAGCCCCATGATGCCAAGCCCGATCGGACGGTGGCGACTATTGGCAGTCCTAGCCGCTTCAGTCGGATAGAAGTTAATATCGATCACATTATCGAGTGCACGTACTGCGATGCTGATCGTTTCACGCAGCTTGGCATGATCCAGATTACCATCGGCATCAAGATGTGAGTCGAGCACCACCGAACCCAGATTACATACCGCAGTTTCTTCGTCGCTGGTGTTGAGGGTAATCTCGGTACAGAGATTCGAGCTGTGAATCACACCACAGTGATCCTGCGGACTGCGCACATTACACGGGTCCTTGAAGGTGATCCAAGGATGCCCTGTTTCAAAGATCATCCGCAGCATTAACTTCCACAGGTCCAGAGCGGGTTGCTTGCGCCCAAATATTTCGCCGCGCTCTGCCATCGCTTCATACTCCGTGTAGCGCTTTTCAAACGCTTTACCGAAGAGATCGTGCAAGTCAGGTGTTTCGTTTGAACGAAATAGGGTCCACTCAGTGCGCGCTTCCATACGCTGCATGAATAGGTCGGGAATCCAGTTCGCGGTGTTCATGTCGTGCGTGCGGCGGCGGTCGTCACCGGTGTTTTTACGCAGCTCTAGGAAATCGGGTAAATCATTGTGCCACGACTCCAGATACGCACAACCAGAACCGCGACGCTTGCCGCCTTGGTTGACTGCGACGAGTTGGTCATTATGCAACTTCAAGAATGGGATCACGCCCTGGCTCTCACCATTGGTACCTTTAATAAAGCCACCAGTGCCGCGAACGGCAGTCCAAGAGCCCCCGAGGCCACCGGCCCATTTAGATAAGAAGGCGTTATCGGCGATGCCGCGGTGCATAATCGACTCGATACTGTCATCGACCTTGTAGAGGTAGCAGGACGAGAGTTGCGAGTGCAACGTGCCGGAATTGAACAGTGTCGGCGTGGAGGAGCAAAAGCGCCGGCTCTTGTAGAGATTGTACAGACGAATGGCGTAGCCCTCGCGGTCTTCTTTTTCGTGGTGAAACAGGCCCATGGAGACACGGATCCAAAAGTATTGTGGTACTTCCAAGTGGCGGTGTTTCTTGCCGGTCTTATCGACAATCAGGTAGCGGTCATATAAAGTTTGCACGCCGAGATAATCGAAATCGAGGTCAGCCGATGGGTCGAGTGCCGCACCGATCTGATCGAGGTCGAAGTCGAGCAGTTTCGGGTGGATGCGCTCGATCTCAATCGCACGTTTTAGGTAACTCTTAAAGCCGCGGCGATGCGCTTCTTTGAGTTGCTCAACACCATCGCGTAGAATGTCCCAATCCAGCACTTCTTCGTAAATGTATGTCAGCAATACCCGACCAGCAAACCGCGAAAAGTCAGCATCGCGTTCGATCATACTCTTCGCGTTCAGAATGATCGTCTTCTGCAAGTCCATACGCGTCATTTCCGGATACAGCGAACGGCGCAATTCGTCGTCGATTTCCTCAGCGCTTAAATTAAGATCCAAGCCAATCATTGCGAATTCGATGCGGCGCTTGAGATCTAGACCATCCCAGAATGTATTCTCACCATTCGCTTCGGTGACGACGATCATCGACTCCTGCAATGTTTCGCTAGAATCGACGATGCCTTCATCCTCACGGACGCGCGAACGGTGCGCACGATACAAAATGTATGCTTCAGCAACCTTGAAATGTCCTTGGCGCATCATCTCCTCCTGCACCGCATCCTGCACATCTTCGATATTGAGAAATGCCTGGCCGGCACCATTGAGACGATCGGTTGCGGCACGTGCGACTTCGACTGCTGGAGTCGAGTCCAATTGTAACGAGAGAAAAGACTTACGCACCGCGACTTCGATCTTCGCTTCGTTCCACGGCACAACTTGGCCGTTACGACGAATCAAGCGAATCGAAACGGGTTCACGCTCACGCTCTTGGCCCTTGGCGCGGCCAAACACTAGACTCTTAGCCACGTCATGCGCATCATTCTCAATCAATGCCTTCTCAATAAGCAGATGGATGTCGTGGGCCGACAGTTTCAATGCACGGCCTTGTTCAATTGAAGTAGCCAGTACTTTGCCGACACTCTCCGCTATACTCGCAACAAATTGCTGGTTCACGTCCGTGTAAATTTCTTCCTCCTGACGAGACAACAGCAAGTCAGTCAGAGCCGCACCAATAGTATCGGCAATCTCAGCAAGATCGAAATCACGCTCGCCACCCTCGACTTCAATTTTAATTTCGGAGCGCTGGAAGTTGTCTTCACCAATCACCGCTGCCCAATCGAAGCGCGGTTTTTTATCTTTGGGAGTGGACGCGTAACGTTTGAGTTCGAGGTCTTCTTCGAATGAAATTTTTTGGATCATTGTTTGTTGTTGTAGTTCAAGTTAGTCAATGGGGTGGCTGGGTAGGCCTGAGAGTGAGTAGAAATGGAAAACGGAGTGCGGACGAGGCCCGCACTCCGGAGATGATTGATCAATAAGTTTTTAGATTATAGCTCGTCGTCGTCGACTTGGCCCAACGCAGATGCTTTCTGGTATTCAGTCACACGGCCTTCGAAGAAATTTTGCTCCTTCTTAATATCCATCATTTCAGCGAGCCAAGGAAATGGATTAGAGGCGCCAGCGCCCAACGGCTCTAGGCCGACATCTTCAAGACGACGGTCGCCAATGTAGTCGATGTATTGACAGAATTCTGCTGAACTGAGGCCCACCGAATTGACGGGTAGACAGTCGCTGATAAAGTCCTTTTCCAGCGAGATCGCTTCGCGCATCAAGTCGCGCAGCTCTTCCTTAAAGTCCGCCGTCCACACGTCTGGATTCTCCTCGATTAGATCCATGATCAAATTGCGGAACACTTCGATATGGTTAGACTCGTCGCGCAGTGTGTAGCGAAACATTTGGCCGATACCAGGGAACTTGTTCTGACGGTAAAGCGACAGCACCATACCAAACAAACCGTAGAACTGTGTGCCTTCCATGCATTGACCAAACAGGAACAGATTCTTAGCGAATGCCTGTTTGTCCTTTGTGGTGGTCAAATCCATGTCGCGACGCAAGCCGCGGGAGTTAGTCACCACGAAGTCAGTCTTGCGCTTGATGGTTGGGATGTCTTCGAACATCGCTTCGCATTCGTGCGGGTTGATGCCGAGCGAGCTAATCATATATACCAGCGAGTCCGCGTGAATATTTTCTTCATGCGCATGGCGGCCGAGCAACAACTTGAGCTCGGGAGCAGTCACCAACTCACGGGTCACATGCTGAATATTATCGCCCACAATACCCTCAGCCGCAGAAAAATAACCGATCGCCATCTTAATGATCCAACGCTCCGCATCGGAAAGGTCGGCACTGCGCCACAACTCAACATCTTTCTGCATTGGGATGTCTTCCGGCTCCCAGTGATTGTTCTTCATGGTTTTATACAAATCATAGGCCCACTGATATTTCAGCGGCAGGATATTGAAGAACATCGTGTCCTTGCCGTTAATAACTTTTTTTGCAGCATAGGCTTCTGCTGCTTTCGCTTCGTCGAGGACGAAAGTTTTATCGCCGATTGTATAGGTTTTTTCCATGAGTCTATTTGAGTGGTTGGTTAGGTTTGAAAGGATTAAAAATAGAACAAAAATCGCGGTTTATTGATCGGGATAGCTATCGCCGCAACTGAAGCTGTTGAAAGGGAGTAAGATAGAATTTTTTTAGGGTAAACGGGGTCGTTCGATAGATTCAACTGTGTGCGAGCAAATCTGTGCTGTCAAATAAATGAACACTGTATATCGTATATTTTTTACAAAATCATACTATATATAGTACTTACGCACAAGTTGTTCGCAATTCACTGTGAATAACTTGCAGTACAAATAGAGCTCAACCCGCATACTTATGGGCTTTATCAGTAGTCGACCTGCAGGTAGTGTATGCCAGCAAAATACGCTAATAAAAAGTGCGCGCTTTGCCGAAAAGAAGCCGCGGCTCAAAAAATTGCTCCTAGTCCTGCAACTTTCTTTGCAAACCACCGATTGTTTGAGTAAGCATGCACACATATACACACAGTACTTTAGGCACTTGGACGACATATCCAACCCCGCCCGCTGGTATTATGCCGAAAACCACCTCAGCCACAGCCCCTGCCCCTGCCCCTGCAATGATTGTTGAAGATATCGACAGCGCCTGCCTGCGCGCTCTGGCCGCAGGCGACCACAGCGCCTTCGCCAGCCTCGTACAGCGCTGGCAGACACGGCTGATCAACTTCTTTTACCGCTCCACCCGCAATCGCGCCGACGCCGAAGACCTCGCGCAAGAGACTTTCCTCGAACTGTACCGCGCCGCGCCACGCTACACCGCCCGCGGCACCTTCAGTGCCTTTATCTTTACCCTCGCCCGCCGTCGCTTGATCGACAATTACCGCAAACGCGCACGCCGGCCGCTCGACTTTATTGATCCCACCGACTTCGTCATGCAGCAACACGCCGAACCAGTCGATGGCAGCCGCGAGATCGAACAAGCCTTTCAGCACGCCCTTGCAGCCCTACCGGAAAACCAGCGCAACGCCATTCTGCTACGACAACAACAAGGGCTTGCTTACGACGAGATCGCCAAAGCCCTCGATACCAGTATCAGCTCGGTAAAGACCTGGATACACCGCGCCCGCACACAGCTGCGCCAAGAACTCAAAGACTTCGCCTAGACCACTCTTCCCACCTTCAAACTTTCCCACTCATCTTCATCATGAAAACTACAGACCCACGCGACCCACTCGACCGCACGATCGATGGCCTCCTCGCCAGCCGCCCGCTGCAACCCAGCCCCGACTTTGCCGCCCGTGTACTGGCTGCAGCCGAGGCGCTACCAACCGCCAAGCGCCGCAGTAGTCCCGTCGGTCAATTGCTACGCTTTGCACTGCCGATCGCCGCATTGATCGCAGTCGCCTTCACCCTCGCGCAATTCATACCGAGCAAGCCCAGCACTGTTCTAGCTCCGGCGCTCAGCGCGGCCGACATGCAGGAAATCTTTTTGCTAGAGGAAGGCATCGCAGGTCTCAGCCACCTGCAGCAGGACCACTTCGGCAGCACCCATTTACTCAGCACACTCGACGCACTCACCTTCGACATCGAATCATGAAAGCTACCACACTTATCACAGCACTCGCCTGCCTATTAATTGCAGTCACCAGCGTTGGCGCCCAAGGGGTCAATGACAGAGCCTCGGAAGGCCGAGCCGAACCAGGCTCAGGCGCAGAAACACGCATGCTGCAGCACCTGCTGCAAATGAACGACGCCGAGCTGAGCAACTTGCGCCAAACCGTCGAGCGCATCGAAAAGATGTCGCCCCAAGAAAAGGCACAACTACGTGAACGGATCAGCAAATTTGACAACATGGCACCCGGAAAAGTCGCCGCGATGCGTAAAAAATTTGATGCCATCCCCAAGGAGCAGCGCGAAACGATGCGCAAACGCTGGATGGAGATGAGCCCAGAACAGCGCGCAGAATGGCGTACACAACTCAATGCGATGTCGCCCGCAGAGCGCAAAGCACTCTTCGAAGCGCAAGGCTTCATGGCGCCCCCTCCGCATAACCACAAAAAAGGTCCCCGTGCCAAGCGCCCCAACGGCAAGGAACCTCAGTCTGAACGCGGCACCAAGCCAGGTGTAGAGTCAGCAGAAGCAGAAAATTAAAAAAATAAAATCGCTGGCTTGACAGAATGAACTTCTGAAACAATCTCCGCATCTTCGTTAGCGATTAACGTCACTAACAAACTTGCTGGATTAGCTCAATTGGTAGAGCAGTTGACTCTTAATCAATTGGTTCGGGGTTCAAGTCCCCGATCCAGTAAGTAGGCCACCTTAGCTCAGTTGGTAGAGCAGTTGATTTGTAATCATCAGGTCGTCAGTTCGACTCTGACAGGTGGCTCCATTTTTAAA
>Ga0206125_10001082_pt1 | contig 33400 bp, 36 predicted proteins | sample Helgoland_Spring_4_FD_148598 | JGI IMG/M metagenome (GOLD analysis project Ga0206125, IMG submission 148598) | Pelagic subsurface seawater microbial communities from Kabeltonne, Helgoland, North Sea - Helgoland_Spring_Bloom_20160331_1 | ecosystem: Environmental > Aquatic > Marine > Epipelagic ... | reverse complement strand
AGTTCGAGTCTCTCTCCCGCTAGTTTATATAAATAGAAGTCCCTTTCGTCTAGTGGTCTAGGACATCGCTTTTTCATAGCGATAACACGGGTTCAAACCCCGTAGGGGATATTAAAAAATAAAAATGTTATTACTAAAAAAAAATTATACCGTGTTCTTCTAATTTTTAAAACAGATATTACTAAAAAACTACTACTATATTAATATTTTTACGTATTTTATTCAATATATTTTTAAATTCTAGCCTATTCATCATGGCCGACTTATTCATAAAAAGAAAGTAATATTGTATATGCCTAATACAAAAAACATAATTCAATATATCCAATTCCTACAAACTTGCGATAAGTAACAGCCTTTAAGTATAGCCCAAAATACAAATCTTGTACCAGAATTTATCGGCCATAAAATACTTCCTAAGATTATTATGTCTACAACATTTGAATCACTTGATCCTTTTGTACTTTCAGATGTCTATAAGCCTGATTTCGACTTTTCCATTTTAGAAAGAACCACTTACGTTTTTGGTGACGGCGAATTCATAGGACAAGTACCCCTATCTGAAAATACTTAAAATTTAATTGACAACTTACCTATTATATTTCTGGATAGTTACTGTTATGCTATCGATTTACCAGATAATTTAACGTTGAATGAACGTTACCTTGAAAACAATTTGAACGAGTTAATAGATAAAACAAATAAATAGGCTATTAATAACACAAAAACAGCTACTTTCTTAAATGGTTTAGTTGCTGGCTTTATAATATTATACGTAACTCCGGTAGAAAGTATATTAGCCCTATCCCAAAAATTAAAATCAATAACAAAAAATTTAACATAATATTTTTGGAATACATTATATTAGAATATAATATTAGTTTTTTTTTATTAAGAGTTTGATCCTGGCTCCGAATAAACGCTAGTAGTATGCTTAACACATGCAAGTCGAACGTAAATTTTTATTTTATTTTTCAATTTAATAAAAAAATACGTAATAACTTTTATACCAAAAAAAAAAAAAAATATTCAATGAGTATTAAGACAATAATAAGAAACATAAATTTTCTAACAATAGAAGTTTTTAAAAATTTAAATAGAATTTTCGGGTTCTGTTTATTCCTTTTTTTTACTACCTTTTTTTTTATTAAAGGGTTTACCTGCTTTTTATTTGGTATTTACCTTTTACTTTTATCATACTTTTTAAATTTAGTGGGGAGTAATTTAAATTTATTAAAGGAGATTTCGTATCTAAAATTACATAAGGATACAATTAAATTTACTCTATCTAACAAAAAAAAAAATATTTTATGAAAAGACCAATAATTAGAGCAGAGGCTTTTAGAAGGTTAAGAAATGTAGAAAAACCAAACCCGAACGAAATACTTTATACAGACGAGGCCCAAATAAAACTGATAAAAGATAACCTTGATATCCAATTGTTAAAGGGTAAAGCGAAGTCGGCTACATTGGCTAATAACAGATATGAAGCGGAAACGTTAAAATTAATAGCCGACACCGATGCAGTTATTGCTAAAACAGAAGCATCAAAGATTCTTACAAGTGACGCAAAATTTGAATTTACAGTAAAAGTACTAAAATATGGATCAGCTAGTGTAGGTACTGGACTAGCTATTTTTGGTTCTAGTGATATTATTGCTGCTGGTGGCGATATAGTCGATGTAGCTGACATCCTTGTCGATTTAGGTACCATAGATATAGACGCAAGTAGGTCTAACACTACGGAAACACCTGCGTTAGCTGAGCCTGACAGGAGCAAATTTAGATCTTATTTAGACAAGTTTTTAAAGCTGGTAACTAAATAAAGCCTAAATGGGGTTAAATTCCCCAAAAATAAGTGAAAAATGATTTCTTAATATTACTAAATAACATTTTTTATAACCATTACAGCCCACTATTTTTTCTTAATTTAGGGGCTAACCTCGCATGTACCAGATATGGAGACTCGAAATTATAATACCCGATTTCATTTGAAAAGTATTAATCAAAACATTATTATTACTACCCTAAACCTTAGATAAAAAGTTATCGAGCAGTACAGTTATCTTAAGTATTACAATTTGTTGTTAATATAAAGTGTTCTCACGAAATTCTTCAGTGTTTAGTTGACATTATAATCTTTATTCAGTATAGTTTCTCGGGGCTTATCAAGAACGAATTCTGCACCGATAACTATTATTGCGTCAAATGTTCCATTTATGCGAATGAGAACAAACTGTATTGCTTTGACTATTCATCTATTATACATCAAAAGTAAGTTATTTACAAGTACATCTTACAATATCTAAAGTCGGTTTTTCTGTAAAGTCTTCACAAGACCTTAAATCTTGAATGAGTTGAGGACCCGAATCTGATGCTAAAGCATCTTCTGGTGGTATGATATTTGTTAACTTAGCGATACTATCGACCTTATACATTTTACTTACCATTTTTTTTTGTTTTAAACTAATTTTACCGTTTTTAACCACGTGCATTATAGGTAAATTTAGTATTTAAAATAAAGCTATGTCTAAAGTTTTAGATTATATAAATTAACAAATCAACCACCACATAAACAATAAGTAATTGGTTTATAATAAAAATATAAAAGTTATATTTATTTTTACGGAACAATCCCAATTTAGTTTTCAAATTTCTGGGGTTCTAAAAATCTAGAACTGCTTGAATTCCTCTAACCTTTAAATTAGCTCCAATTTACAAAGATTAGTGTACTAAAGTTCTATTTGTTTAGTATGAAGAACTTAAGGTTTATGGACTTAACTACAAAAGCATACAAAGTTGCTTATGTGATTCTGGCTTATCTAATACAAACTTTTAACCCTTTTTCCAAATTGTAACAGCCATCTAGCAGTGGGGTACTTAGTTTAGTCATAGCATATTTCGCATCTACCATAGTAGTGCTACTACCTACCCCCTTTTTAATTACCCTTTATTGATAGCAATAGTTCTCTTGGATAATTTAACTCCACCACTTTACCATTAGCAATTTGATCAATATCATTTATTAACAGATTAGGACAGACCTCATCTGTTCCCATTTGATAAATAGATTCTAGTGCGCCCATTACTTGTTTTCCTTCATTAATGTTTATTGGTACTTGTTCTTGGTTAGATAATAAAACTTATGTAGATCCCATTAAATGTATGGGTTCAACTATTATTTGTACTTTTTTGTTAGTTAGTATAGTTGTAGCATAAAATGTGTAAATGTACTTTAATACCATTAAACTAAAAAAAAGTTTAAATAGTAAATATATAATTAACAGCATAACCTAAACTATTTAGTAAAAACGCCATAATAAAGTAAACAGTTAATACAACATAGATGCTTAACAAGCCCACAAACCTTAGTAACATTATATACCTATATTTTTATTAGACCTGTTATATCCAAAACACTGGGTGATGCTTCTATATTGGCATACTTTTGTATTAAATTTTAGGGGGTATAATCAAATTACCCCATCTGTAATTAAAAAGTTATTCCAACTTCAGATTCCTCTAAAGTTACCTTGTTACGACTTCATCACAGTTAAAAACCACTTTTTAATAGAACTTACTCCAAAAAAGTAAAAATCTCTTTATAATATTTATAAAAAGGTAAAAGACCTTATTTGATTAAAGACTCTGTATCAAATGCAATTCATTTCCATGACGTGACGGGCGGTGTGTACAAGGCCCAGGTACATATTCACCGTAGCATGCTGATCTACGATTACTAGCGATTCCGACTTCATACAGGCGAGTTGCAGCCTGCAATCCGAACTGAGATAATGTTTTAGGATTCGCTCCAGTTTGCACTATTGCTTCCCTTTGTCATTACCATTGTAGCACGTGTGTAGCCCAGCCCATAAGGGCCATGAGGACTTGACGTCATCCCCACCTTCCTCCAGTTTATCACTGGCAGTTTTATTAGAGTGCTTCTAAGAAATTCTTAGAATAGCAACAAATAATAAGGGTTGCGCTCGTTAAAGGACTTAACCTAACATCTCACGACACGAGCTGACGACAGCCATGCAACACCTGTATAGATACAAAAAGCCAATATATTAGCTTACATGAATTTATTCTCATAAGTCATAGATCTATATGTCAAGAGCTGGTAAGGTTCTGCGCGTATTGTCGAATTAAACCACATGCTCCACCGCTTGTGTGGGCCCCCGTCAATTCCTTTGAGTTTCAATCTTGCGATTGTACTCCCCAGGCGGAGTGCTTAATGCGTTAGCTTGGCACCTAAAAAGCTATCTAAGTGCGAGCACTCATCGTTTACAGCTATGGACTACCGGGGTATCTAATCCCGTTCGCTACCCATGCTTTCGTCTCTCAGCGTCAGTATTGAGCCAGATAATCGCCTTCGCCTCTGGTATTCCTTCTAATATCTACGAATTCTATTCCTCCACTAGAAATTCTATTATCCCCTCTCATACTCAAGAAATATAGTTTTGAAACTCGGTTTAGAATTAAGTTCTAAATTTTAGGTTTCAACTTGTATTCCCGCCTACAGACCCTTTACGCCCAATAATTTAGAATAACACTCGCCCCCCCCGTATCACCGCGGCTGCTGGCACGGAGTTAGCCGGGGCTTCTTCTTCGAGTACTGTCATTATCCTCCTCGATGAAAGAGTTTTACGGCCAAAAAAGCCTTCATCACTCATGTAGTATTGCTGGATCAAGCTTTCGCTCATTGTCCAAAATTCCTCACTGCTGCCTCCCGAAGGAGTCTGGGCCGTGTCTCAGTCCCAGTGTGGCCGATCATCCTCTCAAACCGGCTAAGGATCGTAGGCTTGGTAAGCTTTTACCTTACCAACTACCTAATCCTACGAAAGCTCATCTTACAGCGAAATATTTCTTTCAATGTATCTGGTATTTTTACTAGACTTTATAATTAAAGCCTATTTTTGTTAAAAACAATATAATTATTCCAGACTGTAAGGTAGATTCTCGCGCATTACGCACCCGTTCGCTACGTAAATTTTTATTAAATTGAAAAATAAAATAAAAATTTACGTTCAACTTGCATGTGTTAAGCATACTACTAGCGTTTATTCGGAGCCAGGATCAAACTCTTAATAAAAAAACTAATATTATATTCTAATACAATGCATTTGTAATAAAACGAATGATTAATTACTAATTAAATATAACAATTACAACTAAATCGATAATAGTAAGATATTAGAAAGAACAATTATAACTGGTATAATTATCTTTTATTTGTGTTAGTCGGTGATATTACTACTTACGCTAAATAAGTAAGGCCTAATTTACCCTGTTATAAGGCAATACTAAGAAAAACTTTAATATTAAAATGGTCCCCTTATAGAAGAACTTGCCTCATAATTATGTAATTTGCCTAATAATAAAACCACCCTACTTAAATGTTCTTCTAGGGTTTTTTAATTAAGAATAAGCTTATTATCATATTTTATAAAAAGCAATTTTTATATTTATCTATAATTAAAGATAAGGGCCCTTTCATGTTCTTATACAATTAAATACCAAAAAGTCACTTTTATCTTTTTACACGATTAAATATACAAAAACCGTTTTTTTATTACCATACCATTACTTAATTAAAAATTGTAATATCTTATTTAAAAACAGAAATGTCTTAGTATTTTTATAGTATATTTCAAATTTAGTTTTACTATGGATTAATTATAAATTTAAATTTGTATTTTAATACTTAATAATAATTTGATACTTCCGTATAATGTGTTTAGTTTAATTCAGTTACTAATCATACATGACTTTGAAAAATATAGGTTTTTAATTTTAATAGTTATAAGTGCCAATATGACTTATTATAGTTACTTTTAGGCCTGTTATACACTAGAGATGTTTATTTGGTTAAACAAAAAAACAGTCTACTTAAATAGATGTTGATAACTTAATAATAAACCGGACAATGATTAATCATAAGAAAAGCTAACCTAAAAGACCAAGAAACAAAAAGTCTTTCAGCAGCAACACAGCAACTGGCCGTATCAGGTTTAATTATATTACTTGTTACCTCAACAACAACAAATGAACCCTAATTAGTACTTAATAAATTTATAACTGCATTTACTACGCCCCCACCGTTACTTTAATATCTTTAAGAACAGCTGACTCATCTATACCAGCAACAGTCTTTGATGAATCCGTATTAGTACCTAATGAGTCGAGATCAATAGCTGGCCATCTTTCCGCAAGAGTAGTAAAATACCCCACAGGCCGTCGCTCGTGAGTTTCTATACCACTATATTATTTATAATACCAATTATCATAGATTGTGACAACATTACCTAGCTCAATAACGTTATTTTCTGATAGATCACGTAAACTTCTAGTAGATTACAGGTATTGTCAATTATTGCACCAACCCGGTCCCCTAAAGTTATTACAGTAACATTGTCAACCCCACCGGAAGAAGTAGTTTTGACTGTTAATGTAGTTAATTGACTAGTACCAACCGGGTCCTCTAAATACACTACTTGTTTTTCAGTAAATTTTAGGTTATTTTGAGTATCTTTCAGTCTGTTTTCACAAGCATTTAGTTTACCCTCAATATTCTGATGTTTATTTTCAGAAACGTTTAGTACCTAAACTAATATTGGCTTGTTCTAATACATCGGTTTCTTTTAGCGCGTCGTCACTCTTATCTATTTCTACAAGCTTAAAAGAAGCTATTCCAATAACAAGAGATGATACTTGGGCCGAACTATATTTTAATCTTCAAACTTAACGTTAACAAATGGTTAAAAAACCACAGTAGAGTTAAACTGAAGATTATTCAAAAAACATACTTAATTGTTCTAAGGTATTTTCAGTGAGGGACAAAGAATTCCAGCTTTATATAGATAAATTATAATTGTTACAACATTTAAACACGGAGTCTAAAATTGATGAATTTTTACGTAAATTTAAAACTATTTAAATTAAAATTATATACACCCACCCGATTTTTGGTGAAACTAGATTCAGGTTTGTCAGCCGTTAATGATAAAATGAATTTAAGCCAACATGTAAGTCTAAGTTTAAATTTATCACCAGATCATGAGATAATGAAGTCCTATAAAAGCCAGTTACTTTCTGGAATAGTTTATTTGGTTCTAACGATAGGACAAATTTTGACTAATGTACTAGTCTATCGTTAGAATTGTCCACTGGTCAAAAAGTGATTAAATCCTATAAAGAAAATCACTTTTTGAGGTAATCTATCGTGATTTAGTTCTATCATCTAACTAGCTAGTTTTGAGGTAATTTTGTTTAACGTACTGCTTTTTATATCAATTAAAGTAAAAAACGATAACGATATTAATTACCGAGGTTTATACCTTTTCGCGAAATAATATACTCTTTATTATAAAATGTTTAGAGAATACACTTACCCTTTTTAAAGTATTTGCCCTAAAACTAGAAGAGCTTAAAGATTATATTTAATATTATAAATTACCATAACATTTGAATAATAACTATAAAACAAACAATCATTTATACGGGTTAGAAGCTGTGTAATTTCAGCCTGGAAATAACCATATACTGTAGAGGAGACTAGATTGAATGTTACTGAATTTAAGCAAAAAATGTACATTGGTCAGTATGCTTATTTAGTTTAGGCTTATTTTTTAATAAAAGAGTTCCTTATTTGACTTCTAATATAAAACCACTAAATTTGTACGTGAAATATTAGAGGTCATTATTTGACTTCTAATATAAAACCACTAAATAATTATACGTGAAATAAAATAAGGCCTACATACCAAAAAAGTAGATTGATAGAACCTATTAGAAATATCGGATGAAGCTGCTTCCAGCAGTCCTTATAGACTTTTCCCATCATAAGTACTAAGAAAAAAGCAATTAATACGTTTCCACTAGAAGCTAGAAAATTAATAGTAGCATCGTAATAATAAAATAATGCTGATGGCTCATAAGCTGATGAAGACATATGCCCAGGATCTGCTGACTGAGTTAGTGCATCCTTACCCCCTTGTCCAACTTTACCATTAACCTGACCTTTCCAAGCCACACCCCCAGATAACGATCCATTAGCATTAGCAAATTCAACCTCACCACCGACTCGAGCATACCACCCATATTTTTTAGCTATGAAAAGCGAACCTCCACCGCAAGCAGCAGCAAGACCCCCCGCTATAACTGGACCAAACTTATTTGTACCACTCATCTGTATTAAGATAAGCACCGAAAAATAAAACTTTTTACTAATTGAAATATGATACCTTTTAAAAAAGGCTAAAGCATAAGGTATATAAATAAATTTACATACCTTTTACTTTTAGTTATTTTTTACTATTAATTAATTACTAATTATATATATAAAATTCTAGAGAAGTACTAGTCTTGTACCTATAGTTAAAAATTTATCTTGAGATTGGTTTCTCACTTAGATGCTTTCAGTGATTATCCATTACAAACGTAGCTACCCAGCAATGCTATTGGAATAACAACTGGTACACCATAGGTTTGTTCTACCTGGTCCTCTCGTACTAGGGTCGAATCCTCTCAATTTTTTACGCCTACAGTAGATAGGGACCAAACTGTCTCACGACGTTCTAAACCCAGCTCACGTACCACTTTCATCGGCGAACAGCCGAACCCTTGGAACCTTCTTCAGCTCCAGGATGTGATGAGCCGACATCGAGGTGCCAAACGACTCCGTCGATAGGAGCTCTTAAGAGTCATCAGCCTGTTATCCCCGGCGTACCTTTTATCCGTTGAGCGATGGCCTTTTCATATAGAACCACCGGATCACTATGGCCGACTTTCGTCCCTGCTCGATATGTCTATCTTACAGTCAGGCGAGCTTATGCCATTGTACTCTACAATTGATATTAAACCAATTTGAGCTCACCGTTGCACACCTCCGTTACTCTTTAGGAGGTGACCGCCCCAGTCAAACTACCAACCATACAATGTCCCAGATAAACTTTAGCTTACCTTGGTAAGTAAGATATTATAACAAGGGTGGTATTTCAAGATTGCCTACACAATTAACTTGCGTTAAGGTGTCAAAGGCTCCCACCTATCCTATACATATTATAACTTCTTACACTGTAAAGATGTAGTAAAGGTGCACGGGGTCTTTCCGTCTAGCTGTAGGTAAACCGCATCTTCACGGCTAATTCAATTTCACTGAGTCCAGATTGGAGACAGTGGGACAGTCGTTACACCATTCATGCAGGTCACTAATTAGGTGACAAGGAATTTCGCTACCTTTGGACCCTCAGAGTTAGGGCCGCCGTTTGCTGGGGCTTCCATTGAAAGCAATAACTTCTCCTGTTAACCTTCCAGCACCGGGCAGGTGTCAGACCCAATACTTCATCTTACGATTTTGCAGAGTCCTGTGTTTTTAATAAACAGTCGCTATCCCCGATTCTGTGCCGCCTTTATATTTATAGTATAAAGGCACTCCATCTCCCGAAGTTACGGAGTCATTTTGCCGAGTTCCTTCAATCTGGTTCTCTCAAGCGCTTTAGTCTATTCGACCTTGCCGACCTGTGTCGGTTTAGGGTACGGTTTATTATTTATAAACTTTTTCCTGGAGATTTAATTTATTAATCTACTTATCCAAAAAGTAGAATAAAATACCTTACCTCGTCATTTATAAAAGAGTTTCCCATCAAATACACCTTTCGGTTTCTTTTTAGGGACCGTCTAACTCTACGCGGATTAACCTACCGTAGAAACCCTTCGGCTTACAGCGAGGATATTTTTCATATCCTTTATCGTTACTCATGTCAGTATTCTCAATTCTGATGTCTCCAAAGTATCTCACAATACTTCTTCATCAACCTACAGAACGTTCCGCTACCTTTTTCCTATTAAGGAAAAAATGTCATTTCGGTCTTTATCTTAAGTCCCTATATATTTTCGGCGCAAAAAAACTAGACCAGTGAGCTATTACGCTTTCTTAAAAGGAAAGCTGCTTCCAAGCCTACCTACAGGTTGTTTTAATTTTTTCACTTCCTTATTCACTTAGATAAAAGTTAGGGACCTTAATGTCCATTCAGGGCTGTTTCCCCTTCGACTATGGATCTTAGCACCCAAAGTCTGTCTGCTCAATGTATCAAATACTTTTGTATTCGGAGTTTCCTTGGATTCGGTAGGATTTTTGGTCCCCCTAGTCCATTGAGTGCTCTACCCCAAAAGAAAAACATTGAACGCTCTACTTAAATAGATTTCGCGGAAAACCAGCTATCTCCAAGTTTGATTGGCCTTTCACCCCTAATCACAAATCATCCCCGCATTTTTCCACATGCGTGGGTTCGGTCCTCCAATGTATTTTACTACATCTTCAACCTGTTCATGATTAGATCACCTGGTTTCGGGTATTACCCTTATAACTAAAAGCCTTATTAAGACTTGCTTTTACTACGCCTACTTTTGATAAATTAAGCTTGCTATAAGAATAAACTTACTGACCCATTATGCAAAAGGTACGCTGTCACTTTGTAAAAAAGCTCCAACTGATTGTAAGCACTAAGTTTCAGGTTCTTTTCAACCCTATCCGGTTCTTTTCACCTTTCCCTCACGGTACTTGTTCACTATCGGTCACCAATAACTATTTAGGCTTTGAGGATGATTCCCCAATATTCAAGCAAAATTTCACATGTTTCGCCCTATACAAAAAAATAGTATCTATATGTTTACAGGACTTTCACCCTATTTTGTAAAACTTTTTCTGTTTTTTCAACATATATATTAAATATTTTTAGGCCTAATCCGTTTTCGCTCGCCACTACTAACAGACTCTCGGTTGATTTTTTAAATTTAGTTACTAAGATGTTTCAATTCACTAATTTTTTATACTCATTATGAGTGGGTTTTCCCCTAGGAAATCTATAAGTCATCACAAATTTTTGCTCTTTATAACTTTTCGTGTTTTAATACGTCCTTTTATTGGTACCTAGGCATCCCCCTAGTGCTCTTGTTTTAAAATTATTACTTATTATAAACAGATATTAGAGTAAACTTAGACCATGTTTCCCATGTGAATAGTATTTTTGGCGTCTAATGTGATAGCCTTTGAGTCCAAGGTGATTTCGGGCACATAAAGTCATTAAACTATAAGAAGTTTACTCTCCTTTATGATATAATTGGGTAACAATGGGAAAAAATTATATGGATTTTATAATTAACTATAGTATTACTTTTATCGAAGAGAGTTATTATTACGTTTGACTGTGAAAAAAGCAGCTTGCCTTAAATAAGTGCAATCATCTATTATCAAGGTAAACAATATAAAGATTGTTTATGACAAATACCTGAGGATCAATCTAGTGATAATCGAATTACCCTGTTTATTATCTTTTCATAAAGAATGCCTAATATCTGTTTTAATCACTTACTTCTCCGGACGCTATTTAATCTTGAGTACAGACAGTCATTATAAACCTTGATAGTAATCTTAAAAAAAATTATCATAACAAATAGTCTATAACTCTACTTTGTTTTTTTTTGTATATAAACCTGTATATTGTTTTCATATCTAAGTAATTATGTTAGCCTATTTACCTTACGATAGTTTTTCATTTAACTGAAATTGGAAGTAGCAATTATTGAAGTCATCTATTCGAAATAATTAATTGCCGCCACGTTATGTTGTGCTATACTAATACTATTGACATTTGAAATCCTTAAAATATTGATACAATAAATTGTATACAAGTGAGTATACCCATATAATTCTAAAGTATATTTGTTCTATAAGGAATAGTATATATTTACACCCGTTATATTTTAGTTATTACTAAGACTAATTAACCCATTCCATCCATTTAAAGCAATAACCCCTAACCATGCAATAAGTTACTATAATTAGTTTTTTTGCTATTTGTGTATAACCACTTTAGTTCGTTATATTGTTGTCTTTAGTTATTTGTTGCTAGATATTATAATATCACTATTAATAATTTACATACTTAATTCGACGTGTGAAAATAGTGAAGTATAATTTATTTTATTTTTTATAATATTTATCCATTAATTTATATAAGTTGCTGGTAAGATCTATCATTGATAAGTATATTTTATAAATTGCATAATGTATATTACTAAAATAGGTACTTCCCAACTATTTTTATAATACATTACTATTTTGTTTTAAAATGGTTTGTTAAAAGATTAACTTTTTGACAAAATATTCACAATTTAATTATCTAATTTTAAACAAGATGGTTAAATACACTGGTAATTAATTGGTGTATGGTCATTACAAATAATAGTAAACGAACAAAAAACATCTGTACAAAGCCGAGGAAAGTTATAACTTGTTACCTTTCTGTTGCTACTTGAACAACTTTGTCAACTAATTACGTTTAGGCCTATATCTTATTCCTTTTAATAACCGTATATTTTACCGGTATATTTAATTTAGATAGTATTGCTTTTATTATTCAGTTGTTCGGTTACAGTTTTCTCAAACTTAACATTTTTTCAACTAATTATAAACTGCCCTTATGTCGTTGTTTTTATATTGGTTATTCTTTTTATGTATCGTTTTCGAAGTCTCAGTTTGATATTATAACCCATTATTTTTATTGCTTTGTCCTGTTTGTAACTATTAAATATAGTAAAACCTGAACGCCACTTACCAAGACACCCTCACAAGTACAGTATTGAAGGTACCCAATATTATTATTTTTAAACCTTTAAAGGTTTTCATTCTTTTCTTGAAAAACCATTAATGTTCTAAAAGCACCTTTGTTTTTTTGGTTTAATAACTTTGTTAATTACTATCCAAAAATAGTATATATAGGGAATTACTCATCCCTTTTTAGTTACTCTTAAAATAAATTTAAACTATGTCCCTATGACACTTAAGTCCTCCTAATAAAAATTAAAGTTAAAAGAAGGACAGTTAAAGATTATATTGTACCCTTGACAATATAATAGGTTGTCAAGGGTATAAATATTATTTTATTTTTTACTTCTAAATAGAAAAATAAGGTACATCCACACAAAATCCTTATAGGTAAGAATTGTTATGAATAAAAACCAGCTTACCCTCATTTCTAGATTGGGATATTCGAAAGTTGACTGTGCTGTTGGTGGTGGGCGGTCATTCGAACTAAAGAAGTGACTCATAATCCGATTTACACCTTGTCGCACGACTTGCTGTTTGACCTCGTCATGAGCGTCTTGGATTTGAGGCATAACACCTTTTTTAGCGTCTAATAGCTTTTGGGCCATGAACTTTTCATGATCATGCTGCCGTGCCTGAATCAGCAAGGTTGTATCTCGGGTTTGAGCTATTTCAGCTAGCCTAACGATTTTCAAATCCTCTGATTCGGTAAGACGAATTTCTTTATCCGAAATGATTTTCAACCCTTCTAATCTAGCGTCCTGCTCTTTAATTTTCCAACCAAAGAATGCAGCTCCTAGGCTAGTTATACTCCCACCGAAAAGTAAATGGTTTGAATAATCTTTCGCCAATGGCTAGACAGCCATAGATTTAAAGTTAATAAAATTTGGTTTATTCTTATGAAGTTTAACCAGTTGACCCTTACTCATATTAAAAATGTTTTTTGTATATTGATGATAATTTACCTTTTATATGAAAGGTGTGAGTAGAAATGTTAATTATAAATAATTATCCATATAAAATTTAATTAATAACCATAAATAAATCAACGGTAATATAAAATACGAATCTACCGTAATTTGGTTTAATAGTAAGAATAGGTATAATAATATAATGCTTACGATTAAAATAACTGTTAATAGTTGTAACATATGAACTCTTTTTTTTAAGGGGGTTTGTTAAAAGTTTAACTTCCAAACAAACCACTTATATTTTAATAATTAGTACCAAGGGTTATTAGCTTTCACTTTTTCACCAGAAGTAAGGGTTACAAAGATGATGTAGAAGAATAAAATTAAACCTACAACACTCATATAAGAACCATAAGTAGCAACAATATTCCAACCAGCATAAGCATCAGGATAATCTGGAATACGACGAGGCATACCAGCTAAACCTAAAAAGTGCATTGGGAAGAAAGTTAAATTTACTCCAATAAAAGTAATCCAGAAATCTGACCTAAGATCTCAGGGTATTGTAATCCAGTAATTTTACCAATCCAGTAGTAGAAACCACCAAAAATAGCAAAAACAGCACCCATAGATAATACATAGTGGAAATGTGCAACAACATAATAAGTATCATGTAATGCCATATCTACACCAGCATTAGCTAAAACAACACCAGTTACACCACCTAAAGTAAATAGGAAAATAAAACCTAAAGACCATAACATTGGAGTTCTCATGTTAATAGAACCACCCCACATAGTAGCTAACCAACTGAATACTTTAATACCAGTAGGTACTGCAATAATCATAGTAGCAGCAGTAAAATATGCACGAGTATCCACATCTAAACCTACAGTGTACATATGGTGAGCCCATACAATAAAACCTAAGATACCAATAGAAACCATAGCATAAACCATACCTAAATAACCAAATACTGCTTTTCTAGAGAAAGTAGAAACCATATGACTAACCATACCAAAAGCAGGTAAAATTAGAATATACACTTCAGGGTGACCAAAAAACCAGAATAAATGCTGATATAATACAGGATCTCCTCCACCAGCAGGGTCAAAGAAAGTAGTATTAAAATTACGGTCAGTTAAAAGCATAGTAATTGCACCAGCTAATACAGGTAAAGATAATAATAATAAAATTACAGTAATAAATACTGCCCACACAAATAATGGTAATTTATGCATAGTTAAACCAGGAGCTCTCATATTTAAAATGGTGGTAATAAAATTAATTGCACCTAAAATTGAAGATGCACCAGCTAAGTGTAAACTAAAAATAGCTAAGTCTACTGAAGGACCTGAGTGTGCTTGAACACTTGATAATGGTGGATATACTGTCCAACCAGTACCTGCACCAGCTTCAACTAAAGCAGATGCTAATAATAAAATAAGTGCTGGTGGTAATAACCAGAAACTAATGTTATTCATACGTGGAAAAGCCATATCGGGTGCACCAATCATTAAAGGTACAAACCAGTTACCAAAACCTCCAATCATAATAGGCATTACCATAAAAAAAATCATGATAAGAGCATGTGCGGTTACTATAGAATTATATAATTGATTATTTCCTGCAAGAACTTGAGTACCTGGAGCTGATAATTCGATACGAATTAACATAGATAATGTTGTACCCATTACACCAGAAACTCCACCAAAAATTAGATAAAGAGTACCGATATCTTTATGGTTTGTTGAAAATAACCATCTAGACGACCAATTGTAAATGGTAGAAGACATTGTTATTATTGATTATTAATAATATTATATACGGAAATTAAAAAAATTAAATAAATGTTCGAATCTTTGAATCTATGCTAGTAGAAGGAGAATAGTTCAATTGGTAGAACAATGGTCTCCAAAACCATAGGCTCAGGGTTCGAGTCCCTGTTCTCCTGAAAGATAATATTTTCAGTATTCTATTGAGCAAATAGTTTTTTAATCCTCCCTTTTTTTTATGGTATCTTTTTCAGATACTTTTGGAGTACCTTTGATAAACGTAGCAACCTTTTTTATCATACCAGGTAAATCGCCAAAAAGGAGTATTGCTAAGAAAATAGTTAATAATATTTGTCCGAAACTAACCATATTAAAAGTTTATTTGTCTATAAAAGCCTAAACTGATTCTTCAACTAATTCTATTTTACTAGAAATCCAAGATACATAATCTTCTAGTGAAACTGCCTCAACTACAATAGGCATGAAACCGTGGTTTACACCACAAATCTCACTACACTGACCATAGTATACACCTTCACGTTTAATAAATAAAGATGTTTGATTTAGTCGACCAGGACATGCATCCATTTTCATAGCAAGAGAAGATATACCCCAACAGTGAAGTACGTCAGCAGCAGTAATAATTACACGAATGTGAGTATTAGCTGGTAAAACTACTCTATTATCTACTTCTAATAAACGAAGGTGACCACGTTCTAATTCCTCTTCGGGAATCATGTATGAGTCAAAAGCTAATGGCTCGCCATCAGTAGATTCATAATCTGAATACTCATAACTCCAATACCATTGGTGTCCTACAACTTTAAGAGTCATAGCAGGATCAATAACTTCATCCATAGAATAAAGTAATGCAAAAGAAGGAACAGCAATTACCATTAATAAAAGTGCTGGGGTAATAGTCCATACAATTTCCATAAAAGTACCGTGTACTACATTACTTGGTACTGGATTAACGTCTTCATCGTAATAAGAACAAATTCTTCCCATAATCCAAGCAACTGCTATAACTACAACGATTAAGAAAAACATTACATCATGGTGAAAGTTAATAATACCTTCCATTACAGGTGTACCTGGATCTTGAAAACCATACTGCCATGGTTCTGCTGCATCCATAAAAAATAATGGTGTCATAATAAAAGAAAACCTATATATTTTTAACCTATTTAGGTTAATATAATCTATATAATAAAAAATCAAATACTCCCTAGGTTGGACTCGAACCAACGACCTGATAGTTAACAGCCACCCGCTCTAACCAACTGAGCTACTAGAGAAAAATATTATTACTGCCAACGGAAATGTGCAAATGCCCTATTCGATTGACCAATTTTATGTAATGCATCTCGTTTTTTTATACTATTACCACGATTATTATTAGCTTCAAGTAATTCTTTTGCTAACTTTATTTCTATACTTTTTTCAGAACGTTTTCTTGCTACAGCTACAATCCATGAAATAGCTAAAGATTCTTGTCTAATTTGCGATATAGGAATAGGTATTTGATAAGTACCCCCAGATTTACGCACGGAACGTAAGTCTAATAATGGTCGTGTATTATTTACAGCATTAATAATTATTTCTGTTGGATTAGCATAACCTTGTTTTTCTATATAAAGCATAGAATTTTCTAATATTTTTATTGCTTTTGATCTTTTCCCGGAAAACATTAATCTATTAGTAATTCTTCGTATAATAGATTTTTCTGAATAATTATTCATTTATTTATTTTTTTATTGCTCTTTTACTCCCATATTTAGACCTACCTTGTTTTCTATTTTTAATAGCTTGTAAATCATATTTACCCCTTACTAAATGATATCTAACACCAGGAAGATCTTTTACTCGCCCCCCTCTTACTAAAACTACAGAGTGTTCTTGAAGATTATGACCCTCACCAGGGATATAACCAGTTATTTGCTTATTATTACTGAGTTTAACACGAGTAACTTTTCGTATAGCAGAATTAGGTTTTCTAGGTGTTCTTGTAAATACTTTTACACAAACCCCCTTTTTTTGAGGACAAGCATCTAAAGCAGGTGCTTTTTTTCTAAAAACTTTAGTTAGCCTAGATAATCTAACTAATTGATTTGTTGTTGGCATTATATATTTTTTTTTCTTTTTTTTTGGAAAGAATGGGATTTGAACCCATGGTGAAAATTATATTTCCACTTTGGTTTAGCAAACCAACGCTTTAAACCACTCAGCCACCTTTCCAAAAGGAGTAGGAAAAGTACACCCTCCTGGATTTGAACCAGGGACCATCAGCTTAGAAGGCTGTTGCTCTATCCAACTGAGCTAAGGGTGCTTTTATATTTACATTTATTTGGAAGGAGTAGGATTCGAACCTACGTAGAGAATACTCAACAGATTTACAGTCTGCCACTTTTAACCACTCAGTCATCCTTCCATGTATAAAAAAGCAATGGGTGCACTGAGGTTCGAACTCAGGACCAACAGATTAAAAGTCTGCTGCTCTACCAACTGAGCTATACACCCATAAATACTTGATTAAATGTTTTTATCTTGCTTTACTGCTAATGTACGTGATAAAATAATATTTCTTCTTGCTGGATTCATTTTTAATATTTTAAAAGCCAATATTGAACCAATAAATGGTTTTGTTCTTTCAACCCAATGTTTATGTGTAGGTGATTTACCTTTTACTAAATGACTATTTGGTAAAAAAGCAACAATACCAGAAAGCCCAACACTAAACCCACCTTTAACTATATTAAGTATTCTTCCTTTAACCAAGTAACGTTTAGTATAAGCATTTTCTATTAATTTCCATATGATTTCAGGATCTACGTTATTCAATTGAAAAACATCTAATATAAAATCTCCTTGATTACTTTCTAACTGAGTAATATGTCCTTGATTTATATTACCTATATTATAGTTATTTTTTCTATTAAGTTCTTTTAAAGGAATTGAAGTTCCCATTTTAAAGCCAATATCTACTTTAACAAAACCCTTTTCTTTTTGATATACTTTATAATTAACATACCTACCTTTAAAATCTGATAGGTAAGGTACAGATGTTTTTAATAAGTGATTAAATTGTTTTTCTTCCATATCTAATAATTTTATATATAAATTTATATTATATTAAGCCCAGTAGGTTTCGAACCTACAATATTACCGTTATGAGCGGTACGTTTTAACCAATTAAACCATGAGCCTTTATTAATTTTAAAGTTTTACTATTCTTGTACTTAAAGATAATTTGTTAGATCCTGATTTTAAAGCATTATAAGCAATAACTTTAGGTAATCCACCAATCTCGTATAAAATTTTACCAGCCTTTACTGGACAAACCCAATGATCTACAGCACCTTTACCTTTACCCATTCGAACTTCTACAGGTTTAGCAGTAACAGGTACCGAAGGAAACATTCGTATCCAAAGTTTTCCACGTCTTTTAACTTTTCGTGTTATAGCTCGACGAGTTGCTTCAATTTGACGAGCAGATATTCTTCCACATTCTAAAACCTTTAAACCATATTCACCGAATATAATAGTGTTGGATCTAGTTTCAAGCCCTCTAATTTTACCTTTTCTCTGTTTTCTAAATTTAGTTTGTTTTGGTCGAAGCATTTCAATAATTATATATTTTTTTGGGATTATTTAACTATTTAGAACAAATCCATACCTTAATACCACATGTACCATAAACAGTAAAGGCAGTAGATGCTGAATAGTCTACCTTACTTTTTAAAGAATGTAAAGGTATTTGACCTTCTCTAAACCAATCAATTTTTTTTCTTTCAGAACCATTTATACGGCCTGCAACTTGAATACGAATACCTTTAATATTAGGACGTACTGCCATAAATGTAGGTATAGCTTTTTTTACAAAGTCTAAAAATTGACTATGACGTTGGTTTTTTGCTAATTCATTTGCTAAAAATGTTGTTAATAAAGTAGCACTTCCAGATAATGTAACAGCGTTTAGTACTTCTAATCCATAAGTAAAATATTTTCTAGTTTTAAATGAACTTAACTCATTAGAAACTTTATTTATAATTTTCTTATATATTGAATTTAGTACTATTAGATTTAAATGATTTAAAACTACTTCGTGTCCTACTAATGTAGTTAAAACTTTTTCTATTATAGGAAGTTTAACCTTTATTAAATCAGATTCTGTACCATATGTATGTAAAAATACAAAAGTTTTATTTAAAGAATGCTTTATTACACATTTTCTAACTATTAGATTCTCTTTTTCAATAGATCTAATTAGAAAATTTCTTATTTTAATATCTTGATGTAATATTTCATTATAATCTCTTTGTACATACCATTTAGAATCCCATTTATTATTTATACCTAAACGTAATCCTAATGAATTTACTTTTTGACCCATACTTTACTATTTTTTCTTTTTTTCCTTATGCTTAGTTCGAAGACGTGTTACCACAAATTCTCCTAATTTATGCCCAATCATATCTTCTGTAACTGAGATACGTGTATATTTTTTTCCATTATAGACACTAATAGATTTACCAACAAATTGAGGTAATAACACACAATTCCTAGCTCTTGTTTCTACAATAGATTTAGTTGAGTTTATTTTTTTTATAAAAGACACATTTATAAAAGGTCCTTTCCAAACAGAACGTGACATTGGTAATTTTAATTTAGTTTTTTAAGATCTGAGAAATAATTAGTTTATTTGCACGTTTTTTATTTCGTGTAGGTTTACCTTTAGTAATTTTACCCCAAGGAGTTACTGATGGCCTTCCACCTTTAGTTTTTCCTTGTCCCCCACCATGAGGGTGGTCAATAGGATTCATAGCAGTACCACGCACAGTAGGTCTTTTTCCTAACCACCTAGATCGACCAGCTTTTCCTATAGTTTGGTTAGAATACTCACCATTAGAAACAGTACCTATAGTAGCATAGCAACCAATAGGTATAAGACGTTGAATTCCTGAAGGAAGTCGTATACGTCCATATTTATTGGTTTTTTGAATAAGCTGAGCGCCACAACCAGCACTTCTAACAAGTTGTCCTCCTTTTCCTACTTTAGTTTCTATATTAAATATAGTAGTCCCTATTGGTATTTTATTTAGAGGTAATGCATTACCTATTTTTATATCTGCTGTTAAACCAGAATCTATAAAAGTACCTACTTTTAAATTTTTAGGTAATAATATATATGATGATTGTTTAGACTCTGATTCATTTAAACGACCAATCCAACAAGAACGATTTGGATCATATTCTATTGTAGAAATTACACCAGATTTTGCATAACGTTTAAAATCAATTTCACGATAATTACGTTTATGACCACCCCCCCTATGGTAAGCTGTGATTTTTCCACGATTATTACGTCCACCAGTTTTATTAAGCCCTCGTGTTTTAGCTTTGATAGGTTTACATTTATCTAAAAATGATTTATCTACTTGGTAATGATGACGTTGAGAAGGGGTTGCAGTACTTTGTTTTTTTAATGCCATTATTTTTATATTATATTAATTATTTTCTAAACACGACGTCTTTTACAAGGTCTACACCCATTATATGGTACTGGTGTTTTATCTGTCACTGTTAATACTTTTAAACCACTTATTTGCAAACCTTTAGCTACAGCGTTACGTCCACTTCCAACACCTTTTAGAAAAAGATGCACTTTTTCAATACCTTGGGTTCTTAAATATTCACCTACTCTCATTGCTGCAGATTGAGCGGCAAAAGTAGTGGACCTGCGTGCACCTTTCACATCTTTAGTTCCTCCCGAAGACCAATTAATAGTATTACCTATTTTATCTGTAGCAGTAATAATAGTATTATTATAACTACAATGAGTATGTATTATACCTTCTTTGTCCTTTATTAATAAATTATTATAAATCATTCTTATAGATCTTTTTATTTTAAATTAATTCTAATTATATATAAATTTTTTTTATATTATCTAAAATATACTCGCTACCAGACTCGAACTGGTAAGCCTATGGCAATAGATTTTAAGTCTACAGTGTTTACCAATTTCACCAAGCGAGTAATTCTATTTATTTTCTTTCCTACAAGTATGCAAAAAAAAATATAAAATGTTTTTACGTCATGTATATGAAATAAAAAAACGTCTTCTCTTTATTACAAGTGTACTATTTCTAAATTTTATCCTTTTTTATCATTATTCAGAAGAAATATTATATGTAATAGTTAGTCCTCTTGGAGTAGATAAATATCTAATTTTTACAAATATTACAGAAGCCTTTTTTAGTTATATTAATCTAGCAATATATAGTAATTTTATAATCATAATACTTATAAGTCTTTACCATTTAATATCTTTTTTATACCCAGGTTTATACATTGAAGAAAAAAAACGAATTAAAATATACTTATCAATTTTTTTCTCTTTTTTTATCATTGGTAATATTATTATATATCAAATGGTTATACCATCTGCTTGGTCTTTTTTTCTAACTTTTGAAACTACAAACTTAGATGGTTTTCTAAATATACATTTAGAAGCAAAAATTAACGAATATTTAGACCTTTTTTTAGTTGTTTTCTTATTGAGTAATTTTTTTTTCCAATTACCCGTTATATTAATAATAATAATAAACCTAAATATAATATCTATAAAACAATTAGTTAACTATAGGAAAGTATTTTTAATTTTAAGTTTAATACTCGCAGCCTTTTGTTCACCTCCAGATATATTTAGTCAATTAATATTAGCTACTCCTATTATTATTTTTTATGAAAGTCTAGTGTTTTTCCTTTTTTTACAAAAAAAGTATAAGACTTACAATCTAATTATAAAATAGATTCAAACCTACGGTTAAACTCTGATACTCTACCTTTATCCTTTAAGTTTAATAGTAACTTATCACTATTCCAAAGTACATGATTTGTAGGATCTATATTTAATAAAATATTGTCCATTTTTAATATTCGTTGAGTTTTAAAAAGAGCACCTTTTGTATTAATTACGTTTCTTCTTTTACTAAATGGATGTAAACCTTTTTTCATAATAATTTTATTTTTTGGCTAGATAACATAATGGTAATGTAGAGGACTGCAAATCCTTAAATGACGGTTCGATTCCGTCTCTAGCTTTTTTATTTATTAAATTTCTTTCTATTATGATTGACTTTTAAAATAAATTATAACATATTAAATTTAAGGGGATATAGCTCAATTGGTAGAGCGCATGCTTTGCAAGCATGAGGTCCTCGGTTCGATCCCGAGTATCTCCAAAAAAAAGCATATATTTATGAATTACTTAATAACAAAAGATGTAAAAAAACGAGAACAAGTACATACCTTTGAAAAAAGTAGGCTTGTGCTAAAAACTATTGCTAGAACACAAAGTTTATCTAAAAAACTACAATGGAAAGCTAGACTTAAATTAAGTTTATTAAAGAAGAATGGTTCTTCTACTAGGCTTAAAAATAGATGTGTATTAACTGGTAGATCTCATGCAGTATATAGACTTCTAAAAATCTCACGTATAAAATTCAGAAAATTAGCTTCTGCAGGACTTGTTCCTGGCGCAAAAAAGGCAAGTTGGTAATAAATATGACAGTAAATTATCTTTCGGCTGATATGTTCACTAGAATCAGAAATGGTCAGCAAAACAAATTAAAAGAGGTACGTCTAAAAAGAAGTAAACTATGTCTTAATATTTTAGACGTTTTTATTAAAGAAGGGGTTATTCGTGGATACAAATTTTGTCCAGAAAACTCATATGAAATTGTAGTGCTTTTAAAATACTTCAGAGGTGCACCTGTTATCAAGAAAATAAGTACTATATCTAAACCAAGTAAACGGGTATATTTATCTGTAATGGACATTTGGAAAATAGATTCTGGATTTGGTTTTCTTGTATTATCTACACCTAAAGGTATCTTTTCTGATACTGAAGCCCGTAAATATAATGTTGGTGGTGAAGTTTTATGTAAAATAATGTAAGTAAAGAATATAACACATAATATGACAGATGTTTTTAATAAAATAATAAAATTACCTTCAAATATAAAAATTACTCAAAATGATTCTAATAATTGTTTATTTTTTGAAGGAACTAAAGGTAATTTAAAACTTAATTTACCTGAAAGTATTCAAGTAGTATTACATGAAAACTTTACTTTAGAGGTAGTATCTGCGGTGAAAAAAGGTAAGTTAAACCAAAAAGCTCTAGTAGGTACTATTGTTAGTAAAATACTTAGAAACGTAGAAGGAATTACTCAAGGTTTTAAAGTACAATTAAACTTAATTGGGGTAGGTTATCGTGCTGCGGTGGAAGATAATTCATTAGTATTAAAGTTAGGTTATAGCCATGACGTAATAGTACCTCTAATTCCAGGTGTAGATATTAATGTGAATAAAAGAACTTCTATTAATATAAAAGGAGCTGATTATGAATTAATTACTAAGTTTGCTGCTAAAATACGTTCTTATAGATTACCAGAACCCTATAAAGGTAAAGGTGTTTTATATAAGGGTGAAATTATTCAATTAAAAGAAGGTAAAAAAAATTAATAATATGAATAAAAAACAACTAAATACTAATGAGTTATTAGTATTAAACCAATTATTTAGTGCAGGTACTCATTTAGGACATAAAACATCTAAATGGAATTCAAAGATGGCACCTTATTTATTTGGTACTAGAAATGGTATACATATAATAGATTTAGAAAAAACTATATACTTTTTACGACGTATAGTAAAAATTATTAATTGTTTGTTGAAAGATGGAGGAACTATCTTTATTGTAGGTAATTCAGATAATAATAATAATTTTGTACGACTTTTAGGTGAAAAGTTTGAAGTACCTTATGTTTGTGAAAAATGGATTGGTGGTATTCTAAGTAATTGGGATGGTTTTTCGCAAAAAATGCAAAATGGTAAAGTTAGGCGTCGTGTTGTATCTTTTACTAAAGGTTTACGTTTTATGAATAATAAACCAAGTATAGCTATTGTATTAAATGTTAATGAAAATCAAGATGCTATCAAAGAAATACAAAAGCTTAATATACCTATTGTTGGTGTAGTAGACTCAAATAGTAGTTTAACTAACATTACTTATCCTATTCCAGGTAATGATAACTCTCCAGTAGTACAATACTTCTACGTAACTATATTAGAAAATATTTTGATGAAAACATCTAAATTTAAAAAGAAAATAATTATTAATGAGAAACGGATTTAAACCAAGGTATAAAGGTTGCTCTCAATTGGGTGAAAATTTATGGGCTACTACTAAAATTTCAAAATTTAAACATAATAAATGGCAAGCAGTAAATAAAAAGAAACCCTTAGGTTCTTTAGGACGTAAATTTTCTTTAACTTATTCACACCTTCAACCAAATACAAGAATATATGGTCTTCGTTTAAAAGCTAAACAACTACTAAAAAATTATTATGGTGATATTAAGGAAAAACAGTTAAGAAAATATTATAAAATAATTAAAAATTCTAATGATAATTCAAAAGTTTTTAGTTTAATTGAATCTAGACTAGATGTTGTTATTTATCGTACTTTTTTTGCCTATACTTTATTTGAAGCAAGACAATTGATAAGCCATGGCTTTTTTTTAGTTAATGGTGTTAAAGTTAAACAAAAAAATTACTTATTAAAACAAGGGGATATTATTACAGTAAAAGATAAAAATTGGCTTTCATTATTTAATAAAATTGTAAGTTTTATAAAAGGACCAAATGCTAAAATACCATGCCCCCCTCACATACAAGTAGATTATAACACACTTAATATTATCTTTTTATATTTACCTAACCTAAATAAAATACCATATCCAGTAACTATGGATATGAATTTAGCTAAAGAATATTATAAATAATGATTAAGATGAAAAAGTAAGGTATAGCTTTTACTTTATTTTTTTTAACAAAATATTCTAAATTTTATTTTATATTAAAATAATCTTAAACTAAATGCTTTAGGTTCTTATTTCATTTAAAACAACTTTTAATCAATAAATCACTATGCTATTACAATCAGCTAAACTTATTGGTGCTGGAGCTGCTACTATCGGATTAGCAGGTACTGGTGCTGGTATTGGTATCGTATTTGGATGCTTTATTATTGGTGTTTCTCGTAACCCTTCTTTAGAAAAAAAATTATTCCAATCAGCAATGTTAGGATTCGCACTTTCTGAAGCTATGGCGTTATTCGCTCTAATGATGGCTTTCTTAATCTTATATGCTTTCTAAGTATAATTTTTACTAAAGTGTTATTTAATTTATCTTTTATAATTAAGTAACACTTTTTATATTATAGTGAATATATGATATAAAACGGGATATAGCGCAGTATGGTTAGCGTACCTGTTTTGGGAACAGGTGGTCGTAGGTTCAAATCCTACTATCCCGATAAAATATAAATTTATTTAAAATACTTAATAAAAATTAACAAAATATATGGAACTAGTTTTATTTTTTATTTTTTCTAGCCTAGCAATAATTTCTGGGCTAATGGTAATTCGATCTGAAAATCCAGTACACTCAGTACTTTTTCTTATCTTAGTTTTTTTTAATACTTCTGGATTATTATTACTTTTAGAGGTGGAGTTTTTAGCTATGTTATTCATTATTGTTTATGTGGGTGCTATCGCAGTTCTATTCTTATTTGTAGTAATGATGTTAAATATTAAAGTTACTCAAAATTCTGGAGAACTTTTTCAATATTTACCTATTGGTGGATTAATTGGTGGAATTTTCCTATTAGAAATCTTTATTGTTGTGCGAGGTGATTTTGTACCTTTATTAAGCAGTGATGCTATTGGAGGTTATTTAGATTGGTCTACTAAAGTAGCTCAAATCACTAATATTGAAGTTATCGGACAAATAATGTATACTCACTATTTTGCTTGGTTCTTAATAGCAGGGTTCATTTTATTAGTTTCAATGATTGGTGCAATTGTTCTTACTATGCAGGTTCAAAATAATGTAAGACGTCAACAAATTTTTCAGCAGGTATCACGAGATTTTGAAAGTGCTATCTTTTTAACAACAAAATCTGTAAAATAGATTTGTAATATACTAACCTATTAAAAAAGAGATATAAAAATGATAAAAGTTACTGTAGACGGTACCAATGTTTTTGTTAAACGAGGTTCCACAGTATTACAAGCTTGTGAAGCAGTTGGTATAGAAATACCACGTTTTTGTTATCACGAAAGATTATCAGTTGCAGGTAATTGTAGAATGTGTTTAGTTGAAATAGAAAAAACACCTAAGCCTGTAGCGTCTTGTGCTATGCCAACTATGGATGGTATGAAAGTTTTTACTAATACACCATTAGTTAAAAAAGCAAGAGAGGCTGTCCTAGAGTTTCTATTATTAAATCACCCATTAGATTGTCCAATTTGTGATCAGGGTGGTGAGTGTGATTTACAAGACCAAGCTATGCTTTTTGGTTCAGATAGAAGCCGTTTTTACGAAACAAAACGTGGAGTAGAGGATAAAAATTGTGGCCCTCTTATAAAAACTATAATGACCCGTTGTATTCATTGTACACGTTGTGTAAGATTTGCTACTGAAATTGCAGGAGTAGAAGAATTAGGTACTACTGGTCGTGGTATAGATACCGAAATTGGTACTTATGTGGAAAAAACATTTAATTCTGAACTTTCAGGTAATATTATAGACTTATGTCCCGTAGGTGCACTAACTTCAAAACCTTATGCCTTTATGTCACGTCCATGGGAATTACGTAGTACAAATTCTATAGATATTAGTGACGGTATAGGAAGTAATATAAGAATAGACTCTAGAGGTACTGAAGTACTTCGTATTTTACCTAGATTTAATGAGTCGATTAACGAAGAATGGATTTCAGATAAAGCACGTTTTTCTTATGATGGTTTAAGACTTCAACGTATAGAATCACCATATATTCGTAAAAATGGACAGTTAGTTCCTGCTCATTGGGCTGAGGCTTTTGATATTATTGCTCAACAATTGTATAAATCTTTAAGTAATACTTCTACTAAACCTCGTATACTTGGTTTAGTTAGTGAATCTATAGATTTAGAAAGTGCTTGGGTACTAAAAAGGTGGTTTCAATTATTAGGAGCAAATTTTGATCTAAAAACTGCTTTAGATAACGAAATTAAATGTAATTTACAAGTTAACTATTTACAGAACACTTCTATAGCTTCTATAGAAGAATCAGACCTTTGTTTATTAATTGGAGTAGATCCACGTTACGAAGCTTCACTTCTAAATGTACGTTTACGTAAAAGATATTTAGAGGGTGGTTTTACTGTAGCTTCTGTAGGTTCACCTTTAAACCTAACATTTCCTTGTCAACAATTAGGTCTAGGTAAAAAAACATTTATTGATGTTTGTGAGGGTTATCACCCTTTTTCTAAACAACTTGCAATGGCACAAAAACCAATTGTTATTATAGGTTCAACTCTTTTTAGTTCAAAAACAGATAATAGCTTAGCTTATAATTTAGTTAATGTACTAAAAAGTAATGTTCCCGCTTTAGTTAATAGTGATTGGAATGGACTTAACTTTTTAAATTTAGAAGTAAATTCAGTAGGTATTTTTGATTTAGGTATTTCTGAAGAAAATTCTAATAATCAGTATGATATAGCCTTTCTTTTAGCTTCTGATTTAAGTAGTACTAAATTAAGTAAAGATACTTTTGTTATATACCAAGGCTCTCATGGAGATATTAGTGCAAATATTGCTGATGTAGTTTTACCTGGAGCAACTTTCGTAGAAAAATCTAATATTTTTACTAATGTAGAAGGTCATTCACAAATAGCTAATAAAGTAATTAGTCCTCCAGGATTAGCAAGAGAAGATTGGAAAGTACTTACAGAATTAATCCGTTTCCTAATAAGAACTTGTTTAGTTAATAAGAAAGTAGTGTCAAAAGGTAGACAAAAATTATCTAATACTGATAAAATTATAAAATTAGTACCCTCAATCGCTTCATGTTATAATACTAATCATTATTACAGAAATGAAAGTCATACTTTTTTAGAAACTAAACTTGGTAAAACTAAGTTTAATAATTTAGAAAAACTACCTTTCAATAAATCGGTACATAATTTTTATATTACTAGTAATATAACTCGTGCATCGGTAACTATGGTAAAATGCTCATCTATTTATAATAATAAAGATAACTTCATATAAATTTCATTTAAATTTATATAAAAAACATTTAATTTTCAAATGTCAACATTAATATATATTTTAGCTATTGTCCTAAAGATATTAGGTATTGTTTTACCTTTATTAATTTCAGTAGCTTATTTTACTTTAGCTGAGAGAAAAATATTAGGTGCAATACAAAGACGTAAAGGGCCTAACGTAGTTGGTGTATTTGGGTTATTACAACCATTAGCTGATGGACTAAAGTTACTTTTAAAAGAAACAATTATTCCCAGTAATGCTAATACAATTATTTTTATTCTAGCTCCAATTATTACTTTTTTATTAGCTTTACTTGGGTGGGCAGTTATACCTTTTGGTGAAGGTATGGTTTTCGCTGATCTTAATGTAGGTATGTTATACCTTTTCGCTATTTCTTCTTTAGGTGTTTATGGTATTATTTGTGCAGGTTGGGCAAGTAATTCTAAATATGCATTTTTAGGTGCTTTAAGGTCTGCTGCTCAAATGGTTTCTTATGAAGTATCTATGGGGGTTATTATTATCTGTGTTTTACTTTGTGTAGGTTCTTTAAATATAAGTCAAATAGTTTTAGCTCAAACAAATGTTTGGTTTTGTATTCCATTATTCCCAATGTTTATTATGTTTGCTATTTCTATTTTAGCAGAAACAAACAGACACCCATTTGATTTACCTGAAGCAGAAGCTGAATTAGTTTCTGGTTATAATGTAGAATACTCGGCTATGGGGTTTGCATTATTCTTTTTAGGTGAATATGCAAATATGCTTTTAATGAGTGGTATGACTGTAATACTATTTTTAGGTGGTTGGTTACCTCCATTCGATATAATTCCATTTACTTGGGTTCCAGGATCATTATGGTTTGGTATGAAAATTTGTATTTTTGTAATTTTCTTCATCTGGGCACGAGCAGCTTTTCCAAGATACCGTTATGACCAATTAATGCGATTAGGTTGGAAAATTTTTCTTCCATTATCACTTGGATGGCTTTTCTTTACTGCTGGTATACTTATCAGTTTTAACATATTACCACACTAATAAATAAAAATATTATATGACAGTAGGTATAATCAATTTTTTAACAATTGCTATGATACTTTTTTTAATAGGTATTACTGGTATTGTCTTAAACCGAAAAAACATTCTTATTATGTTAATGTCAGTTGAACTAATGCTATTAGCAGTTAATTTCAACTTTATTCTATATTCTGTATATTTAGATGATGCAATCGGACAGCTTTTCGCTGTGCTTATTTTAACAGTAGCTGCTGCTGAGTCTGCAATAGGCTTAGCAATTTTAGTAGTTTACTACCGAGTAAGGGGTACTATTGCTGTTGAGAATATACACTTATTAAGAGGTTAAATTCTTTAACAAATATTTACGCCTGACAGGACTCGAACCTGTAACCTACGGATTCGAAATCCGGTGCTCTATCCAATTGAGCTACAGGCGTAAATTAATATCAAAAACATTATGATACAACAACTAACAAAACTAAAAGTAGCTGATAATTCAGGAGCTAAAATAGTCCAATGTATTAAAGTATTAGGAGGTTCTAGAAAAAAATTTGCAAGCATTGGTGATACAATTGTAGTTTCAGTTAAATCTTTACGAAAATCTAGTGGAACTAATGTTAAAACAAAAATTACAAAAGGTATGGTCTTAAAGGCTGTTATTGTACGAACTAGAAAAGAGTTTTATCGAAAAAATGGTAACCATTTACGTTTTGGTGATAATGCTGTTTTAATTATTAATGAGAAAGATCAACTTCTTGGAAGTCGTATTTTTGGTCCAGTCCAAAATGAATTACGAAAATTAAAAAATGCGAAACTACTTTCATTAGCTTCTAGCATCATTTAATTTGATCCCTTAAAAAAATAAAATATTATGAATAGACTTAGAAGTCATTATAAATACGTGGTGCAATATGATTTAATAACTAAATTATCACATATTAATTGTATAACCTTACCAAAAATAGAAAGCGTTACTTTAAATTTTGGTATTAAAGAAAGTGTAATATCTACTAAAAAAATATTAGCACCATTATTAGCTTTAGAATTAGTTACTGGGCAAAAAGGAGTAGTTACTAAATCAAAAAAGGATTTAATTAGATATAAAATTCGTAAAGGTATGATTGTTGGTTGTAAAGTTAATTTAAGAAACAAGGAAAATTTATTTTCTTTTTTAGAAAAATTAGTTTCTATGACTTTACCACGTATTCGTTATTTTAATGGTATAAGAAAAGGACAAGTTACTCAAAAAGGTAATTTAAATTTACGTATTGTTGATTTACTAGCTTTTCATGAATTAGAACAAGAATATGAAAAATTTAAGGATTTACCTCCTTTAGATATTAGTATTGTTACTACAGCAAAAACACAAAAAGAGGCTATTGTATTACTAAGTAGTTTTCAAATACCTTTTATAAAATAAATAATTTTCGCGAAAGTAACTCAGTGGTAGAGTGTAACCTTGCCAAGGTTAAGGTCGAGGGTTCAAATCCCTTCTTTCGCTTATATATTAATATTTATTGCGAATATAATATTAATTGGTAAATGGCCTGCCTTCCAAGCAGGAGTTATGAGTTCGAGTCTCATTATTCGCATTTAAATTTTATACCAAAGTGGCGGAATTGGTATACGCGTCAGGTTTAGGTTCTGATTCTTAATTGGAGTAAGGGTTCAAGTCCCTTCTTTGGTATTGCGGGATAGAGCAGGTCGGTCAGCTCATCAGGCTCATGTCTTGAAGGTCATAGGTTCAAATCCTATTCCCGCAAATTATATTATTCACATAAGGATGGGTGACTGAGTGGTCGAAAGTACCAGTCTTGAAAACTGGCGTGTCTTAAAAACACCGTGGGTTCGAATCCCACCTCATCCGATATTTTAATAAGATTAAAATAAAGCTCAAATTTTTAGTTTTAGATGTATTTAGTTATTGTATTACTTCCTTTATTAAGTGCTATAGCTGCTGGTTTTTTTGGTAGGTATATAGGACCTCAAGGAGCAACTAGAATTACAACAAGTTGCATATTTGTTACTTTCATTTTATGTGCTATAACCTTTTATGAAGTGGGTTTAGCCGGATCACCTTGTTATGTAACAGGACTTACATGGATGGACTCTGAAATGTTTCATTGTAGTTGGGGTGTATTATTTGATAGTTTAACTGTTACAATGTTATGTGTAGTTTGTTTTGTTTCTACTTTAGTACACTTATACTCTACCGAATATATGGGTGGAGATCCGCATTTACCTAGATTTATGTCTTATTTATCTCTTTTCACCTTTTTTATGATTATTTTAGTTACTGCAGACAACTTTATTCAAATGTTTGTTGGTTGGGAAGGTGTAGGTCTTTGTTCTTACCTTTTAATTAACTTTTGGTTTGCAAGATTACAAGCAAATAAAGCTGCGATTAAAGCAATGATTATGAATAGGATTGGTGATTTAGGTTTAGCTTTAGGTATATTTGGTATATTTTTTGTTTTTAAATCTGTAGATTACTCTACTGTTTTTGCAATGGCTCCTACAATGGTTAATGAAAAATTAGTATTTTTTAATATTGAATTTGAAGCATATAGTATTATTTGTGTTCTTCTATTTATAGGAAGTGTAGGTAAATCTGCTCAATTAGGTTTACATACTTGGTTACCTGATGCAATGGAAGGTCCAACACCTGTGTCTGCTTTAATTCACGCAGCGACCATGGTTACTGCAGGTGTTTTTTTACTTGCACGTTGTTCACCGTTATTCGAACTAGCACCATTTGCTTTAATTGTAGTTACCGTGGTAGGTGCTATGACTGCATTTTTTGCAGCAACTACTGGTTTAGTACAAAATGACCTAAAACGTGTTATCGCATACTCTACCTGTTCTCAATTAGGTTATATGGTATTCGCTTGTGGGTTATCTAACTACTCTGTAGGTATTTTTCACTTAGCAAATCATGCTTTTTTTAAAGCACTTCTATTTTTAAGTGCAGGTTCTGTAATTCATGCTATGGCTGATGAACAGGATATGCGTAAAATGGGTGGTTTGCGTAGATTAATTCCATTCACATATGGTATGATGGTTATAGGTTCATTAGCTTTAATGGGGTTTCCTTTTCTAACTGGTTTTTATTCTAAAGATGTAATTTTAGAACTTGCTTATGCTAAATATACTGTAAGTGGCCATTTTGCTCATTGGTTAGGTACTATCTCTGCTTTCTTCACTGCTTTTTATTCTTTCAGGTTGATTTATTTAACTTTCTTATCAGAAACTAATTCATTTAAATCAATTATGAGACACGCTCATGACTCTCCTTTACCAATGGCATTACCTTTATTAGTATTAGCTTTTGGGAGTATATTTGCTGGTTATCTAACTAAAGATATGTTAATTGGTGTAGGTACTGATTTTTGGGGTACTGCTATATTTAATCTGCCTAATAATTTAATTATGCTTGAAGCAGAATTTATACCACATTCAATAAAAGTAATACCTGTGTGTTTCAGTTTGGCTGGAGCAGCATTAGCTATGATTTTATATAGCTTCGCATCTAAAAATTTATATCAGTTAAAAATATCAAGTATTGGTAGAAAAATTTATGTATTCTTAAATAGAAAATGGTTTTTCGATAAAGTGTACCATGAATTTGTTTCTGAACCATCGTTATATTTTGGTTACCATACTAGTTATAAAGCGATAGACCGTGGTCTTATAGAAATGTTTGGTCCTTATGGTATTTCTAATGTTATTTCACAAGGTAGTCAAACAGTATCTAAAATGCAATCTGGTTATTTATATCATTATGCTTTTGTTATGTTAATGGGTGTTAGTTCTTTTGTTGCATTTGTTGGTTTATGGCATATTTTCGGGCAATATGTAGATGCTAGATTATATTTCATTTTTGCTATTAATGCTTTTATTTTAAGTTATAAAAAGTAAAT
>Ga0206125_10001075_pt1 | contig 33497 bp, 24 predicted proteins | sample Helgoland_Spring_4_FD_148598 | JGI IMG/M metagenome (GOLD analysis project Ga0206125, IMG submission 148598) | Pelagic subsurface seawater microbial communities from Kabeltonne, Helgoland, North Sea - Helgoland_Spring_Bloom_20160331_1 | ecosystem: Environmental > Aquatic > Marine > Epipelagic ... | reverse complement strand
AAGTTGCAAGCGTACCGCCAGCTCCACCAGCAGCATTCGTTACTTGATTTTTGTATACTCCGGCTCCACCAGTACCACCATTACCACCCTTTGCAAATATATCTCCATCACCGGTGATAACCCTTGCGGATATAAAAACTATTCCACCTCCGCCTCCGCCGCCGCCTCCGCCGCCGCCCTCCGGTTGATTGGAAGCACCGCTGTTTGAACCATTAGCACCGGCTTGACCAGTAGTTCCAGCTGAGAGATTATTACCAGCTCCCCCAGCTCCACCAGCTCCGCCTGCAACATTACCGCCCGAGAAATTTCCTATAGTACCATTCGAACCAACAGAACCACCATTATCAATAGTTCCACCATCAGCAACCGTTAATGTATCCTTTACAAATAACCTAAAACCATTTGTTTTGAGGGTTACGGTATCTGGAATTGTAAGATTTCTCATATGAGCATCTGTTTGGAGTGTCCAAGTATCAGCGCCTGTGTTGGTTATTAGAGTTATATTAGAATCAAAATTCGATGTTATTGCTGAACCACCTGTTCCGGTGCTGAGAGTTATTGTGCCTGAGGGATGTTGGTCTAAACCGCTTCCAAATACTGATGTTTTTTGAATTATGAAGTTCTCACCTGATATACTCTGACCATCTGCAGATATTGTAAGAAGAGTATCGGTATTGTTTCTAAAATTAATAGCACCAGATGTAAGTTGAATGTTATTCTTACTGCTTCCAACCTCTCCGATAACAGTTGTGACTCCAAATGATGCTACTGTAGCATTCGTTCCACCTACATCCTCTATTATATCAACCGAATCGCTGTCTATCTGAACAAAGGTTGAATCATTCTCATCAACACCTATCTTTGTCGTTGCGCCGAATGAGGCTTGAGTTTTGTTTGCGGCCACAACATCAAAACCATCGGATTTAACATCCACATAATCATCTGTTGCAGTTCCGTATATCCTAACACCCTGTGCATGAGCGCTGATATTTCCAGCAACTGCGTTCGGAGTGTTAGCTGAGCTCGGACCTGTGGCTGAGGGTCCTATGTTTATTCCGTGTTGAGTTATATGAACTGTTCTATCAGTTCCACCATTAGCGTATAATTCTACCTCACCGCTAAAGTGCGCCGATGGATTGGAAGCGTTTCCTGAGTGTATGAATAATCCATTGGAATCAACCTGCACAAAGTTTGTTGAACTATCGTGTATCTTTACGCCGGCGGTTGGTGCTATTACAACCACATCATCTGTGGTGCCATGCGCCCCACCCAAAGTCCAGGTAGTTCCTCTTAGTTCAGCCTGTGTGTTGCTACCATCCTTAAATAACATACTAGTGCCATCTATCTTAATGTGTTCGGTTGCTAGTGTTCCCACAACAACCTGATTTGTTAGGAATGCGTTTTCCGTAAATAATCCAAATCTAGGATTATCACCAACCTCAGCGGTTGTTAGGCCTGTTAAGTCTCCTAACCTAACCTTTAAATCAACATCGTATATACCGCTACCAGTCCTCTCAACAATGTCCATATAAGGTGTCGCAGCATTTTTTGGATTAGCATTCAGTCTTATGTAACCGCTTCCTACAGTATCACTACCTGTTCCGCTAATATACCTACCGGTACTAACAACAACCTGCCCCTCTTTATATTCATCAGGTCCTCCTATCGGATCTCCAACAGAACCACTAGCTCCTAATTGTACGCTTTCAATCGTAGCACGGTCAACTGAAGCGGTTACCCTTAATCTTAATTGACTATCATTTGTACTATCGGTTACTCCAAAAATTCCTAAACCTACCCTCTTACCCCTTTTTTCACCGGCTCCCGTAAAATTAGCAGCAGAGGATGTAAAGTAAAAGTCACGATCAATTTTTACAGCTCCATTAGCAGTTTTCCAAAATGGATGTTCCTCTAATAAAGCTGATGATGAGTTATGATGAGGAAACATCCGTAACGACAAGCTCGTTCCATCTCCAACCTGAATAACAGAGCCGGTTAGGTGAACGTGTAAAGATGCTGAAACAGATTGGTTTCCTACAACAAGAGATCCGGATGAATCTGATCCGGTAGAATAAAGGTAACCTGTATTTCCTAATCTAAAAGAAGAAACACCATATCTACTTCCCGTAGAAAATTTTAAAGGAAGTAGTTCACCGCTTGGTTTATTTTGCCAAGTCTGTAATGTGTTAGCAGAAGCGCCTTCTCCCTGACCACCATAGTAAATACTACTTGATCTTGTGTAAAATCCATGACCTCTCTGTAAAAATAAATTACCAGCTAATCCATCAGGATCACTATCCCCACCACCCGCAAATCTAGATGATGATATAACCTTAGCATACTCTGTATTAAATCCTGTGTCGCTAACCTTTTTAATTAAAAGTATCTCATCTTTTGTAAATCCGCTGACATTTTTTAATGACATAGAAACTTCTGATGACCTAACCTCTGAACCACTAAGTGCTGTTGAATTTGCAACAAACATCTGACCACCGACAGCATTAACACTTTCTTTTTCAAAGGTAGTTGTTGCTAAAGTTCCCCTTATTCTTGCGTTTTCAAACTCGGCATATCCGTTTAGAGCATTTGTTATTATAAACCCAGACCTTTCAAAAGCGTAATCGGATGATTGTATAAAGCCACTCTTACCTAATATAAGATTTCCACCTCTTATTTCATCCTCTCCTACCAACCAACCGCCAATTGAAGCTGAGACTGTTTTTAGATATCCTGAACTATCAAGGCTTGATGATGCGTTTGTATTTGCACCACTTCCACTAGCTGGATTTCCCCCTATTGTTGCCGGTAAAAGAAGTTGATCTACACCTAAGTCTCCTCTGACAGTCAATGTGTTATCAGCAAATTGTAAGTATTTATTGTTAGCCTTATCACCTAATAATATAGCAGATCCTGTAAATTGTCCTGATTGGCTAATTACAAGAGATTTTGTACTACTGTGTATACCAACCTCATCAACTACCAAACCACCAATTGAAGCTGATGTAAACTTAGCAAATCCTCCTTCATCTATGGATGCTGATGCATTTGTGTTTGCACCACTACCGCTGGAAGCATTACCCATAATCGAAGCTGGAAGAAGTAATCTATTTACGGATAAGGTCGCGTTTATCTGAGTCCCCGCACCGATTATCAACCTTCCGGCGCCATCATTAAATCCAGGATCTAAATGAAACAATGAAGAACTTATCTCTATATTTCCCTTAGAACCACTTATAAATTGACCTGGTTTGGCTGGATCTTGTGATTCTTTACCTACAAAAAAAGTGTCAGCTTTTACCTCAAAGACATTCGGATCCGTTCTAAATTTAAATGAACCGCTGGGTCCTGCTATCTCAAAACCTATACCTTTGTAATCATCTCCACTATTGGGTAAAACAGAGCCGCTAAAGAACATAAAGCCAGGTGAACCACTAACCGGTTGAGTTCCACCATGTCCTGATGCGCTTGTGAATCCCATATAACCCACCGATCTTATAAAGCCAGACCCTTCAGCACCAGCCTCACCTGTTTCAGGTAATGTTGATTCAACCCCGCCTATATGTATTCCGCTAGAGGTGCTTTCTCCACCAATAAAAATATCACCTGAAATATTATTATCAGCACCTGTTATCGTTAAGTTAGTTCCTTGAAATGTAACTCCTGGTTGATAAACAACAGTATCGGATATATTATTATTTATATCATAAAATTCAACTAAAAATTCAAATGTATCGGGTCTTTTTTGTTGTAGATGAGAAGGCATCTCTTGTCTAAATTCAAAAAAATTAGGTGAAAAACCTGTATCCGATGCTGGTTGGATTGACATATCAGAGATATACCATTTACCTGAAACCGCTCTAAATTGTAAAACACCGCTACCACTAATATCAGGAGTAAAATTTGATGTAACCAAACCAAAATCAGTTTGATTCTCATCAGCTGGATCTACCTCTAATATCCCTAATCTTTTCCCATAAATATTCGGTTCTTCAATATCTGCATCCGTAAATTTATTGTGATGTAAATCGCTTTTTTGATTCATTGATGAGCCTGAAATGTAAACCATAAGGAGAGCGCCATCGGATAATGCAACATCACCGACAATATTGGCTGATAGAGTATAATCTATTCCTGGTTTCATATCAAAGTCATATTCATCTCTTAATTGAAATTTTATGTGATTTTGAGGATCAATAGCTCTGTTACTACCTGATAGTTGTATAGCATCTAATAATACTGAATTGTTATACGATGCTGTAGCGGAAAAATCACCATCCGAAGGTCCTAATATTCCATTTCCACTTCCCGAACAATGCCAATATTGATTTATTTCAGATTGTTTTATTACATAACCTGTTCTCTCACCCATACCAACCGATGCATCGTCTACTAATAATTCCTTTCCCTCTAAAGGAACTTCTGCTAGTAAAGAATAGTCATCAAATCCACCCTCACTCTTTGCATAAACCTTTACCTTATGAACATCGCCTGAAAATGTTCTCATTAAGCTCAACCTGACATCAGCATATGATATTAGATTACTATTTGAATACGAACCGGTTGGTAGTGATTCGAAAAATATTTCTCCCTGTCCAAATATTGGTAAAATAATATTATCACCATTTTCATTTTTATTTGTAAATGGTAATTCTACCAAAGCAGTTTGTTCATTTACTAAATCTACAATAGAAGCTGTGTAATGGGTAGGTGATTGATTTTCTAATCCTATTTCTTTTGTGGTGTCAAATGTTGGAGTTTCGTTTAAACCGGCGATTTGCATAGCCTCTTCCGGATAAAAATTGGAATTACTAAAAAGATTTTGCCCTACAGTATTACCATCCCCATCCACAGTTGTAATATTACCGGCAGATGATGCTGTGTAAAAGTGTACTGTTCCACCTATATGCTTTGTGTTAAATCTAAAAGTTTCATCTCCATCAAAATCTGCGATTTTTAATTGATATGGAAAACTTATTGGTGAATTTTTTTTAGTTACAATACCAGATCTTTTTTCTGCACTATTTTTTCTTAATCCTTTTTTATTTTTTACTTTTTTACTTTCAACATAAGCTTGTACATTTTTCTTTTTAGATGGCTTAGGTGCTTCTTGACCATCATCAGATAAACTACCTTGTGTAAGCTCTTCATCTATTTCACCATATGGTTGAAATAGTAAGTTTTGATCTATTGAAAGACCCTCAACATTAAATCTAGAACTAGTAACAAAACCACCGCTTACTGCAGTGAGTGCTGTTTGACTCATAGTTCCTTTTCTATCTTCAAAAACTCTTATTCTAGGTTGTGTAAAAAATTTAATTGGTTGTGTATTTACTGCTGTTGAATTTATTATAACCTGTTTGGTTAATCTTAAATTATAATGCCCTTCAAATTCTGTAGGAACGGGTGTAGAATCGGCGAATATACTAGGACCATCAGGTACGCTTTCTAATTCACCTACTATAATTAGTGTAGCAATTCCAGGCGCAGTATCTTCATATATTTCCATCGATACTCTTCTAGCAGTTCCTTCTAAATAATCAGATACAGGCTCTAAGTATATACTCTCACCCTCAGAGTCTATAAAATCCATTTGAAGTTCCGTTCCTTCTTTCATATAAGGTGAAGTTTCTACCAAAAATGAACTTCTACCTTGAGGAACGCTCTCAGGTAAATCTGATATTGTTATGTGTCTGGATTCGCCTGTTTCATCAATCAGAACATCTATTTCTTCTAAATCTAATAATTCATTAAATTTTTTGACTATCGCCATAATTTTCCTTTAGATTATTCTTTAATAAATATTAAAAAATAACATTTTTTGTATATTTAATATATATAATGTATGGAGATTATCGGTATGAAAAAGAAAGTTTCTTTCACAATTGATGAGAATTTAATAAAATGGTTTAGAAATTATGTAAATGAAGAAAGCACCACAATGTCAGCGGTGCTTAATCAACATATTTTAAAATTAAAAAGAGAGGTTAGAAAGCCTAAAAATTTACTTTCTAGTCAAAAGAAACATTACTAAAGTTATTCTCTTTCTTAATTTCTAATAGGGTATCCACAGCATCTCTCATAGAATCTATATGAGAAACAATCATTGTAAATTGAAATTGTGATTTTAGATATTGAAATAGATTATAAACAGAATTTAGATTATCCGAATCCATTGTACCCCAACCCTCATCAATAGCTAAGAAGTTAGCAGCTGGTAAATTAGATACATTTATCAATCCTACACGCATAGCTAATGAAGATATGAATCTTTCCATACCACTACTCAGTTCAAGAGGCCAGACATTATCATCATCATATACTATATAACAATTAATATTCTTACCATCCATTTCTAATATCATAGAGAAATCTACTATCTGAGCAAGTATATCATTTATAGCACCCTCAATTGTTGGAAGTGCTTTAGATATCAATTCATATGGAACACCATCACGTTTAATAGCATCCATATAATACTGATAAGCCGCATGTTTATCCTCTAACTCCTCAACCTTATCTATACTAGCCATTATGTTTTCACGATTGGTTTCTAATACCTTAATCGCACCATTTAAAGAATTTATCTTTAAATCAAGCTCATCAATTTTAGTTTCTAAATCACCAGAATCTCTCTGTGCATCATCTATTTCTTTTTGAGTAACTTTATTAAAAATAATATCTTTCTTTTGTTCGTGGTAGATATTAATTTTATCCTCAATTATAGCTAATTGACTTATTAGATTTTTTCTTTTTTCTGTGGTTAGCTTTTGCTCACTATCTAATTTACTAACATTGGTTGCAAGCAAGCTAAGATTTTGAATTGATTCATCCATCTGAGTCTTGTGTGATTTTATGTGAGATAAACCGTTTATTATGGTATCCAAACTATCAGATTTTTTGACAAACTGATTAGCTAATAACTTATCGTCATTTAGTTTCTTTTTAGTATCCATAGCATCTATGGTAAATGGATTTTTCATACAGAAATTACAATTAGGATCGTATTCTAAATCACCAAGCTTTTCAATCTTATCTAACTTATTCTTAACCTCTATTTTGAGCTTATCGATTTCAATTTGATTATTTGATTTTTCATCTGAGTATTGTTCTAATTGAGCAAATTTTTTATCCACCTCATTTTCAATAAAGATGTTTATTTTCTCATTTAGTTCGGTTTCTTCTACAGAGAATTGCTTGGATAGAGTTGCTATCTCACCAACCCTTTCATCAATGCTATCCAATGAATTTGTTAGTTCAGCTTTTCTTTCTTCCAATTCGCTTATGCTATCAGCAGTTTCATCTACTTTTCTGAGTTGTTTGGTTAGGTCTATTATTCTCTTATCTTCTTCTTTCTTATCTTTAACAAACTCTCTTTTTACACTACTAAGATTTTTAAAATCTGATTTATTCTCTTCAAGACTATCCTTTATGTCTGCTAACTGAACATCATAGTTAGTTTTCTTAAATGATTTTAAAAGAGAACTTACATCGTGTATTTCATCTGCTGCTAATGTATAGAGTTGGTCAAATACACCAATTCCCATAAATTGTGCCAGCAAATCTTTTCTTTCCTTCTGTGTCTTATCAATAAAAACAGTTGAGTTAGTTTGAAGAGAAAGCGCCGTCATAATAAAATCATCATAAGTTCCAATAACCTTACGAATATTTACATCAGTAGTTCTTCTTTGGTCTCCATTTAGGGATATCTTTTCACCATCATCAGCAAATGTGTAGAAATCTACATTTACCTTTACGTGACCACCCCTACCTTTCTTACCTCTTCTTTCAATAATATATTCTTTACCTTGAACCTCTATCGTAGCCTTGCAGCTAAAATTAGTCTTTTTATTATTGAGAACATTTATAGCTTTATATGCTCGAGAAGATCTATCAAATAAACAGAATGAGAGAGCATCTAATAGGGATGATTTTCCACTTGCGTTTGGTGCAAATATACCCACAATGCCTGTTAGCTTAGTAAAGTCAACTACATTATCTTCTCCGTAAGAAAACATATTGTCGAACTCTAACTTCTTAACCTTCCAAGTTACACCTCTGTTGATGTTATCCTCAGGCAATCTGTCGTTAAGTTCTTCGTTTATTTTCTTAATATCTATAAGAGTATTCTCATCTACAAAATGATTAGTCTTTAGATATTCTTCTATAAGCCCATACTGATAGCCCGTATCCATTACATTACCAACAGCTATTCTCTGTCCTCTAACCTTTTCAATAGAACCAAATGAATCTGTTTTGGTTACGGATACCTCTTTTAGATTATACTTACTATGAATTACGCTCATAGCTTTTTTAAGTTGGGATGGAGTAGTGTCTGAAACCCTCACCCTCAAACGAGCTTTGCTTGGCATATCAGGACAATCTGGAAACTCACCTTTGTTTATATCCAATGTATAGTAACCATAATCATTTTTGACTTCTATATACTTAGATTTTCTTTTTGGAACATCCCATAATAGATAGCCATGCGAAAGTCCTTCTCCGTGATTCTGTTGAACCAAAGAACCACAATAGGATATAGTCTCTTTCTTATTTAAATGTTGCCTCTTGTGGATATCTCCTAACAAGCCTAAGTCATATCCGCCGAACTTAGATATCTTAACATCGGATGGTAAAAAGAAACCTAAATCTGTTTCTGATTTATCAACAGTTCCGTGAAAGAGAACTATCTTTGTGTCACCTTCAAAATCTTTGGCTTCAATATAGTCATCTTCCTTTTCCCACACGTCCCAAACAACGAACTTTACATCAGCACACTTGTATATCCCACTATCTTTTAGATAATGTAGATTAGGGTGCTTTAAGTTATTTACGATAGGAGTAAGAACATCCATGCGAGAAAGATTATTTAGGTTACAATCGTGATTACCTGCAATAATTATCGTAGGACATATATCCGCCAGATTCTTAAATAAGCGAGACAACTGATCGACTAATTCAGGCGACATCTCAGTTTTTGAATGAGCAATATCTCCACCGATATATGCTACAGCATTGTCTTTATGTTTTTTTACTTCTTCGTAAGTACGTTCAAACACTTCTTCATATTCTACGTGTCGCTTTAGGTTTCTGATTTGAATATCAGAAATATGATGTATGTGCTTTAGTTTACGAAAAGGTACTTTTACAACATTTTCTTTTATCAAGTATTATCCTTTAAGAATTTCTTTACCTTGTCTATTTGTTTATTTGGAACGATGAAATCCCAAGCCGTTTCCTCATCCAATCTACCATTTTCATAGTATATAGTAGAGCGTACCAAACCAAAGCTACTACTAAGTTTTTTGCTGAGTGAGATATTATCGACATGAACCTTCCATTCTTCATCGTTAAATTTCCAAATATTTTCTTTGTTTACCATTTAATCTCATCCTTATTAAATCAGAAAAGGAGGTTTCCTCTGATTTTTTTATAAGATTGATTACCTTCTTAAATCCCATATCAGACGGATCCTCGTCTTTAAGCTTTACAAAATAGACATTGATACCATTTTTCATTAACTTATCAGTTAATTTTATTGCATCCTTAATAGCATCACTATCTAATAATATATATATAGTTCTAACCTGTTTTTCGTATATTTTTTTCATTAATTTTTTAGGTATTGTTTTACCAAATAATGGAATGGCATTTCTTTTTATAGCCATCGCATCAAAAACACCCTCACATAATACAATCGGCTCATCCCAATTGATAAATAAGTCAAATCCAATAACATCCTTAGATATCGGAGGATTCTTATATTTCATTCCACCGCTGTAAATGTCTCTACCAACAAAATAATTAATATTGCCTTCACAATCATATGACGGCACTATAATACGATTGGTGTATAAACCCTCAGAACAATACCCTATATTGTATCTGATAATGTCAGCCATACCCATACCCCTCTTAGATATATAACTTAATGCATGGCGTTTAATAATGCTATCTCCCCCATTCCAAAGTGGATGAAATTCTTTTGGTAAATGTAATGTTTTTTCCTTGACTTTTGACTTAAATGATGATAGTGATTTGGATTCTCCGACAATATCTTTAAGCTCATCATATTGTTCTTTGTTAGCTTTTAATTTTTTAAATAGTTGATATAGTTTATGACCACCTTGGTTTGATATCCAACAATGCCATTTTTGTGTTTGTATGTTTATTTGAAGTTTGGGTTTGTGATGTGAGGTAAACGGAGACCAATACATATATTCATTGGCTTTCTTCAAGAGTCTGCCTCTGTTTCCAATCACCCTATTCAGTAGATTTACAATATTACTCATTTATTAGTTCTATAAATTTCTCTATGTTAATAACAGCATAAGTTTTAGTTCTGTTTCTTTTAAATATCAGAACAGGGTCGTAATCACCACTATTTTCTTCTGCTTGTTGTAATGATGCCCATATATTCAATGCTTCTTGATTCTTACATTCAAATGAATAAGGGATTAGTTTTCGAGCCGCTGGTGATAATTTAATATCTTCGCCTGATTCACCCATAATTGCTGATTTTACATCATCGGGCTCTAAGTCTGTAAAGGATTCTAATAAAAGGTCTCTGACTTTGTTTTGAAGTCTCTTGCCTTTGTTTTTGGCACTTCTTGATTTCATATTTTTACTTATAATACTTAATACTTGTTAATTAATACTTGTACTTGTTACTTGTTAATACTTAATTACACATTAAAAATTCAAGGCATAAAGATTTTATTAAAAATCTATCAGAATTTTTTAATGGAATTGAATGTTAACATTGTTAATATATATAAGGTTAAAACCTGTTATTCAAATATATTTTTTTATTTCTTTTTCAGCCCACCTTTCAGCGCTTTCTTCCCATTTATTATCATCGTGAGGATCAAGTCCTTGATATTGAGCCATTGTTCCTGCTTGTGTATACTTTTTCATAAATTTTCTTTTACCTAATCTTTTAGCATCCAATGCATGTTTAATTTCATGCAGTATGGTTAGTAAAAACTCTTTGTAGGTTTTATAAGATGGTCTTAGTGTTATGATATCCTTTTCAGGAATATACTCTCCAAAGTTTTTACCGCTGCCCATCTGAATCTTAGAATTTAATTTATATTTTCTAACCAAATTAAAAGCAATCTCATAATAATCAACTCTTTCAACCAACAAATAACCCATAGCTTTTTTATAAAAGGAAGCTAGACTTTTTTTCTTACCTTCCCATTCATCCGGCTCCTTTAAGAAAGCAGTATAACCCTTAGGACCAGGTGAACCACCTGTAGTAGTAGATTCCATCATCTTTTTAAACTTACCCATTATGCGTCAAACCTCACTACAAATCCTAATGCTAAATCTTTATCATTTTTAATAGGAGATGATAACTGACCTACAGCTAATAATTCATTAAAATCGTTATACAATCCAACCTTAGTCACATAGGGAGAAAAATCAGCATCATTTACAAAATCTTCATATTGGGATGCTTGTTGGTAGTAATGTTTATATGAACCTGATTGATATAAAGCATCACCTGGAGGAAAAAACCTCCAAGCATCAGAACCAGAAACAGTTATGCTTCCACTCTTTTCAAATGTAGCTGATATGTTTGTGGTAGCATTATATTCATTTTCTCCTATAACACAAAAGTATGAATATTCGTTTATCGTAACCTGCGCTTTATATGTTAATGCATAACCATCAGAAGATACACCCGTTCCCACATCAATAAATTTTGAACCCGTATTTGTAAATACTAATATACCTTGTTCATAAAACACGTTTCCAGCAAAGCTTCCGGTTGATTTCATAACATCTTCAAAATTACCAGCAGCAAACTGAGCAAAGCTTGATGATAATTCGCTATCATACAAATTACCATTACCATCATCCACTATATTTACAGTGGTAGAAGTGCTATCATCCTTTATCTGTATAGATTTTGGTTTTATTCTCTCACCATACATATCTTTAGAAACCGATATCACAGATGCTGATGCATGTAGATTTCTGTATTGGTTTGGTGAATTAGAAGCAAAATTATTATAAGGATTTACCGGAGCATTGGTGTTCATTGAACCGCCGCTTGTCTGACCTCTCGTATCAGATCTTCCGGCATTAGCTAACGGACCTCCAGCTTCTGAGGTATTTTTTGGTTCTTGCGAAATAGGTGGTCTTTCATCAGCCGATCCTGCTTGTCTGTAATATCTGTGATTTAATAGAAACCATGCAGGTCTATGAAAAAAGCTAGCGGATGGATAAACGCTTGATGCGTCATTTACGGGGTTATAATTTCGATGACTTCCGCTTACCGCTCTAAAGTTATAGATTCCGCTACCGCTATCCTCATTAGTAACAGTAAACTCCTTATATACCTTAAAGGGTGTTTTATCTACATCACTTGGGTCTAGCCTTTTAAACATGACCTTTATCTCCCAAAGTTAAAAGTCTAATTTGACTTTGATAATAGCTTCTCTTGAATAATTTTTTAATAGAGGTTTGCTTAATTTAGCGATTGCTAACAATTCCCCACCATCATTATACAATCCAACTTGTGTTATAAATGTTTTTGGATTTTTAAAGAAAGTCGGTTGAGTAAAAGAGCCATCTGATGACGTAGCAAAGGATGGATTTGAACTAAAGTTAAATTGTTTATTCGGTATTCTACAGAAATAATGTTGTGAAGTAATTACCTCTTCTCTACGAGCAGCAAAGTAAGGGCTAAATGATCCGGTTATAGCACCAAAAAACTTACCCGTATTACCTCCCTCTAAATTAGAGGTTAAAGTTGTATTTTTAGCATTTCTATTAGCTGCAGCACCTTGATCTGATCCATGATGTAAAGAAGCTGATGCATCCATTATAGGTCCGTTAAAAACTAAGATACCTAAATCAGGATAAAATAATCCAAAAGCAGCACCTGGCTGAGAAGCAGCTGTTGTTTTTATATTAGACTGCCCACTTTGTATAGAACCACTAACAATATTAAATACTCTACCACCTTGATTCACCTTTGCATCGGTTGTTGAGTCACTGTCGTCAATTAATTTTAAAAACTTACTAGGACCAGGATTATCACCCAAAGATGAAATTAAACTACCACTAAGATGTAGTTCCCAATTACCTGGATCCATTTTTTCACGAAGTTGTTGTCTAGCTATCGATATAGCATATACATAATCCGGAGTGATGTGAGGTCCGCTTCCCGCAAAAGTAAATCTATCTTCGTTAGGACCTAATAAAGTTTGCGATAGTTGTCTGTACATAGTAGCAGAAGCTCTATTTCCAGTTGATCCTTTTGTTCCAAGAGAACCACTTCCAAAAAAGTGAGCATATGTTACTGAAAATTGTGGTTTAGCATTCGCATCGCTAGCTGGATTAGTAGCATATACATCTAAGTAATGAGCTGCTGTACTAGCAGATTGTACCGATGATGTAAAAAAGGTAGTCAAGGTAGCAGCTCCATCAGCCCACATACCGGATGAGACTACATCCTTTACATTAGTTATTACATCACTAGATTCCGGACTTTCAGGACCTACTATGTTAAATTGCTTATATATTGCCATATTATTTTACTCCTAAAAATTACTTCCAGCACCGGAAGATCCTGTAAGAACTACATTGTTTGTTACTGTTATGGATATCGTAGCACCTGTATCATTTCCTACTATGGTTAATGATGTGGCAGCTCCTGTGCTTGTAGCACTAGCCGCTAATGGAATTACTCCGACACTAACACTTGCAGCTACTAATGTTTTACTATTTGGAACATCATCCTCACCTAAAAAGAATGGTGTTGTAGCACCTGTGCTTCCACCACCACCAGCTGGTGTAGCTACAGTCATCGTTGCAACACTTTGATTATGTAATATAAATGTATAAGATGTATCCGATATATTAGCAGTTGTTGGGTTTATCGTAACACTTGGTTGATTCAATCCACCACCTGCTGAAAAAGTTACCGATTCCGGCTGCACTGTAAGAACAGGCATTTTTTGTGTACTCTTCGGAAGAGTAATTAATTTGTATCTCATAATATGATTTTCATCAGGAAAAGCTTCTAATAAAGGCATATTTTCTAAAACTGCCCCATAAAAATCAGTACCATTTGGATGTGATGTATCATACAATCTATAATCTATTTCATCATCAGCTAGTGCAAATTTTGTTATATTAAATGCGTTAGTACCCTGTGCTAATAACTCTCGACCCTTTTTAGTCAAAATAGCATCAACGGTTACTGTTGTGTTATTTAGAAATCCCATAAGATAACTCCTAATTTATATGTTTGGATTTTATAATTTGATTCATATATAAATATAGAATAATCAAATTTTTATTAAAATATTCTTACTTTCCTCCACCTTTGCTTCCACCTTTATCTTCATCACCACCTTTTGTACCGCCTGTACCTTTTTTGGTTTCCTTTCCACCACCCTCATTATCTACTCCGGATTTTCCTGAATAATCCTTATTACCAGCCGGCTCTACCTTTCCTGAGGTTTTAGGAGAAGTTCCTCCACCATAACCACCTTTGCTGGTTGTTGGTTTAGTTCCTGACTCCTTTTCATATGCCCCAATAACCTTTTCAGATTCTTCCTTTGTTAAAGGACCACCCTTCATATCAACAGCTTTTTGAACTGCGTCATCTTTAGAAACAGCTTTCTTAGCTATATCATCAGCTTTACTCTTACCACCCTTTACCTTCTTATTTTTAGTTTTAAATTTAGCAACTTTTCCTTCACCCGTATCTAATGTAGAATCACCAACATCTTTTTTGACAAGCTTTGTTGGGGATGTTAATCTAAACTGAACCGGCGGCAATCTATCCGTTGTTGTTTTTATTGTTTGTTTACATCCATCATAATATAGATTAGTTAAAGCTTGACTCTCAAAGGCTAGGTTATCAATATCTACATGATGAAAAGAAGATGAGTAAAATATATCTCGTGAAGAACTTACAATAGCCTCATCAGGAGATGTAAGTGACACATCAAAAGAGCTTGAATAGAATTTCATTAATTTTTGATTATTGCCTCTAATTCTAGAACCACTTATTACAGGTTGTAATGCTTCATTATAATTAAAATCACCAAAAGACATCGTAACATTAGAATATTCCCCACTTTGCTTTAATTTTTGCCAGATTGATAACCCTGTTTGTCTATCCGAAACCTCAGTTATGCTTGCTGAAAAATTCATTTTTGCAAATTCACCGCTTGAAGAAATAAAGGAAGATCCTGTTTCGTAACTATACATATCAATTCTAGCATCATATGATGTAAATTTAGTAACTCTATGTTTTCCATGGTTATAAGATCCTGTAATTACAATAAAATCTGTAGAAACATCTATTGAGGAACTATAATGGTGTTCCGTAAAGGTTGGAGTTTTACCAATAATTGTTTTTGGTCTTTCAAATATATTCGGTTCTATTAAAATACCTAAATTTGGTTTTGCTCTAGCAGGTATCATTTTCCTAACCTGTGGAAATAAAGATTGATCGTAATATTTTATTAACCTTATGTAATCCCAAAAATTATTTGGTGATGTATACTTTTGCCAATATTTATCCGATATATTTTTTAATCCACGATAACTTAATTTTTGTAAATCCCTTGGATCACCTAAATACTGATCAAAATTTAAATTAGCTACCGATTCTATTATGTCATTATTTATAACATCTGTTGGTGCAAAAAATACACCAACCTTATTTGAATCTGTAGGGGCAGTATCATAAGCGCTAATTGTAGCTCTATTTACACGACTCAAATTAGCTAATGGAAACATTTTGTTTTCTTCTATCCTAACCTTATTTGTAACCCTACGCAATCCACCGATGCTTGGTATGTTAGTTTTAGTTTCATCCGTTACATTTTTAAATAGATTACCCGTAAAGTTGTGATGTGAACCAGAATAAGCATTTGTTGTGTTTGCACTAACATCACGAATACCATCCGTATCTGTACTTAGATCTTTATTATCATCAAAAGAATATCTTAATACTAAATTATTATATGAGGATGAAATTGTATTTCCATCAAAAGCTTTTGGATTTCCAATATGATTCTTAAATGATCCGGTATTCAAAACCTCAGTCCAATGTCTATACTCCATCAATGAACCACTAAATTGAATATAACCACCGACAGTTCCAGTTCCTCCTATGGAAATTGTTCCATCATTTTCCCAATTTTGATTGTAAGATGAGGAAGCAACTATATCAGTATGTAAAGTGGATGTTGAGTATAAATGTATTTTGCTTCTACTAGCATCATATTTTCCAACTGACAATTCAAATGATTGGGATACATTTCTATTATCACTACCAGATACTCTACGAACCATAACAGAGTGAAATTCGTTATCATATACAGGAAAATTAGAAGATGATATTTCTTTCATTCCATCAGACCCGCTTATTTGAAATGCTACGAAACCATAATCATCTGTAGAACCGTTATCCTTTAAGTTTATGTAAAAGCTAGAAGATACATTATTAGTTTCTGTTGATGTTTTTTCAACTAATACTTGGTTTCTACTAGTAGGAGATTTAAATCTAAACTCAATAGTATCAGGTTTCCTATTGGTTGAAGAATCATCAGACCAAATAGTTTGTATATATTGAGAACTTCTGAAATCTAAAGACTTTGTAAACTTTCTTTTTATTTCAAATTGTGGAGTAGCATCATCCGGTAAATCAGGACCACCATATTCCTTAACCCTTAAAATAGTTGAAGGAATACCATAAGCACTTATTAATCCCTTTATAGCTCTAATAGTTCCTTTGTTCTTTAAGAAGTATGGCATGTTATTTATGATTCTGCTCCAAACTTCTCTCGAAGCATCTCTTTCTGAAATAGATGAGTAGTTTGAAAATGCTGAGCCTGTAACCTCTTTTCCTAAAGCATATCTAGCAAGGGACACAGTATCCTTACCATCATTTAATTGCCATCCTAATGACTTACCAACACTCATCAGTAAATCTTTTGATATACCTTCATTTAATTTTTCCCGCCTATCGTAAGTATCTCCCATCGCTTTTATGTAAACCCAAATATTGTCAAAGTGATGTCCCATCATATCCGTCATTGTCAAATAGGTTTGATTCTGAGAATCTATTTTTATGTGATTTGGAAGTATATTGCTTAATTTATTTAAATTTTCTGTATCGTATAGGGATGCGCTTGGTATTTGATTATTATACCAAGTTGTTGCTAACGATGATGTTGTGTGAGCTAAAATATAATCATCATTTACAGCACCGCTTCCTCCTGTTTTAGGCCATGCATTGTCGTGAAAAACTCCAATAGAGCTGCTAATATAAGAGGAACTTTGAAAGTACATATACTTTTCAAATGGATCAAAATTATTTTTAACCTCTTTTATATTGTTGTGTTGTAAAGATAAATCATCGGCTGAACCACTAACTCCAATATAAGAAGCGCTTGTAATTTTGTATGATTCTATTAACTCTAATTTATATTTAAAATTACTAATTCTTTTTTCAGCTGAACTAAAATTAACAAAATTTTTAAAATCCGAATGATCAACATTTATTTCGGCACTATCCATACTCTGACTTAAAAATTCATTCTTAATTTCATCGGATATAAAAGCATCAGAAGATAATATGTCTGTCTGATTTTTATAGTTTATTGTTCTTCTCTGAATTGGACTTTCAACATTCATAATATCAGGAGATTTAAGAACTGTGGTTGGTACATCGTTATCTACAAATTCTACTATTTCAACAGATTCATCTATAGGATTCATCATCTCTTTTACAACAGTTACCTCATCTAATCTTTCAATATCATTTGGTAATGGTTCATATAATTTGTAAACTACTGAGTATGGATATCCATTACTTATAACATCCTTTTTAAAATTGGTTGTTAAAAATAATCTATTTCCCATTTTAAGATATGTTCTTAAATCATATGGATTGTAAACCAAATAAGAAACACTAAATGAGTCAAATGTTCCTGGATTGTCACCTGTAACATAATCTATTACTGTTGGATTTTCTTCACTAAGAGCTAGAGCAGCTTGTTCTATATTTCTATTTAAGGTGGCTATAGTTCCGTTTGATGTTATAGAATCAATCTGAGCAGTAAAATTTTTATATGTAGGAGTTGTAGTTGTTTCGTTAACCAAAGTAAAATCAGCAAAAACATTGTCAACCCATACTATTCCATATCCGGTTCCCGCCTGTTCATTGTAAGCATTATGACCATTGAATTTTATATACCACGGAGCGGTTACATCCCAATTATCAGGTAAATCCATAGTTACACTGTAAGCACCCCATTGACCAGCAGCGGTTGAGTATACTTGTAAAGTAGTAGATTCATAGTTATATGTTGGAGCTCCTTCCAACGTAATCCACTCAGCTAAACCACCATCCCATTTCCATTGTCCTGCAGGACTTAAAAATCCATCTAAAAGGGTGGCTGTTGGAAAGTTAAACTCAGAACTACCATCATCATACAATGGTTCTATCCTATTACCCTCACCATCTTCTTTAAAACCACTATCTGTTGTATCATCTATTATACCAAAATTAGCAGCCGCTGGATTTCTACTACCAAATGTTATCTCTTCACCATCTGTACCAAATTGTCCAGCGCCATAAGCAAAAGCACCAATATTTAATGTTTCTGAAATACCTTCATTAGCTGGGCTTTTCATATTATAAACCGAATCGCCAATTATACATCTATATGTAGACCAATGACCAGAACTTCTGTTTTTAGAAAAAGCAACATCCCATTCGCCAGGCAATTCACCACCACCGAAAGCGTTAGCAAAACTATTATCGCTTAAATCATCAAAGAATTCTCCACCCTGTGCTAATTCAAAAAAGTCACCATCTCCATCCGTCATTCTAAATATTATGCCGCTACCTGGAACAGAAAAATAATGTTGCCATTTATTTGCATAAGTTCCTGATGTTCTTCTAGCAAATAAGGTTTCAAACTTTCCACCATTCTCATTTACAACATTATTAAAGTTACCGTCAATCTCAGCCATAACCTTAACACCCACATTATCACCATAACCACTACCAATAACATCTTCTCCCTTTTTAGCTAAAAATCCTTTATTTTGATTAAATTCACCAGAACCATCGGAGTAAAATACTACATACCAATTGTCTCGTATTCCCATATTACCGCTACCACCACCGGTTTCTTTAGTTCTCGTTATGCTCTGTATGTATCCATTTTCAAATATATCCTCATATAATGTTTTACCATTGGGCATTATAAAGGTTAATGTTCCTGGAAAATAATCAGCAAACTTATGTAAGGTTACCTTACTAGCATTAGTTGTATACTCAGGCTCATCTAACTCCCATATTAAATCATCTTTCAGTAATATTAAACCATTACTTCCAACAACTGTTCCTGTTTGCCATCCGGTGTTTTCTCCTGGAGAGATATCCCTAGAAAACTTTGGACTTCCTTGTCCAAAAAATTGATATGGGCTTCCATTAACTGCAGTTGGAAACTCACCTGAGTTTACAGTTCCAGCCAATGCTTCAGGTGAACTAGGATTATTTTCTCCCCAAGCACCATCAGGTCCTGATACGTTCCAAATCCAATCTTGTGCTGTACTTAAAGTTCCAGCCTGTGTATAATTCACTCCTAAATTTGGACTCCAAACATATCTGGTAGGAGAAGATAGTACGTCTGTTATTTTCCAAGCTCCGGCTCCATTCCAAAGTTCTTCTGTATCATCACCAATCTGTCCGTTAAATGATGGTAATCCATATGTTGACATTATATTTGCTGCATACTGTGGTGGTTTAGCCTCTACATTAGTAGCATTAGAATCGGTATTAGCTATATATCCATTTGGTGGAGCGTCTGGTATTTCCTCTGTAGGTCCAGGATTATTAGGATCATAATATCCAGGAGGTGGTGAAGATGGAACTTCCTCTACAAATATATCATTAGGATACTGAATTTCTATCTCTACACCCTTTCCCGCCACGGTGCTTTTCATATCAAAAGAGACATTAATTTCATCTCCTACACCAGCACCTAAAGATTGTAATTCTAACATTTGTTGTTTTACAGATAACTCTCTGTGTCCATTCGTAGAAGGCCAGCTATCATAATCGATATACACTTGATTTTGATCTATAAATTTTATACAGTTACCACCACTCTTACCTTCATTTCTTACAAACTTTGCATGATATCCAATCCCTGTGCTTCCAGCAAACTCTCCATTATCAAATGAATTGAATCCGCTAGTCCAATTATTTATCTTTATGGTGTCATTATGTATGCTTGAATCCCATCCAGCATTTATAATTGCTGGTTGACCTGTATTAGTATCTATCTCAATATCCTCAAATCCAGGATTATTAAAAATATTAGTTTGCGTTTTAACAAATTCTGTTATATTTCCATTGAAAAAGAAGTTTGGTATTTCTATAGTTCCACCCACCATATTTGGCGTAAATACTAATCCATTTTCTTGAGGAGTTATTTGTATTGTGTTTGAAGTATTATAAACATAAGTTATTGTTGGTGGATCTGTTGGTCCTGCATTTGTAAAATCGGTTACCTCTTGTCCAATAAATTCTATAGGAGTTTCAATAATATCTTTTTTTACACTCTCTTGCAATTTTACAAAATCATCTACATATCTGTATCCAGGTACCCTCTCAAAATTAAATAATTCAGCAAAATCATCTATGTTCTTAGCCTTTAATCTTACCTCTTTTCTAGATTCAGATATTTTATCAATATCATACATATAGTTTGTAAGAAATAATTGCTGGGTGCGTTGAGATGATGTAAATATCTTACCATCTTCAGCAATAAAAAGATTGTCATAATTGGATTGTTCTAACAATGGATATACTGTATTTTCCATTGTGCTTCCAGCCTCACCAGCGAAAAGTAAAACAGGTTTATCGTTACCTGCTAAGTTTCTTAAAAATCTGTATTTAAAATTAAATGTGCCGGAATTAAATCCAAACGATTGTAAATGTAAACCTGGTTTTAATTGAATGTATTCGTCATCAATTACAATCATTGACTCTTCAAATGAGAGACTTTTATAATCTATTAGATTATTGCTTTGATCGTATAACTCAACTAAGACTATATCACGTAAAGGTTGTTCTCCCCAATATCCATTTTCATAGGGTTTATCACCAACCTTTTTGATAATACCATTTATTATTTTATCTTTATCTTCTGTTTTTAATTGACTTGACATTATAGCTCTGTTATATTTCTATCGATTATATCATTTATTGAATCATCATCTTTTAATTGATCTACTTTTCTAGAAACAAAAAGAGTTGTGGTTTCATCATCGTAGATTTCTCCTGTGTAAGGATCTTCAAAAAGCCTTATAGCTCCAGTTTCACTTCTTACAAGTAGGCTTCCATCATAAGCAGATCCTGAAATTCCTACTAATGCCTGCAACCTTTCTCTTTCTACTAAGTATTTTTGTTCTTCCTCATCAATTAAGTTTTGATAAAAAGATAATTCTTGTAATTCTTCTGGTGTATACGGCATTTCTATTTAACAACTTTAAATGTAAATCCATCATCAAAATACTGAATAGTTTCTTCATCAGTATTACTTCCACTAATTACTTTAAATTCAAAATCATAAAACCTTTCTGATTGAAAAGCGTTTAACCAAAGATTAAAGTAGTTACCTGTAGAATCACAGCTCACCAATGAACCGGATCCAAATGGTACTACAACCTCACCGGTATCCGAGTCCTTTACAGAATAGTAAACACCATCTCCACCTATGTTTGCGATGCTACCGCTTGGTAGGTATTTAACTGTTAAGAATTCTGAAGCGGTGTTTGAGTAAGACTTTGTTGGATATCTTCCCCTTCCAACAACTCTAAATTTAATTTTTGATGTTTCTTTATATTCAGTTCTTAGATTTTTCATATAAAAGGTTAAATCTTCTAAATCCGTTGATGACAGTGCTTCTAAACTACCTGTACTCCATTTTGTATCATACCACTCAACCTCTAATTTAGGCGGATAAATAGTATTTGTTTGGCTGGAAAAGAAAGCAAAGTTTCCTCTTCTACTACTATCACCCTCTTCACCTGAACCCGTTATAGCACTTCCTACTCCTATACTACCGCTCCTCTTTATTATAAATCCCTCATTTGGATAGGTATCATCTAACCACTTATTTACAATAGGGGTAACATCCATTCTCATATCTGATGTTTTATACTCAAAAGATTGTGAACCATAAACCTCACCAAAAAAAGTTCCACCCCTTTGATACGAAACTGAACCACTAATCCAATAATCCTCTTCATTAAATCCTGTTCTAAAATCCCAACTAGCTCCCTGCTGCGTAGTAGGAGAATCCGCATGAAATCCTTCACCGACAACCCAACTTTGACTAACAGGATAAGCGTAAAGAGATTGACTATACGAAAGTTCTATTGAGTTTGCATCATATAAATTTAAGTAATATTTTGGATTTGTAATAGTGCCTTTACTCACAAGAGAAGAAATGTAATCTAAATCAAATTTCATTAATATACGAGAAACACCTATAAAAGTATTATCGCTTTTTTGATCTTTTCTTATTTCTAATATTTCATCCAAACCTGTATTCTTACTGCCTGAAGCAGAATATAAGGTTGTGTCTATGTCAGGAAAAATAAAATAATGCATTAGTAAGATCCTCCATTAGCACCACCCATAGAATCTCCAACAACCTTTCCTTCAATATCAACTGCAGGATATTTAAGTTCAAAGCAGCTTGGATCAGCTGATGGATAAACAACACCCTCTACTGTAGCGGTTTTTATATCATAAAGATTGCCTGAGTAACCATTTCCTGTATTAAATTTATTTACAATTTGAATAGGTGGTCTATTATTTGTGCTTGAATCCTCTTCCGGATCCTCAGGAGATACCACAGCAGTTACACCATCAACCAACGATATCCGATAAGCTAAATCGGATAACACAATTGGCTGTCCTATCTGCCACTTATCTATTTCAAAATAAGCTTTTACAACATCTATAGTTTGTAAAACTACCTGTTCTTTATTATATCCTGCTCTTGTTATTAAGTTAAATTTAACACCTATATTAATAACAAATGCATCTTTTATATTTATAGCATCAGTAATCATTCTGAATTGAGTTAAGTATGTTTGAACATTTTCCTTAACCGCCTGATTAACTTTCATTAATTTTTTAGTAGCATTAAATCCTAACAGGTATAAATTCATAGCTAACGGGTTAAAAATTCTACCGGCACTCGCATCAGCTACGCTAGCGCCCGGTTCTATCTGTGAGTCTTGAACTATGTAAGCCTTTGCTATGTTACCAAATTTTGGAGGTAGGGCATAAACTCTGGTAATATAATCCTCCTTTGTCACAGCTCTTTGTTGAGCTTGAAAATATCCCAAAGTGTTTTCCTTAACCTCAATAACACTCTCTGCTCCTCTACCGCCTGATGTTGGATTTGGATTTGAAATTGTCAATGAACTTTTAGTCGATGAAACTAAGGATGCATTTAATGAAGTTTCGTCTAAAACTGTAGTTAAAGAAGTTATATTTCTAACTGAGTTTGATGTTACATTATGGTCTACCCCACCACCATATCTGTAGGTAATTACCAATGTTGTATTAGATGGCGCTTGACCATAGGTTCTTGTTTTTAAAAAGTTAGCGGGATCAAAAGCTGTATTGAGATATGTAGGGGAACCAGGCAAAGTAGAACCAACAGAGTCCGGATTAGGGACTATTTCCTCATCAGGAGAATCTGATATACCTGCTCCAAATCTTAATTCGGTTCTGTTATCGGTTCTTATAAAAGTTGTAAATCTTCTTGATGTTTTTAATAATTTTAATAAGTATGGAGCTTGATCTGAAAAAGTTGCTAAATCAGGATCACTAAGAGGTGTATTTTCCATATCTTGGAATACACTATCTTGAGCTAAATAATCAACCTCATACCAATTATTACCATCATCATCTGTACAAGAAATTATTTCCGTTACATTTGAATTAGCTAATGCAATTCTAGAAAACTTTTCCGCATCTCCAAATGAAAAGCGTTCCGTTGCTGTTTCACCGCTCTCTATTTTTACAGATTTTTTTAATAAATATGTTACTGGAACATTTGCAGCGCTTTCATATACGGTTATTCTCATTTGGTCATAAGAGCTTGAAAATTTAAAATTAACATCATCCACAGTTCTAAAGTTTATCCCACTATTAGATGATAATCGCATACCTGCATTTATTTTCATAGCATATGATAAATCAGCTTGAGTTGTATAACTACCACCTGTTCCTGATGCTATAGCAGGAACAGTTTGAAAAACATCTACTCTTCCTAAAGATGGAGAAGCTAATCTTGGCGTATAACCAAAAGATTGAGCCATATTATATACAGTTCTTTTTTCTTCAGCAAAAGATAATAAACTTTCTTTAAATTGATTATCTATGTAGTAAGATAAAACATCACCTACATAAGATGCCATCTCAATAAACATCATACCAGGTGATGCCTCATTAAAATCATTATATGTATTTGGAAAATATACTTTAGCAAATTCAATTAGATTAGCTTTAAATGAGGAAAAATCTTTATTTAAATATCTAACTTCTTTTACTGATTTTTTAGAAACTGAATACGGCATTATTTTCTCCGTTATGTGCCTTCTGTAATAGTAGGATCAGCATAAATTTCATCAGCTGCTGCTAAATTTAAACTTACAGTCTCTACAGTCTGATCTACATTTATAGAAAATTGTAGTCTTATATTTAGAACATTTGGCTGCCTATCCGATGGAATAGCTTTTATATCTCTGACATTTACAAATGGTAAAAATTCATCCATAGAAGATCTAATAGATTCCTCTATTTTTGATTGTAAATCCTCTGTATTTGGTTCAAAAAGAATTCTCATCAAATCGCTACCAAATGTAGGATTGCCTAATCTTTCTCCTTTCATAGTCATTAAAAGATTTTTAATATTACTTTTAGTCTGCTCTAAAGTAGTTTTTGTTTTTTTAAAAAATCCTTGACTATTATAATTTAATGGTAATGATATACCAATAAAAACATCAGGATTTAAATCCTTTTCTATTCTTGAAGCCATTATATTTTACCATCCTTTTTATCTAAAGCTTTCATCACACCCCTATAATCTTTTGTTAAATCACTTATCACATCTTGCACCGCTGGATTTGAGGTATCAGCCCCAGCTGCCTGTGCTGTTTGTATAGCTGACATCTTTCTTTTTTCTTCAGCGCTACCTAACATACCACCATATCCCATAGCCTGTGCCATCTTTGTACTATCAAATGTTTTGCCACCCATTGTTGGATATTCGTCCATCTCACCACCATTAGCGGTTTCATTTAGGATATTATTCAACATAGGATTTTTAGTGTATTGAACTTCTTTTTTTGGTTTAGGTTTTCTTTCAGGTAAAACTTCCATAACACTCTCTTCTTTAAGAGGAATATTTTTCGTCATAGATTTTATACCCTCACTAATAAATATCTGTTGGACTTCTTTTTTAACTTCTTGTCTCACTATTTCTTTTATTAATGATAATAATTTTGATGTTTTTGCCATACCTAACTCCTGTTTTATATAAATATAATACTTTAATTTATTTACCAAGCTGAGCATCTCTCTCAGCTTTAACTTCATCGGATTTTTTCCTATCCTTTATTGCTTGATTTAAATCATCTTTCATTTGAATAATAGATTTTTTTAATTTATTTAAAGCTGGACCTATACCATCAGCAGCACTCTTTACATCCTCTATCTCTTCTTTAAATTTAGCTACTAACTTTTCTTGAACTATCGCTATAGCTGCAGCTGCTGGATTTAGAGCAGATCCTATGTTATTAGCTTCTTTTAAAGCCTCAGCAGTTTTTTGTAAAGCTGTAGAAGCTGATATTAAGGTTTTAGCCTGATTAAAATAATTTTCAAATTGTTGTTGAACTTCCTGTAGTTTATTTATTTTTTCTATTTGACTTTGAGCTCTTTTTAATTCTTCACTACCACCACCCTCTCTTATTTTTTTAATGGTATTCTTTACCTTTTCTTTTCTAGAATTTATGGGTTCGTTTATCTTTTCAGAAATTAATTTTCTAACTTGTTCTCCTAATCCCATTATCCTCTTACTCCTGCTACAGGTGTTATTTTTTCAACTTCATACTCTTGGGTTTCAACATTTTCAACTTCATTCCATACAGTATCTTCCCACATACTTTCTAAATTTAATTCATCTTCATTACCACTGTTGGATATGGCGTTATCAGTACCCTCAGCATTAACTACCGGTGGGTTATGATCGTTAGATATAAAAACTTTTTTACTAAAAAATGAAGCATTCTGACCTAAACTCTCCTTTAGTGTAGCCATACTCTCCATCAAATCGGCGCTTGCTAATACCTTATCCTCTTGCTTTTTAGCAACCTTCATAGCATCAGCATAGCTTTCTACCGATGTAACCAACTCCATTAAAAAATCATTCAGCTCTTTACCTTTGACAACAGGATTATTACTATCAACGTCACCTAAATTAATTTCTCCAAATTCACTTTCTAAATTTATCGAACTCTGAGAAGCTAGATTTATATTTCTTCTTGCATATATATGAGCATCAGTTTCTTTTGCATTTAAAGCAACTGAATCAGAATTGGTAACTATAACAGATGATTGATTTCCACCCAAAAGAGCAGTTTTCATTTTACTCTTAGCTCCGGTTTTTAAAGGAACATGTTCATTTGTAGTAACATATATGCTAGCATCATCCAAATTAATATCAGCCGGGTGAGGTTCATATTCATTTCTGCTTTTTGAACCAAGTATTGTCATATTTTGAGATTGCCCTATTGTCATCTTTATGTTTGGTCTAACAAAATTAATATCGCTACTAAATTGAATTGATTGACCAAATCTACCCTGAAAAATGGTATCTCCCTGCTTTACTTTAATCGGCCTGTTATATTTTGTTAACATTGGAAATACCTTACCTTCACCCTCTCTACCAAAAATTTTATTCATATTAATTTTACTGTCTAAGTTTAAAGGATTGTAATAATATAATTGTCCATTATAGTTTGCTACATTTACAATCTCTCCTTTTAATGGATATTGAACTATGTGTGGTGATATCGGTTTAACTAATTCTGTTAGATAATCATTACCTGGTTGAGTGTGTATTAAACGAATTGTTACAGATCCTAAAAAGCTCAAATCAGGAACAATTTTTCCATACAGTTCAGTTTTAGGAAATGATTTTTGTTCAGGCTCTAAATGAACTTTCAAAACCTCAGCAGGTTCTATCTCATAAAATTCTTCTGAACTAGCATACTGTTTAATTAAATCTTCAGCCTCATTTCTATTAATAAATCCTGTGTTATTTCTATCAGAAATTATGTATTTAGTATTTTTTCTATATCCAGGTTGCATGGTTATTCCTCAAATAGATTATCCGACTCTTTGGTAATTTTATCTGAATACTTTTGTGCATCGTTAGCTACATCCTCAACAGCGGACATTAACTGTTCCTTCTCTGCATCACTCAAACCAAATTCCGAGCTATCATTTGCTTTAGACTCATTAGCAACCATACGTTGTACTATACCAGCCACCTTTACCAATTGATCGTCATTCTTTACATTGATTTCTAAATACTCTTTGAGCATAGGAATAATCTGCACAGCGGTATCACCATCCTTAATAAATGATGTTACCTCTTTCATAAGAACTTCTAACTGTGTTTTATTTCTTGTTGTATTATCGTATATGTCTTTGAATAAGTCCGATAATGACTTACCCTCAAACACTTCAAAATCGCTAGCCATTATTTACCTCTTATTAATTAGGGAATAGTTACATATATAAATATCTACATTCTTAACTTTTGACAAATATATATTATATTTATATATAGGGTTAAAATCCCTTTTTTAATAACTAATAGGAGACTAAACATGAAGGAAATAATAACAATGGTAAAAGGCTACATCGATGACCTAGCTCATCTGATGATGTCTTTTATAGCTGTAGGCGCAATTTCAGAAGTAATTTTTGGAACTGGTGTCTTTGGCGTTAATGTTATTGGTAACCTGACATCAATTGTAAACCAATTCGGCCAGTCCGGATTTGCAGGGCTTGTTGCCTTATTGGTGCTGGTGGGTTTATTCCGTAAATAGTTCTAAAAAACAAAAAGGGGGAGCTTTCGCTCCCCTTTTTTTTAGTTTTCCTCTCTAATTAAAGAGCCGGTATATTCAATATCTACTATACCTTTTTTATCAAACTCATTATATAATCTGCTATTGTACTTTTTCATAACATTTACAATGCGAGTTATGTGTTGGGTATTAGATCCTGTCATCTCACGGATTAGAATATATAGAGCTTTCTTATTAAAGTTTTCTAAGTTCTGTTTTATACGAAACAAATGTAAAACTGAATCAGCAACCTTTATATCCTTAGTTCTACGGAATATGTTAGTTAGGTTATGTTCCCAAAATCTAACCAACTCATCTGTATAAAGGGAGTTTACCTCTGAGCGTTTTTTAGCGCTCTCCTCACCAATTATATTTCTTTTATAATCGATAACATCTATCTTATCGTGAATCTTGCCCATCTTATAATTCTTATTGTTATTAAGAATAAGATAGTTTTTTGCAACGATGCTAAAGTATGAGAATGCTTTACCCTTACCCTCTTTAAACTTATGGATATTCATAACTAAGAAAGCAACCACCTCATTCTTAACCTCAATAGAATTACTATCGAAGTAATAAAATTTAAAGGTGTGGATGATATTCTCAGCCAACTTATCAAAAGCGGCTCGGATATGTTCATTATATATCTTATTCCTCTCATTATAATCTGTTGATTTGTTGTATAAAATTATAGCATCTTCTGTGCCTTGATGAAAATAATAATTCTTTTTCTTTTTAGCCCTCTTTTTCTTAGGTTTTACTTGTACCACTTTTTCACTTTTAGATGATGATACTGCTGTTGCCATTATTGTTGTTCTCCTTTGAACTTATCTAGTTGTTTTATTATGTTTTTAATTTCCTTAAATATAAATCCTACCTCATCATCAGCCTCAAACGAACCTCTGTAATCAGCCCTCTTTAAATCAGAACTTATCTTTTCAATTGTATTTATAAAATCCTCTATCCAACTTTCTAATAACTCTGCTTTGGATGTTAAATTCCAAATTACATAACAAGAAGTTACGAATAAAAGTGATACAATTACAAGACTTATTTCTAAAATCATTTCTTATCTCCAAATAATTCTTCAAATAAATCATTTGATTTTTGACTAAGCTTTGGTGATGGTTTAGGTTTTTCTTCTTTAGAACCAACCGCTTTCTTAATATTATCGCTTATCTTAGTGTTAGTCTCCTCATCAAGTCTATTCCACTCATCAAACTCAATGTGTGTAGCCATCATATCTGCTTGATGTAATATGTAAGCTATATTAGATTTCAAAGACCAATCCGGATTGTAAGACATCAGATAAGACTTATTAGCTTCCTCATACAATCCATCTGTTAATCTCAAACCGATATATTCCCATTCTGTCATCTTAATACCAAAATGATTAAGTAGATAAATCGCTCTATCTGTTACTGACATATATTGTAACTTAGGATTATGTTTAAATATCTCACCCCTATTCTTACGATGCCATTCTGAGTCCTGTGGTATATAGTAATCCTCTGTTAAATCTCCTACCTTACCTAAGTCATGATGCATAGCAGCAAATATTAATTCCTCATCTGTAAAATTAATTTTAGCACCATCCTCTTCCCATAACTTCTTAATCTTCAAAGCACAATTTGTTACATGCAATACGTGTTCGACATAACCACCAACCATAGCGTTATGGTAAGCGGCTTTACCACTAGCAGGTGCCACCGACATCCTATCCTCAAAGTACTTATACATCTTTAATAGCTTATCTTTACGATCACCCTCAAATGTATCTTCGATAAGTTTCATTAACTTATTCCAATTATCTAATATCTGTTTTTCTGTAAGTTGTTTCATTTATTTTACTCCATAGCCGTAATTTGTTAACTTAATTGTTGGTTCTGTTCTCAATCTATTTCTGTAACGACTGAATGGTATTCTAACACCCCAACCAAAAAAATCCAATATTTCTTTTTTGGTAACCGATTTCTTTTTGTGAATGAAATCCACAATCTTATGATATGATTCGCTCTTATCTCCCATTATATCAAATGAATCTTCATTCAAAAAACTCCATCCATCAAACCAATTTGGAATTCTATCAGCCCACGGAAAATCTTTTGTTTTGGTTTTTAGATATGTTTTAGCCTTTTTTACGTTTCCATCACCATCTAAAGCTCCATTTACCTTACTCAAAAATTCATCCTTACCTTTATAAAGTAAAGGATATTCATTACCAACCATTTCAGGGTAACATAGCTCTTCCGGCAAAATATAGGGTACACCCATACTCAAAGAATCCGTTGTCGATATAGACCAAGCAGAATATTTTTGAAAAGTACCAACCCCAAAGTGAACCGATTTTATGAATTTAAGATATTCTTTTCTACTGCTTATGGTAACCTTTTTAGCATAAGGTCTATCTAATTCAGCTAATGTTGTAAGCACCTTAAAGTCCTGTCTTTGTTCATACAACTCATCCATTCTCTTTACAAACCAACTCCAACCTGTGTAAAAATTACTTCTATGATTAAACAGAATCGTTTTCTTTTTGGTTTTTGTAGTAGATAAGTCTATCTCATCAACACCTAAATAATGTGGTTTGATTATCTTTTTAAATTTATTGATAACCTTTGCTTTATATATTTCCTTAGCCTTATCAATCACTAGCTCCTTTAACCAAATACTATTCACACCACACTCTTCCATCTCTAACATACCATTAAAGTTAGCTGATAACATTCTAGCAGCGTAGTTTGTATTTTCATTAACCTCATACCAATGGCAATAACCTACAAACTTAGGACTTATATTTGTGCTATTTAGAAATAAGTTTTTAAGTTGTAATGTATGTTCAGGCAGATGAGAGTAAACGACATCAAAATCATTATATTTCCAATTCAATAACTTTTTTAAATATATGGCATCGAAGTGAGTTCTCATCGCATTTGGATAGGATGGTAATGGTAATGGTAAATGGGTTGTATTATCAAAGCATAAGCTTGGAGTTTCATAGGGTGACAATATAGTCCAATGTATATCATCACGGATATCATTGAGTTCCTTAATCACATTATGTAAAACAACAACATAAGAGTCCTTTTCTAAATCCTTCTGAAATGTTATGTTAGGATATACAAGAATCTTATACTTATATTCTACGGTGTTATCATCACCCTCTACTAATTTTGGAATATGGTATACGCTCATTAGTTACTATTGTTTATTTCTGTAGAAATCAAACAAAAATTAATTGTATTTGAATAGTATTCCACCTCAGGTGATAAAGGATTAGTTGGATAATCAATATCTTTTTGAAATGTTTTGAAAAACTCACCACACTTAGAATTATTTTCTTCAACAGCCATCTCAACCATTAGGTAATCTTTAGGACAATTTTCTTTTCCAACCACATTGTTATCTAAACCAGGACCCATAAAAGTATTTTCTTCTGTTCTAAAACCACCATTTGTTTCGGAAATATAATGACACAACTGAAGACCTTTACCTGTTACTAAGTCTACTTCTATAATTTCCCATTCACCAGTTCTTCTTCTATCATACATTTTAAACTGCCATGGGAGTTTATTTGTTTTTCTTAAATCTCTTAACTTACGTGATTTCAGTACACTTTCTGATTCTATTTTACCTTGTCCACTTTTTACTGTCTTTACAAAATCATTCCATATTTTATTAAAAACTTTTTTGAACCTACCCTGCCAAGAAGCTGGTGTGTTACTCATCCAAGTCTCATATTTGTGAGTATTATTTTCAATTAAATCCACCATATACTCAACGAACTTAACGGATAATGTGTCATAAGTTCCTTCTCTACTACGAGTAAATCCCATCTGTGTCATAAACTCGTGTATACCTCTTATGTAAAACAATCCAGTATCCATTGATGATGGCCGAAGTTTGTTAAAGTTATTATCTTCTTTTCTATTATTTTTCTTCCAAGTATCATAGTGAGATGAAATGACATCATCAAGTCTAACCCAAATGTTATTTCCATCAGTACCTGTTAGTTTAGAAATCCTATCTATTCTATTTAACCAAGTTATCATTGTTTTAGTTGTTACTTTTTTGTCTCCTATATAATCTACATAAGAACTATGTTCTGTTCCGATACCACCCAAAAACTTATATAAGCTTTGTGTCCATTCCATCTCTAACGATGATACAAATAACATTAGTGGTTCGGTTAAATAACCTGAAAAACTAGTATCTTTACGACTTCTTAACAAAACACTTTCACCCCTCATTACAGAACTTTCAGAACATACCTCATCTACTTTATTTTGATTATACCCCCATTCAGGTCTTGAAACCAAACAATCAGTTAGTTCAGTTTGACCGTGATTATGAGGTTTCCAAGAGTTTTCACCATTATTTATCTTTCTTATTTCTGTTTTATGAGTTGATATTGTTTCAAGTCTTATAACTACTGTTTCTTCTTCTTGATAAACTCTATTATGAATTTCAGAAGAAATCAAATCTTTAAGTGAATATTTATCAACACCTAATTCTTTTAGTTCATATAACTTATCCATAAGTCCTTTATTTTGAAATGTTATAAGAGATTTAGGAGTTTCATTTCCATCAGATGTTTCACTTTTTAGTTTATTTACAACTTTTTTCCAAAAGTTTTCATCTTTTGAAATACCTTCGGTAACCATATATTTAAAAACTGTCATAAAATGACCACGATCTTTTCCTAAAAGACAATTATTCATTACAACTCCTGATTCAGTTTTTGTAATTCCATTGGATATTAAACTTACGGGTAATATACCAAAATCGGCTACACCATACATATAACGAATTAAATAAACTGTTTTAGACACAAAAGTCTTTTCATCATTTAAAAATGGTTCTCTATTATAAATAGAATTTAATATTTCCCAAGGTTGACATTTAAAACCTGGTACTAAACCCTCACTACGAGTATTATATAAAATATAACCAAGTGGTACATCTATTCTTCTCTTTACTGAACCTATAACACCATTATTAACAGTACTTTTTAAAGTAGAAGTACTAAGATCAGTTACAGCTCTCTTTACTACTTGTAAGTATTTATTTTGATTATCTAAAGTCATTATCTCTCTCTCTCTTTTATTTTTAAATTGTTAATTTTTATCTCTCCATCCATGCCTTAATATACAACATATTTTAATACAAGTCAAGACTTATCTTCCAACTTCTCCTAAATATTTTTGTTTTGTTTCTTCCCAAGTCTTTCCTACGATATCGCCGTAGAATAACTTCTCTGGTTTAAGTCTACCTTCATCAAATAA
>Ga0206125_10001072_pt1 | contig 33527 bp, 22 predicted proteins | sample Helgoland_Spring_4_FD_148598 | JGI IMG/M metagenome (GOLD analysis project Ga0206125, IMG submission 148598) | Pelagic subsurface seawater microbial communities from Kabeltonne, Helgoland, North Sea - Helgoland_Spring_Bloom_20160331_1 | ecosystem: Environmental > Aquatic > Marine > Epipelagic ... | reverse complement strand
AAAGGTCCTTCCCATTCAAAATGGGCGTAAAATGAAGAGGCATGAACACCGGTATCGGTGCGGCCGCAGCCAACCACAATGGTAGGTGCACCTAGCAATTCAGAAAGCGTGGCCTCCATGACCTCCTGAACCGAAATGGACTCAGGTTGGCGCTGCCAACCATGGTATTCGGTCCCTACATAGGAGAGGTCAATAAAGCACCGCACCGGCTGTGTTTGTGTGGGCCTCAGGCCCAATCCACAATGCCTTCGTGCTGGTACTTTCCAGCAGCGAGACGGTCCTTTACCTTTTTGAAGGTCTCAATGGTGTATTCCACATCTTCCAGAGTGTGCACTGCCGTTGGAATCAACCGCAACATGATCACATCCTTGGGCACCACGGGATATACCACGATCGAACAGAAAATGCTGTGGTTCTCACGGAGGTCCAACGTCAGGTTGGTGGCCTCTCCCAGCCCTCCTTGCAAGAAGACGGGGGTCACACAACTGTTGGTGTCTCCAATGTTGAAGCCAGCCTCTCTCAGCCCTGACTGCAGTGCACTGGCCACAGTCCAAAGGCGCTCTTTGTGCTGGGGCTGTGTTGCCATCATCTCCAAACGCTTCAGCGCTCCGATCACAATGGGCATGGGCAAAGACTTCGCGAAAGTCTGCGAGCGCATGTTGTAGCGCAGAAAGTCAATGACATCCTTGGGGCCTGCAACGAAAGCCCCAATGGTCGCCATGGCTTTGGCAAATGTGCCGAAGTAAACATCAATGGCCTCGTGACAACCTTGCTCATCACCAGCACCTCGGCCGTTTTCTCCGACAGTACCGAATCCATGGGCATCGTCCACAAAAAGGCGGAAACCATACTGCTCCTTGTATTCTGCAATCTCTTTGAGCTTGCCTTGGTCGCCCGCCATACCAAAGACACCTTCGGTCACCACGAGGATACCACCTCCTGTTTGGTCCGTGATGTTCTTGGCGCGGTCAAGCTGCTTGACAAAGCTTTCCATGTCGTTGTGCTGGAACACAAAGCGCTTTCCTTGGTGCAGCCTCACACCATCCACCATGCAAGCGTGGCTCTCACTGTCATAGACAATCACATCATGGCGGCTCACCAATGCCTCAATGGCACTTTGACACCCCTGATAACCGAAGTTGAGCAGGAAGGCATCCTCTTTTTGCATGAAGTCCGCGAGGTTCTCCTCCAGTTCTTCATGAAACTTGGTTTGCCCACTCATCATGCGCGCCCCCATGGGATATCCCATTCCCCAATCCTTGGCTGCATCGGCGTCCGCTTTGCGGACATCCGGATGGTTGGCCAAACCGAGGTAATTGTTGATACTCCAAACCAGCACTTCTTTCCCCCTAAACATCATCCGATTGGAGATGTCGCCCTCAAGCTTGGGGAAGGTGAAATACCCGTGGGTATTCTTGGCATGTTGGCCAAGTGGTCCGCGGTCATTGCGGATGCGGTCGAAAATGTCCAAAACGGCTTGTTCTGTTGAGAAATCGAAGAGGCAAAGTTACTGCACCTGAATGGTAACCGTGCCGATTGTGCAACAAGTGTTGGCATATCCTCCGTTGAAAAAGGGTGCAGAACCATACCGTTCCGGCTATTTTCGCCGCCATGCGCGCCTACGTTCCATTGCTTTTATTGCCCTTGACGGCTCTATTTATAGGGGTTCAAGGCTGTGGCGACTACCAAAAAGTACTCAAGAGCTCTGACCCCGAATTCAAATGGGAGAAGGCCCAAGAATATTTTGCAGATGACCGCTGCATCCAAAGCCTCCCCCTCCTGCAAGAACTGATTGGACTATTTAGGGGCACAGAACGCATGGAAGATGTGTACTTCATGTATGCAGAAGCGCATTTGTGCATCCAAGATTGGTTCATGGGGCGCTATTCCATGCGGAATTTCGCCAAGACGTTTCCCAATTCTGACCGAGCCGAAGAAGCAGAGTTTCGCGCAGCGCTCTGCAGCTACCGGCTATCTCCTGGACCAGAGCTCGATCAAAGCGAGACTGCCGTGGCCATGGACGAATTGCAATTGTTCTTGGACCGCTACCCCACAACGCACCTGAGAGACAGCTGTAACAACATGATTTTCAAGCTGCGGGGCAAGCTCGAAACCAAAGCCTGGAAGGGTGCAGAGCTCTATTTCACGACCAGCAAATTCCAAAGCGCCTCCAAAGCGCTTCAACAATTCATAGACGAATGGCCCGCTAGCCAATATGCAGAAGAAGCCCAATTTTTGATATTGAAAAGCCAATTCCTTTACGCCGAGCAGAGTACATCAAGAAGACAGTCGGAACGATATGCGGATGCCATTGAATCCTACTTTACCTTTGCGGCCCGCTTTCCTGAAAGTGCCCTTTTGAACGAAGCCGAACAGTTTCACCGCAAAAGCCGCGCAGGACTGGAAAAGGCATCTACGGAACAACGATAGTCGACAAGCATCAATGAGCGCCAACAAGACCCAACAGGCTTCCCGGAACACCATTACACGGGACACCCACTCCATCGACCAGCAGGTCAACGGTAATCTGTTCGAAGCCATCGTGGTCCTCTCCAAGCGCAGCACGCAACTTGGACAGGAGATCAAAGAAGAGCTCAATTCCAAATTGGAGGAGTTCATCACTGTATCTGACAGCCTCGAGGAGGTGTTTGAAAACCGTGAGCAAATCGAGATTTCGAAGCACTATGAGCGCCAACCAAAAGCGCACAGCGTAGCGATCAAGGAACTCGAAGAAGGCAAAGTCTATTTCCGCATGCCTACCGAAGAGGAGCTTGCTGCGGAAGCCGCGAAGCAAGAAGAGGCTCGCCGTGAGCGTGAGGAGCGCCGCAACCGCCGCTTCCAGCAAAGGGAAAACTAATCCCGCAATGGGCTCCCTCTCGGGCCGCCGCATTGTCCTGGGCGTCACCGGGAGCATCGCTGCATACAAATCCGCTCTGGTCGTCCGCGAACTGGTAAAGGCCGGTGCGCAGGTGCGCGTGGTCATGACACCAGGCGCCAAAGAATTCATCACCCCACTTACCCTTGGAACACTGAGCGGTCAAGCCGTGCACAGTGCATTGACCGAGGACAGAGACTCAGGCACCTGGACCGACCACGTCGAACTCGGCCTTTGGGGAGATGTCGTATTGGTGGCACCCGCCACAGCGCATACGCTTTCAGGCATGGTCGAAGGGCGTGGGGACAGTCTTCTGCTCACCGTGTTGCTCAGCGCCAAATGCCCTGTTGTCGTAGCTCCTGCTATGGACAGGGACATGTTCACCCACGCCGCGACTACGGACAACCTGGAAACCTTGCGCCAACGTGGGGTACACATCATAGAACCGGATACCGGAGAACTCGCCAGCGGCCTCAGTGGTAAAGGGCGCATGGCAGAGCCCGATAGGATTCGTCAAGAATTGACCGAGTGGTTCCGGAGTCAGGCCCCGCTCATGGGCTACCGCGCATTGATCACTTCTGGCCCTACCCGCGAGCCGATAGACGCCGTGCGTTTCATCGGCAACCGATCATCGGGACGCCAAGGTGCTGCCATTGCATTGGAACTGGCACGCCGTGGGATGCTCGTCGACTACATCAGCGGACCATCATCCATTCCCACAGACCATCCCGGAATCCGGAGGGTCGATGTAGAAACCGCACTGGACATGAAAGCCGCGGCAGAAGCTGCAATGGCTCATGCCCTACCCGACGCGGTTATTGGGACAGCGGCAGTTGCAGACGTGCGCCCTGCCACCACCATCTCTGGAAAAGCGGCCAAAACCGACCTCCCCGACGCCATTTCCATGGTGCCAAACCCCGACATTCTTGCGGGAATCAACGCGGTGGTATCCCCAGAGTGCTTTAAGGTAGGTTTCGCATTGGCACATGGAAATGGTCAAGAGGCTGCCTTGCGGAAATTGGAAGCCAAGAACTGCGACATGATCGTATTGAATTCCATCACCGACAAAGGAGCTGGGTTCGAACACACCACAAACCGTGTTGACTTCGTTTATGGTCCGGATAGGATTGATAGTTTTGAATTGAAGACCAAAGAAGCGGTCGCGGAAGACCTCGCCAATGAGGTGCAACGTCAGTTGCTTCTGCGCGCGCCGCTGAAACAGTCAGGAAGATGAACGCCCCCATGCACCGATACCTTAAAGCCATTCACACCACCAAGGCCATGTTCTCTGCCAGCATGATGCTGTGCTTTATGGGCTTAGGACCATTGGCCCATGCCCAAGAATTGGACTGTCAGGTCAGCGTGATTGCCCCAACCATTAACAACGTTGAGGCCTCCGTATTTGAACAGCTCGAAACGGCCATCACCGAATTCATGAGTGGCCGACGTTGGACCCAAGACGAGTTCACCTTGGAGGAGCGGATCACCTGCACCATGCAGATCACCATCAACAAGGCCAACTCTCAAACCAATTTTCAAGGCACCATCCAGGTGCAGAGCAGCCGGCCCATTTTCAACAGCGACTACAATTCGCCTGTGCTTATGGTCAACGACAATGACTTTGACTTCACGTATTCGCCAGGCACACTGCTGCAATACAGCCAAGACCAATTCCGCGACAACCTGACCAGCGTCCTTGCCTTCTATGCCTACATGATTCTGGCCATGGACTACGACACATTTTCTCTGGAAGGAGGAACCAATTTGTATACCCAAGCCCAGACGGTCGTCACCAACGCCCAAGGCCTCTCCTCCCCGCCTGCCGGATGGAGCGCTTCTGACGGCAAGCAATCTCGCTATGCCCTGATTGACAACGTACTCAGCCAGACTTTTAGACCCTTGCGTCGGTGTTACTACGAGTATCACAGGCTCGGAATGGACCAAGCTTTTGACGATCCTGCAGCCGCACGTCAAACCATGTCAAACGCTCTGATTGCCTTGCGTAACGTGCACAGGATTCGCCCGGCCAACTACAACCTACAGACCTTTTTCCAGGCCAAAAAAGACGAGGTCGTCAAAATGTTTGGACCTGCGGAAGAAGGAGAACGCGCCCGATTGCTTCCTGTGCTCAAGCTCATTGATCCAGGCAACATTCCGGTATACGATCAGGGACTCGGCTGATGTTGCGCCGGATCTCCATTCGGAATTACGCCCTCATCGACCACATTGAATGGCAGTGTGAAGACGGTTGGACGGTCCTCACCGGCGAGACGGGAAGCGGAAAGTCGATTCTCCTGGGGGCATTGGGCCTCATTTTGGGAGACCGGGCCGAGGGCATGACGTCTTTGCAGCCCAAAAAATGCATCGTAGAAGCAGAATTCGTCCCGAGCCCTGCAGCACAGCAAGTTTTGGGCGCATTGCACGAAGATGACAGCTGCATCATCCGCAGGAGCATCGCACCAGGAGGCCGTTCAAGGGCCTATGTCAACGACGAACCCGTCAAACTCCAGTTTCTCAAAACGCTCGCCCCGCTATTGGTGGACCTGCATGGCCAGCAAGACGGGCAGCGGTTGCATGCTTCTGATGGCCTCTTGCATGCCATTGACGGGTTCTCAAGTGAAGCCCAATCATTGGGGCAGCAATGGCGTACCCAGCATGCGACATGGGCCATTGCCCAACGAGAGCTTGATGTACTGACCGGCCAAGGAGGGCTGCCAGACGCCGATGTCGACTACATCCGGTTTCAGTTGGAGGAGCTCGACGCCATAGACTTTGAAGACCCGGCCCTGCGGAACTTGGATGCGCGCTTGGACAGCCTGGCCCACGCCCAAGACATCCGCTATGCCTTGGAGTCAGCATCCTCCGCACTTCAAGGCGATGGGCAGGACCTCATCAGTCGGCTGCGCAGCGTGGAACAACTGCTTGAGAAAATCACACCGGTTCACGCAGAGGCGGTGGCCCTGCTGGAACGGATTCGATCCTGCAGAATTGAACTGGACGACGCCGCTCAAGAAGCCGAACAGCAGGCCGATTCCATCGACTTAGATCCCGCTGCACTCTCCAAAGCAGAAGCGGACAAGGACCGGATCAACCGACTGCTTGACAAGCACCGCGTGGCCGACCTTGACGGGCTGTCCGATCGCCTCGATGCCATGCGCACGCAACTTCAGGATGCACAAAATCGAGACCAGCGGCTCGCCGAATTGCGCACAGCCGTTCAGAACGCCCGACTCAACCTGGACGAAATCGGCGTCAAGCTGCACCACAGCCGAAAAGAAGCGGGCTCAGCCCTGGCTTCCGCTATTGAAACACATCTTCAACACCTCAAGCTCACTGCTGCGAAAGTGGACTTTGAATGGACCTCGAGCACCACGCCCGAGGCCGCTGGCCCCTATCGGGTCAGCATGTCTTTTGCGGCCAATCCAGGCCAGCCCTTGCAACCACTCACCAAAGTGGCTTCTGGAGGAGAACGCAGTCGGGTGATGCTGTCACTCAAGGCGGCGCTGACAGCCCATTTGGAAGTCCCCACCCTCATTCTCGACGAAATCGATGCTGGGGTGAGTGGTGATGTCGCAGCCCGCATGGCCGACCTCATCGCTTCCATTTCAAAGGCGGCCCAAGTGATCACCATCAGCCACCTTCCTCAAGTCGCTGGCAAAGCCGATCACCACTTCCGCGTCTTCAAGGAAACCCACGAAGGCAGTGCCCGAACAGCCTTGGTCCACTTGGACACAGAGGCCCGGGTCGAGGAACTGGCCGCAATGCTCAGCGGAGATACGATCGGCGATGCTGCCCGGGCCCAGGCCCGCTCACTCATGGCTTAAAGCCTTAGAACTTCATGTCGACCCCAACGGATGGCAGGAAGGGCAACTGGTCCACCCGCTCACCCGTCACACGGTTGATGTAGAAGATATTGGCTCTAGAATAGACGTTTGTGATCGAAGCATTGGCGTCCAATTCAATCCGCTCACCGAGCTTCCAAGACCGACGCACACTTAAGTCCAAACGGTGATATACGGGCAGACGCCCTGCATTCAGGTCTGCATAGACAATGCCCAACTCGATGGGGTTGCCATTGACATAGTTGTCGTCGATTCCGCTCGAGATCCCCACCGGCTGGTAATACCCCTGCGTCTGCGTGAACGGCAAACCAGAGCCCAAGTTCCAGCGCGCAGACACCTCGGTCTTGGCCTTGGCCCCAAACTTTCGGGAAGCGAGCAGGTTGACATTGTGCCTGCGATCAAATACGGGGTCATACCATCGGAAGCCATCCCAACGGTCTACGTTGCCCAAGGAATAGACCAGCCACAAGTAGTTGAGCTTGTCCTCGTACTTCACCACCACATCCACTCCTTCGGCGCGGCCGGTCTCCACGATAAAGTCCTTTCGCTGGCTTTCGGGCACCGAGGCAAACTCATAGGTGTCAGGAAAGAGCTTGTTCCTGTTGGAGTTGGTCAACTGGGTGAACCACTTCGTGTAAGCCTCAATGTTCACATTGATCCGCTCAGTCAGGTCGTACTCGAAGCCCCCAACCGCGTGGGCTGCTGTCTGCAAACTGTGGGTGACTTCTTGAATTTGGCCGTCAGGTCCAATCAACTCATCCTGCAAATTAGAAGGCCCCGCCAAGAAGCCGTAAAACAGGTTGACCACATCCCTGTCTGAGTTCGCGGAAATCAAGTTCTGGCTGTACAAACCTCCTGCGGCCTTGAGACGCAAACGGTCCGAAGCCTTGAATTTGACACCCAATCGGGGCTCAGGGCTGAACTTGGCCAGCGAGCTGTAGTACTGAATCCGCATGGAGGGATTCACAATCCATGGACCGCGCTGGAGCTTGTAATCGAAGTAACCCGCGAGTTCCGTGGTGTTCTCTGTTTGCTCTACCGTCACCCCCAGAGCGTTGAATGTCCTGAAGTCTGTGCGGAGGCCCACAGCCTGAATGCCATAACGGGCTTCATCATCGCCCAAAACGTACTTAAAGTTCAAGCCAAAGTTGAAACCGTTGACCTGACTGTATCGATCAGGCAAACCATCCTCTTGAAGGTCAATGCGGTAACGTGAGCTGGCAAAATTTCCCTTGATGAGCACAGCACTGCCTGTAGGCACCACTAAGAACTGTCCACCTGCGCCTACGTTGGTCCAATCGAGATTGCTCAAAGCCTGATAGCTGACATCGTCGCTAAAAGAGAACCCGAAAAGACTCAATCGGCTTCCAGCACCCCCAGCGAAGGTGACTTTACCGTAGAGGTCGGTGAAATTGAAGGGCAAGCCTTCTTCATCGATGTAACTGTAAAGAAGCTTTGAGCTCTGCTCCAAGTAACTGCGCTTGCCAGAAAGCAGGAACGACGTTCCGCCACCGCGGGCATTGCGCTTACCCAACGGGCCTTCTATGAGCAGCTTGGACCCAAAGGGACTGGCACCGATGCGGCCGCTGAGTCCTGCAAGGCTCCCGTCGCGCGTCGAAACGTCCATGATCGAGCTGATCCGCCCTCCATAACGCCCACTGAATCCTCCGGTATAGATGTCGGCATTGGATATGATGTCGGTATCGAACACACTAAACAGGCCAATGCTGTGGAACGCATTGTAGATGATCATCCCATCGAGAAGCACCTTGTTTTGAACAGGGGAGCCTCCGCGGATATACAACTGTCCTCCTTGGTCACCCGTGGACACAAATCCCGGCAAAGTCTGCAGCACTTGCACCAAGTCTGGCGTACCTCCTAGGCTGGGGATCCGTTTGATGTCAGCCGGCTGGATGGATTCGACCGACATGCGAACCGTATTCAATTGCTCTCCACGTTCTGTGGAGACCACCGCACTTTCCAACTCAATCAAACCTGCATCCAAGGCAATGTTCTGCGTCAAAACGCGGTCATCGCGCACCTCTACTTCGGTACGAAAAGGCTTGTACTCCACACTGGAAACCACCAAAGTGTATGTCCCTGCGGGGATTTTTGACAAGCTGTAATAGCCCTGAATGTCCGTAGAGACCCCATAAGTGGTGCCCTCCAAGACCACCGCCGCGAAGAGTACTGGAGCCCCGTCGTCCTGGGCACGAACAAATCCTTTCACAGTGCCTTGGGCCCATGTCACCGTTGCAAAAGCAACGCAAACAGCGGACAGCAACACCCTCTTCCTAATCGGCCAATCCCGACGGAAATCACATCCTTGCATGACCGCAAGTTAATGCGGAAGAACGGTCAACCCTTGGCACGGGTCATACGCAGAATGCGGGCATCAAGGGCTTCACTAGATAAATTGGAGCGCAGCCTGTCGACCAAGATGGGAAACGAAAATGGGGTCGGTGCTTGAGGGTGCGTGATCACCCACTTTCCCGCATTCAATCTGTCCAACACCTGACGCAACCTGTCCATCTCGATCAAATGGTGGGTCATCTCGTCAAATGCTTGGCGGTACAGCAAATTCACAGGGTCATGGTCTGCCAAAACATCAAAGAGCAGGGCACTCGACCCTTGAAGGTGCCGGTCCGGCACCGGCTGTCCCGGAAAGCCCCTAAATACCAAGCCGGCAATGACCGCAATGTCACGGAATTGGCGGCGGGCAAGCTCAGCACCATTGACTGTGGCCTCCAGGTCATCCATGAGATGTTCCGTGCTAAAAAGGTCACTGTCAAAAGCTTCTGTTATGGGAATGGGCTGGTCGCTCAGCAACTCAAAACCGTAGTCATTGTAGGCCATTGAAAAGGTCATGGGCTGCAATAGACTCATGCGATACGCCATAAGCGAAGCCACCCCCTCGTGGACCAACCGCCCCTCCATCGGATAGACAAACAGATGGTGCCCCTCCTTGGTCTGCATCACCTCCATGAGCACCTCTCCAGAAACGGGCAAATGACTGCGTTCAGCCTGAAGATCAAGCATGGGAGATAACCGCTCAAGCTCGGGGGAAGTGGATTTCCCATGGGCATAATCGTCCAACGTTCTCCTGAGCGTCTGGCTTACCATAGAAGTCCACGGCAACCGGCCACCTTGCCAAGTCGGAATTCTACCCTTGGGCGCTTTGGAAGGCTTCACAGTAGCCACAAAACCCTTGACTCGGATCAATTCAAGACAACGGCCACTGAACCAGAAAACATCGCCTGGCGACATGCCCCCCACAAAGTATTCCTCTACATGACCAACCAATCCGCCACTGCGCCATTTCACAGCCATCATCGTATCACCTACAATGGTGCCGATCGACATGCGATGTCGCCGCGCCGCTCGACGGTCCACGATCCGAAAAACCCCTTCTTCATCCCTGACCACACGCTGGAATTCGTCGTAAGCCGCAAACGCCCTGCCTCCTGTTGTCACCATCGCAAGAACATCCTCCCATTCCGCATCACTCATGCTCTCAAAAGCATGGGTAGAGCGTACCATGGCGAGGAGGTTTTCTTTGCGAAAACCATCCCCCACAGCCAAGGTGCAGAGAAACTGCACCAAGACATCGAAGGTGCGAACCATGGGACGGCGCGGCTCGATTTCTCCTTCTTCGATCGCACTCCTCAGAGCCGCAGCTTCGAGCAACTCCAGCCCAAACGTTGGCAAGAAATGAATCCTGCTTTCAGCGCCGGGCTGGTGTCCACTGCGACCCGCTCGCTGCACAAATCGGGCTACGCCTTTGGGTCCTCCAATTTGAACAATGGCCTCCACCGGTCGGAAGTCGACACCGAGGTCCAGCGAGCTCGTGCAAATGACGGCTTTCAGTCGGCCCTCGTGCAACGCATCTTCAACCCAAAAACGCAATTCCTTGCTGATGCTCCCGTGATGCAAGGCAATGGCGCCCGCGAGATCAGGATGCGCCGCAATGATCTTTTGATACCAAATCTCACTCTGGGCGCGGGTATTGGTAAACACCAAAGTGCTGGCATGATGTCGGATAAGCTCCACCACCTTATCCAACAGTTGCACCCCAAGGTGTCCTGCCCAAGGCAATTTTTCAAAGCGCTCCGGCATCACACTCTCAATGCGGATACGCTTGCTCAAATCCGCACGGATGACTTTTGCTTGGTCTTTGCGGTCTTGCCCCACCAGGACATCCTTTGCCTCTTCTAAGTTGCCAATCGTTGCAGAAATCCCCCAAATTCTGATGCCTGGAGCATGTGACTTCAACGCTGCCGCAGCCAATTCCATTTGAATCCCGCGCTTGTTCCCCAATAGGTCATGCCATTCGTCGACGACCAAAGCCTGCACCCCCCCAAATCGCTTGGCCGCATTTTTTTTAGCCAACATCACATGCAAACTTTCCGGAGTTGTCACTAAGATTTCTGGCAACCGGCGGTCTTGCTTTTGTTTCTCCGAAGACGGCGTGTCTCCCGTTCGAATGCCACACTGCCAATTCATATCACTGTGAGCCAACAGGCGTGAAGCAGAACCATGAATCTCTTTTGCCAAAGCTCGAATGGGCGTGATCCACAGGACCCTCAACCCCCCAGGCTCACCTCCACCCAACACCGCAGGCACCAGAACGCTGTACGTTTTACCACTCCCGGTAGGCGCATTGACAAGACCATCGCCCCCATTAGAAAACCAATTCCAAGCAGCCTCCTGAAAAGGAAATGGCGTCCAACCCAGGGCATCAAAAAACGACTTTCCCGCACTAAACCACTCAGGTCCATCACGCTTTGAGCATTCTGCAGTTGGAAATTTTGGCTCGTCTTCCACACTGCAATAATCCCTTCAAACGCCTTTGTGTTCCTACCTTCGGGAAACATGAGAGGAAAAGTTCAAATCACTGGGCTCCTTGCCCTGCTATGCACCATGTTGTTTGCCATCCCAAATGGACAGGCACAAGACCCCAAGTACGACCGTATGTTGGAAGACTTGGTGGACGGGAAATACCAGCGTGTCTTATTCCGTGCCATCGGCTTTACAGAGAAGGAGTCCACTAAAAAGGACCCCGAGCCGTATGCCTACATGGCGAGAGCATATCTGCTCATTCATCAAAGTGATGACCCAGCTTTGAAAGAGAGTTACCCAAAAGCCTTGAAAGAGAGCCTGAAGTACTGTACCAAGTTCATCAAAAAGGACAAAGAGGGAGAATACGTCCCTGACCTGATGGACTTTATCGAAGACCTGAGGGCAGAGACCATTGCAGCGGCGGACACTGAAATGGATGCCGAGAAATATACCCGGGCCAAGAGCCTGTATGCCTATCTCTCCAAATTAGATGGCACCGACCCTTCTGCCTACGTGATGCTTGGCCTGGCCAACTACTATGCCCGCTCCACACGCGATGCCTCTGAGCATTGGGGGACCGCCATGCAACTCATGGGCAGTATGACTGGGCGTATCGCCGCTTCTGAAGAAACAGAAGTATACCGCGACGAGCCCTTAACAGAATCCATGAGCGCATTGCTCAAAACAGGTTTGATCCGCGCGGCAGAGCAACTGGATGCAGATGGTCAACGCACTCAAGCAATTGAACTTTTGGAAAACGGTTTGCCGTTGTTTGAAGGGGACCGAAGCTTTATGGTCACATACGGGGCCATTGTGGGATGAACCAAAACTTCGGTTTAGGCCACGAGTATCAGATTGGGGACAACCCACTGCTCGACCCGGACTGCCTGATCCCGCTCTCCGTCCTCCACCTTGAGGACAACGACATAGATGCCGCCATTTTTAAGGCTGCTTCACTGCGTTGCTCGAAGGATTTACTGGTTAAACGCGTCACTTCTATTGAAGCGTTCAAACATGCACTCGAGGCTTCCAAACCACATTTAATATGTGCAGACCACCTGCTCCCAGATGGCTCCGGTTTAGAGGCATTGAGAGCGTCTGAGCAACTAAGTCCCAATATCCCTTTCATAGTGATTACCGGCGCTGGTCAAGAAGAATTGGCGGTGGACTATCTCAAGGCAGGAGCTGTCCATTACCTCTCCAAAAAAAAACTGGACCTGTTCCCTGAAATACTGGATCAAGTTTTAAAAAACTACCGCGCCAATGCCCTGCATACTTGGTCTGAGATAGAACGACAAAGGCTTACAGAAGAACTCCTTGCCTTGATCCGAAGGGTGGCAGAGGAAAACGATGAAGAAAAAAGAAGGCTATCAAGAGACATTCACGACCAACTTGGACAAGAATTAACCGCACTCAAACTGGGATTATTCTGGATTGAGAATCAAATCAGAAAGGCCCCCTCATTCCCCTCACAGTCAGCGGTTTATGAGAAAATTGAACACCTCCTTTCTCTGAACACCTCCATCATTGAAGAGGTCAGGGACATTGCCCACGCCTTGCGGCCTGTCGTTTTGGACCATGTCGGACTTTCTGCAGGTCTTGAGACCCTTGTTCAAGACTTCAACCGAAGAGAGTCCACGTTTTGCGGACTCAACCTTGATCCGTTGCCCGAACTCTCTGAGAACCTCAGAACAGATGTCTTCCGGATCGTGCAAGAGGCCCTCACCAACATATCCCGACACGCAGAGGCCAATTTGGCCTATATCTCCTTGAAAGTTTCTCAAGACCAAATCACCTTGGAGATTGGAGACGATGGTAAAGGGATGCCAAAATTGGATCAGAATTCCCCCGCCATTGGGCTCGGCTTGGTAGGCATGCGGGAGCGGGCACGGAATCACGGCGCCCATTTTACCGTCACGTCACAAGAAAGAATGGGGACTTCAATTGTAATCGAATTCCGCATTCCATCTTCTTTGTAAATTACAACATGGACAAAAAGACAGTCGTTCTGTGCGACGACCATAACATTGTTCGGGCAGGTCTCCGACAAATTGTAGAAGGCTTCGGCGATTTTGAAGTCTTAGATGATGTAGCATCTGGAGAAGCATTGTTTCCTCTTTTCCAGAAGCAAGTGCCCGATGTACTGCTCCTAGACATTAGTCTGCCTGGCCGAAGTGGCCTGGAAGTATTGAAGCAAATTCAGTCTATGTACCCTCAAGTCGCTGTTCTGGCGCTGAGCATGTACCCCGAAGACCAATTTGCCATTCGAATGGTGAAAGCGGGGGCCCGAGGTTACTTGCACAAGGACAGCGCGCCACATGTTTTAGAAGACGCCATGCGCACCATCGTCTCCGGAAAGCAATACATCAGTGCAGAGCTCACTAGGCTGATGATTGAAGAAATGGCGAAGGATGACAACGACCTCCCGCACAAGAACCTATCTGACAGAGAATATGAAGTTCTGCTGTTCATTGGAGAGGGCAAGTCCATGACAGACATCGCGGCTCAATTGAGTCTGAGCATCAAAACCGTGAGCACTTACAGAAGCCGAATCCTCGAAAAAATGAGGCTCAAAAGCAACTCAGATTTGGTCAAATACATTCTGCTTCATGACCTCTCTCCAGGAGGGGCAGACCCTACTCAATCAGGAAACTGACACCCGCACCGGAAAAATCCCACCCACGCTAAGGTGTGGACGCTGACATGATTTCAGAAGGTGCCATGCCATCTTCGAAGCATGACAACTCCTTTTTGGAAAAACACACCTGCCCTCTTTTCAAGCCATTCAGGAGAAATACTTTCCATCCAGAAAGGAAGCGATCAACGCATATTCTGTTTCCAAGAAATAAGCTCTCTTAAAAAACTGGCTTCAGTGCATGGAGGTGTTCAACCCGAAAAAACCTTGGTCAACCCCAAAGTCATTATTGTTGAAGCCACTGGCTCAGTCAAAGACGCACGCCAAGATCTCAGGATAGCAGCACAGCAACACCATGGGATCCCTGTCCTCCTCGTTTTGGATACAAAACGAGACGACGCTGAAGAATTACTGTCTCTCCCCGCATCTGACTTCCACGACTCTAACAGCGGAGAAGCGCTGCTGAAGAAGCGAATCAATCATCTTTCGAACGCGCCCAAGCTGCCCACAGCGGTCACCTCTACTTTAGAATTCGACTTCCTGAAAGAAGAGATGCAATTGTGGCAGTCTCTTTTTGAAAATTCCAGCACCGGAATGCTATCCGGCGATTCCCGCCCTTTTTTCTCGGCGTTGCGACAGCAATCAGACAAAAGCGCAAGGGGCTGCGACCCTCAAACCTTCAGCTTAGCTGACACCCCACTTTCTTCTGTGAAATGGGAGCTCAACAATCAAAAAGCGCAAAAACTGCTCAACCTCAAAGAGCCTGTTGCTTTATCGAACACCTTCCTCCATAAACTCAAGCCTGAACAGCCCGAGCAATTCTTGTCTTCATTGGAGCAATTGGGATCCACCCAAACATCCATCCACACGGAAGTGCAATCCTCAAACGACAAGGATTCGGTCCGACACTTGTCTTTGAACATCAGCATCAACAGTAACAACCTGCTTCTGGTCACCATACTGGACATCACACGGAACAAAAAACTTGAGGAAGAACTCAGAGACCACCTGAAGCTGCTCGAAAGCCGTGTCAAAGATCGCACCCATGACATCGCAATAAGTCACCAGAGGCTGGCCTCTGAAGGTACCCAAAGACAAAGGCTCACAGGACAATTGAGAGAAAGTCTGGCGCACATCACGCAAAGCGTCATTGGAGCAAAACGCATTTTGGAAGTGGCTCTGCCCGGGCGGGAAGAGTTAAACTCCATCTTCCCAAATTCTGTGCTGATTGACCGCCCAAGAGACATTATGGGAGGAGACTTCCTTTTTACAGGCGTGAAGAATGGCAAGAAGACGCTCGCTCTGATAGACAGCACAGGTCATGGAATACCAGGAGCGATGGTTTCTCTGATGGGCTCTTCATTGGTCAATAAGGCGTTCACTTCTTTGAAGGATCCCAACCCCTCGAACATTTTGGTTCATTTCCAAGAAGAATTCGACATCCGCATGCAAGTCAACCAAGGAACCCCACAGATGTACGGGTTCGACGCTGCGGTTATAACACAGGATCCGGCCACAAAAACCATTCAATTCTCTGGGGCTCGCGGAGATCTGTTCTTGGTGAGAGACGGCGAAACACAAACCATACGTGGCTCAAGGGCCAGCATTGATTTAATGAAGCTCTACACCGACCAAGTAGAAGCTACAGAATACGAACTCCACAACATTGAATACCAAGACGGTGATCAGTTCTACATCCTCTCTGATGGGGTTCGGGATCAATTTGGAGGAGAACGCAGCCGGAAATTAGGCCGCAAGAGGCTGTGCGACATCCTGGCCAAGCACCACAAATTGCCCCATACCAAGCGCGAAAAAGCCATCCAAAAGGACCTCCTTATTTGGAAAGGTGCCAACGCCAAAGTGGACGATGCCACGCTCGTGGGCATCCAATGCTAAGTCGTCCTAGAAAAAGCGGTTGTTCAACGGTCAAATGAGGCGTTGATTCCACGGTCACCAGAGGCATAAATGCGTTCAATGATGTCAACAACCTTGAGGCCCTCCAAGGCATTCGTTGAAATCTTCCCTTCCCCGCGGAGGGTTTCAAAGACATTCTGGAAGACATAGCCATGATTGGCTGCACTCCCTTTGTAGTGGCCGTAATCATTGGCTGGATTAGAAGGAGGCAACTCCGGCATTTCGTAACCGCGAATGTTGCAGTACTCCACCTCATTCATGTATTGCCCTCCCACTTTTACGGTTCCATTTTCCGCAACGATGGTCAGTGAACTTTCAAAGTTGGACTCTGCCAATGCTGTAGAGAACTGCAGCGTCCCGACTCCTCCATTTAGAAACTCAAACATCACCAATCCGGAATCCTCAAATGCCGTGTTGTGACTGTGTTTGAAGTCTTCGAACCGCGCAATGAAATTGGTCATGTCACCGAACAGCCAATAGACAATATCAATAAAGTGGCTGAACTGGGTGAACAGCGTGCCCCCATCCAAATCAACCGTCCCCTTCCATGGAATCTTGCCATAGTAGCGGTCGTCCCTGTTCCAAAAACAGTTGACTTGTACCATTTGGATCTGACCTAAGATACCAGAGCCTACAATTTCTTTCAGCCAAATACTGGGGGGGCTATAGCGGTTTTGCATCACGCAAAACACCTGCCGACCCACTTCAAGGGCTTTGTGCAGTACCCGCTCGCCTTCCGCCCGATTCAAGGCCATGGGCTTTTCAATGACCACATGATGGGATGCTTCCAAGGCCATTTCAGCTTGTTGCGCATGCAGTCCATTTGGGGTACAAATACAGACCACATCCAAGGTTGGGTGCTGGGCCAGCATCTCCGCCATGTCGGCATAAAATGCAAAGTCGTCCGAAACGTCCAGCTGGTCTTTTGGACGGATATCACATCCGGCAACCAGCTCACAGCCAGCCTGTCGGCGAACCATCTCAGCATGTCTTTTGCCAATGTGGCCCAAGCCCACCACTGCGAATCTCAAAGGCGTTGTCATCTATTGTTCTAATCAAGTGGACAGAAGGAGGCCATCCTGATACAAAAGTCGGGAAAAGCCTGCATTCAACCTCAGAAATCCGTGCTGGCGAAATAGAATGCCACCTGCATCATCCGGCTCCCATACCAACTGAACATTTCTCCGTCTACGAGCTGAGCGGGCAGGCCCGCACATTCTTCCAGATGGGATTCTTTAAACGGGAAAGGCTCTGAAGGCAAGAGTACCCCCTCCACTCCGGAGGAAACCACGTCTTCCATGCTGCACTCGGGATACCGTGGCAAGTCCGGCCATGGAGACCAACCCCACCATCGCAAAACGTCCTGTATGTAGGCATCCGAACCCGCCCACATCCAAGGAGAACGCCAGACCGCATAGGCTACCTTTTTGAAAGGTGGAGAAAATAACGCCCGTCCCTGTGTCCACTGCTCCCTCACATCTTGGGCCATCTTCTCTCCCTCGGGCCCACACCCCACCAAGTGGCCCAAATCAGCGAGCAAAGCAAAAGCCCGTTCTACTGAACGGACATCGCAGACCCAGCATGGAATGCCCGCAATCTCAAGCGCCATGACATCTTGCGCATCGTTCTCTTCGAGATTGGCCAAAACCAAGTCGGGCCTCAGGTCCATGATGGCGGCAAGGTTAACCCCTTTGGTGCCTCCGACCCTGGTGCGTTCCCGGCGCAAATGATCGGGCCGGACACAGAATTTGGTGAGCCCAACAATGCGCTCCTCTGCGCCCAAATCCACAAGGGTTTCCGTCAAAGAGGGAACCAAAGAGACAATCCTCTGGGGAACTCCGTCCAAAGCAAGGGGGATTCCCCTGTCATCCACTGCCACCATGAAGTGACAAAGATGCACCCTGAGCCTGCGGTTTCACGACAAACATGTCAGGCCATGCCACAGAGCGCGACAACATGTCAGTCTGTGGAGTACCTGCAAGGCTTGGCACTGCATTTGTCAATACCCCGCTGAGCCGAAAGGCCACCCAGAAGCGAAACCCCTACAAATTCCACATATGAGCAAAATCATCGGTATCGACCTCGGCACAACAAACTCTTGTGTCGCCGTGATGGAAGGCAACGAGCCTGTGGTCATCAACAACAGTGAAGGCAAGCGAACCACTCCATCCATGGTGGCCTTCGTAGCAGATGGAGAGCGTAAAGTCGGAGACCCCGCCAAGCGCCAAGCCATCACCAACCCCACAAAGACCATTTCTTCCGTGAAGCGATTCATGGGACAGATGTTCAGCGAGGCCAGCAAGGAGTCCGGCAGGATTCCCTACGAAGTGGTCGAAGCCGACGGAGGAACTGCGCGCATTAAAATTGACGACCGCAATTACAGCCCGCAGGAAATCAGTGCGATGATCCTGCAGAAAATGAAGAAGACCGCCGAGGACTACCTCGGTACGGAAGTGACCGGAGCGGTCATCACCGTCCCAGCTTACTTCAATGACAGCCAGCGTCAAGCCACAAAAGAAGCAGGTGAAATCGCAGGTCTCGAAGTCAAGCGAATCATCAACGAGCCTACCGCGGCTGCTTTGGCCTACGGCCTGGACAAGAAGTCCATTGATCAGAAAATTGTGGTCTTTGACCTGGGTGGTGGCACGCACGACGTCAGCATTCTGGAACTCGGAGACGGCGTCTTCGAAGTGCTGTCCACAGACGGTGACACCCACTTGGGAGGTGATGACTTTGACCAGATCATCATCGAGTGGCTCGTCGCAGAATTCAAGGATGAGAACGGAGGATTGGACCTGAGCAAGGATCCCATGGCATTGCAGCGCTTGAAAGAAGCTGCCGAGAAAGCCAAAATCGAGCTCAGCAGCACCAACAATACGGAGGTCAACCTCCCCTACATCATGCCGGTTGACGGTGTGCCCAAGCACCTGGTGCGCTCCTTGAGCCGTTCCAAGTTTGAGCAGCTTGCCGACACGTTGATCAAGCGCACCATTGAGCCATGCCGCACAGCCATGAAGGCTGCTGGTTTGGACAACAGCGACATCGACGAGGTCATCCTCGTAGGTGGATCCACCCGTATTCCTTCCGTTCAGGATGCCGTAAAGGCGTTCTTTGGTAAGGAGCCATCAAAAGGGGTGAACCCTGATGAAGTAGTGGCTGTGGGCGCTGCCATCCAAGGCGGTGTCTTGAGTGGCGACGTGAAGGATGTTCTGCTCTTGGACGTCACCCCTCTCTCTCTCGGTATTGAGACCATGGGCGGTGTGATGACCAAGTTGATCGAAGCCAACACGACAATTCCAACCAAAAAGAGCGAGACCTTCTCTACGGCCAGCGACAACCAGCCCAGCGTGGACATCAACGTCCTCCAAGGCGAGCGCTCTATGGCGAATGACAACCGGTCCATTGGCCGGTTCCAATTGTCTGACATCCCCCCTGCCCAGCGCGGTGTGCCCCAGATCGAAGTCTCCTTTGACATCGACGCCAACGGCATCATCAACGTGAGTGCCAAGGATAAGACCACCGGCAAGGAACAGCGCATCCGCATTGAAGCGTCGAGTGGACTCAGCGATGAGGAAATCCAGCGCATGAAGGATGAGGCAGCAGCCAATGCTGACAATGACAAGGCCGCCAAGGAACGTGTCGAGGTGCTGAATCAAGCGGACAGCTTGGTCTTCCAGACCGAAAAGCAGATGGGTGAGTTTGGAGACAAATTGCCCGAAGACAAGAAAGGACCCATTGAGGCCGCGATCGCCGAGCTTAAGGAAGCCCACGCCGCTCAGGATGTGGACCGCTGCAAGGCGGGCATCGAAGCACTCAACCAAGCCTTCTCTACGGCCAGTGAAGAAATGTACAACGCCAGCCAGGCTGCCGGTGGTGCTGATGCGGGCGCATCGGCCGATACCGGGTCTGGAGATGAAGAAGTGACCGACGTTGATTTCGAAGAAGTCAGCGAGGACAAATAATTTCCCCATCAACAATCATAAAAAAGGCGGTCCAATTGGGCCGCCTTTTTGCATTCTATGAGAACCCCACACCGGCGCACCTGTTCATACTTGAAGAAGTCCGCCTTCTTTCTTCCTCAAATTTGTGGCTCCATGAACGCAGTCTCCCCATCCGAGCATCAACACGCCGCAGCGCAGTGGCGGAGGCGGTCCGTTTGGGTTCTGGGAGCCATTGCGCTGATCACCGTGTTCTCTGGGTGGCGCGCCTCGCAAATCGGTTTCAACTATGACTTTGAAGCCTTTTTTCCTCAAGGCCAACCAGAAACCTCTTTTTATCTGCAATTCAGGGAAGCCTTTAGCACCGACAATGACTTTATTCTGGTCGGCATTCAACACGAGGAAGGTGTCTTTGACTTAGAGTTTCTAAGTGCTGTTCGCGCTTTGTCGGATTCCTTGGAGACGGTGCAAGGTGTGACCCAAGTGATCGACCCCACTGAATTGAGCCTTCCGGTTCAAGACCCTGTTTTGGGGATGGTATTTCAACGGCCCATTTTGCGGTGGGATGCCCCAGAACACTACGCTACTGACAGCACCTATTTGTGGCGTGACGACCAATGGGTGGGCAGCCTGTTCAGTGCCGATGGAAAATCCCTGGCCCTGACAGTGGGGCAAAAAGCCATGCTTTCCAAGCAAGGTTGCGACGAAATCGCGGCCGATGTTGACGCCGTTCTGGCAAGGTGGAACGCCGACGCAGCCGATCGCGGAATTCAAGTGGAGACCCACCGCGCAGGAAGGGCGCACGCACAAGTGCACTACGTTTCTGTGATGGAGCGCGAAGTCGCTCTGTTTGTAGGGCTGGGATTGCTGCTGCTGATCAGCTTTCTGTACATCGCTTTTCGGACATGGTGGGGCATCGTGATCCCGCTGACCGTGATATTGCTCAGTGGACTGGGCACGTTGGCCTTCATGGAGGTCACGGGGAAAGGCATCGACATCATGACGATTGTGCTGCCCACCATCATTTTTGTGGTCGGCATGAGCGATGTGGTCCACATCATCACCCGGTATCTCGACGAATTGCGCGGTGGCCTCCCTCCTTTTGTGGCCCTGCGCAAAGCCTTTAGAGAAGTTGGTCTCGCCACCTTTCTGACCTCACTCACCACCGCACTGGGCTTCCTGACTTTGTTGTCCTCGGCCATCGGTCCCATTCGAGAATTTGGCCTGTACACGGCAGCGGGGGTCTTTATCGCCTTTGCCTTGGCCTTCACCTTGCTGCCTGCCGTACTCATACGCTCAAAATCGCCCATCAGACAGGTCTCCGCACAATCAGGCGCATCGGCCTCACCTTGGACCCCTTGGCTCTCGCGATGGTTCATCCGCATCCTGCGTCACCGGGTGGGCATCTTGGTTGCGACCGGAATCCTATCCATCGTCAGCATAGGGCTGGTCACCAACATTGAGGTCAACAATTTCCTGCTCGAGGACCTGCGCGAAGACGATCCCTTGCGCCAAGAGTTCAACTTCTTTGAACGCTCCTTTGCAGGAGTTCGACCTTATGAGTTGGCCCTTCAATTTGAGCCCGGGAGGGACATCATGGCCGAGCCCAAAGTGCTCGCTGCCGTTGACAGTGTGGAACACTGGCTCAAAACCGACATTGGGGCTGGCAGCGTTTTGGGGCCCGCAACAGCTGCAAGAACAGTACATCGGCTGATGAACGGGGACCGTCCTTCGGCAGACCGGATCCCAGAAGGCGCGGCCTTAAACCGACTCTTGAAGAGGATCTCCAAATGGGGAAAGAACAACGGCAGCTCGTCGAACCCCGGCTGGTCTGATGTGGTCAACACCGACATTGGCCTCGCCCGCATCACGGCCAAAACCGCCGACCTCGGCGCCAAAGAATTGGCCAAACGCAACGCCATCTTCCTAGAGCGTTTGAACAGGCACATGGACACCCATTTCGAGCGCCCCCCGTTCACAGCCCACATCACGGGAACCGCGAGCCTGATTGACCTGAACAATCGCTTTTTGGCCTCCGACATGGTCTTGGGCTTGCTCATCGCCTTTGCAGCAGTCGCCCTGATTGTTGGCCTCCTGTTCCGAAGCCTGAAAATGACCCTTATCTCACTGGTCCCCAACGTCCTGCCACTTCTTTTCATTGCAGGATTCATGGGTGCGATGGACATTGACCTGAAGGTCTCGACCTCCATCATTTTTACCATCGCTTTTGGAATCGCTGTAGACGACACCTTGCATTTCTTGGCCAAATACCGCATCCTGCTGCAACAAGGCCGCGCTCCCCTATGGGCACTGCGGCGAACTTTCTTGTCTACTGGAAAAGCCATCGTCGTCACTTCCATCATTCTGTGTGGGGGTTTTGCCACCCTGATGCTGAGCAGTTTCGAGGGCACATTCCACATTGGACTGCTGGTTTCATTGACCCTGTGTTTTGCAGTGGCAGTGGATTTGGCTGTTCTCCCCTTGCTGCTTTTACCAAGAAGGTCAAAGGCTTACTAAATTGACACATGTTGCAACGCCGTGCCTTTATTCGCAGGGCAGCCGCCATGGCTGCAGTGCTCGGACTTGACCCTGTCCGCCTTCTTCGTGCCGACGCTCCTCTTCCGCTTTCGAATGCCGGGTTCAATGGCACAGGAAGATTCCGAGAAGGTCACATGTTGAGCACATGGTACCACGGTATGGTTTCCAATGAAGAGGGCTGGAAGCAAATGCAGGCCGGCGGAACGGCCCTTGATGCAGTCGTTGAAGGCACCGCGTTAGTAGAAAGTGATGCCACCGGAACTTCTGTGGGGCTCGGAGGTCGACCTGACCGCACTGGACGAGTTACACTCGATGCCTGTGTCATGGGGCCTCAAGGTGATGCGGGCGGCGTCTGCTTCCTTGAAGACATAGAACACCCCGTCAAAGTCGCCCGAGCGGTCATGGAGGAAACGCCACACGTTCTACTGGCAGGAGACGGCGCCCGAGACTTTGCCTTGGCCCAAGGTTTTGAACCTCGGAATCTGCTCACTCCCGAGAGTAAAACGGCTTGGGAGGATTGGAAAAAGAGCGCCGAGTACAAGCCCATCATCAACGTGGAAAACCACGACACCATCGGAATGATTGCCCAAGACCTTGATGGCAATCTCGCCGGAGCCTGCACGACCAGTGGTTTGGCGTACAAGTTGCGCGGAAGGGTTGGCGACAGCCCCATCATTGGTGCGGGCCTGTTTGTAGACAACGAAATCGGAGCATGCACGGCCACAGGACTCGGCGAGGCTGTCATGAAAACCTTGGGCTCATTTTTGGTGGTCGAATTGATTCGCCAAGGCAGAAGTCCACAACAAGCCTGCGAAGAAGCGGTGGACCGCATCATGAGAAAAATGCCAGTCAAGGACTTACAAGTGGGGTATTTGGCCATGGATACCAAAGGCCGTTCTGGGTCATTTGCCATTCACAAGGGCTTTAATTATGCCAGAACAATCGCCGGTCAAACAGAGATGATCGACGCAGCGTACCGCTCATAATCCCCATGGCCATCACATCTCTTTCCAGCAAAAGGAGCAACCTACTCGGTGTGCTGGCCCTGTCACGTCCGCGAAACTTGGCCATCGCAGCCGTCACATTACTGCTGATTCGTTATGGATGGATGACGCGTTGGAATACAGGAGGAGCGAGCCTTCAAACCTCTGTATTTCAAATTTTTGAAGCCACGTTGGTCATGGTTTTACTCATGGCAGCAGGGAACATCATTAACGCCTACTTCGACGTTCAAGAAGACCGAATCAACCGTCCCCAACGCGCCATAGTGGACCGTACCGTCAAGCGGCGTGTATTGATCTTCACCCATCAGGTATTGAACCTCCTCGGATTGTTGATCGCCTTACACCTCTCATGGGGCTTGGGCTCATTGGCCCCCTTGGTATTGGCCACCATGGTGAGCTGGATTCTATGGCGCTACAGCGCGAGCTGGAAGTCCATACCGTTATTGGGCAACGCCTCGATTGCCCTGTTGCTGGGGCTGGTCCCCTTGTGGCTGGCTTCATTAGAATATCCTGGAGCACCGCCTGAACTCCAATTGGATTTGCTCCAAAATTTGGGCGCATACGGCATCATGGCCATGGCCATTGGCATGGTGAGAGAACTCGCTAAAGACGCCATGGATATGGAAGGTGATGCGGTGGCAAAAAAGTCCACATTCCCGCTCTGGAAAGGCCCTGAAGTCACCCGGAAGCTTTGTTTGGTATTGTGGGTTTGCGTGGCCCTGATCTACGCCATGGGGGTCCAACGATGGGGAGACATACACAATTGGTCCAGCTGGATGATGTGGGGTGCCCCCTTTCCTGGCTGGGCACTCTGCATGGTGCTTTTACTCCAGCGCAATACCCGTTGGAAGGCCCTTTCTCGCGCCACCCTCCTCACCCTCATTTTAGGCATTGTCCAATGCTTTTGGATACCAGGGGTTTAACCCTGGCCTCGACATCCCGTTTACTCAGCCTTAACATCCCCGTAAGCGCAAAGCCAAAATTCTCCGCAGCAGCTTTACGAAGAGTTAAAATGGAACCAACGTCCAACTTCAAGTGAAGTTTGAGATTGCGGCACCAAAATCATTACATCTTCTGAAATGCGTGCGACACTCTTACTCCTGACCTACTGCTTTTTCTCTGTAGGTATCCTTGCTCAGAATACCATCACAGTTGTTGGTAGCACAGGCACCACCACCTGGACCGCTGACAATGTTTACATCCTCACCGGTTACGTCATTGTGGAATCGGGACAAACCCTCACCATTGAACCGGGAACAGTCGTAAAAGGAGCGCCTGGTAGCGGCGTGGATGCCTCTGCATTGATCGTGGCCAAAGGCGGAGAGTTGATCGCCGACGGAACTGCCGAGGCCCCCATTATTTTCACTTTTGAGGGAGACCCACTGGACGGTTCGGTGGCTTACGATACACGAGGCCAATGGGGCGGCATCATCATACTGGGTGACGCCACCACCAATTTCGGAGGTCCCGCTCAAATCGAAGGGATCCCTACCGATAACAACCTCGCTGAATACGGAGGAGACAATGACGCCGACAACAGTGGCATTCTGCGCTATGTGTCTATCCGCCATGGAGGAATAGAACTTGGAGCAGCCAACGAAATCAACGGATTGACACTGGCCGGTGTGGGCAGTGGCACCACCCTCGACCATATTGAAATCGTCTCCAATTTGGACGATGGCATCGAGTTTTTTGGAGGGGCGGTTTCAGCCACGCACATCCTGGTCGCTTTTTGTGGTGACGACAGCTTTGACTGGGACCAAGGTTATCACGGCGCCAACAACGCGCACTGGTTGGCCATTCAAGATCAACCCGGTCTCAGCGGCGACCGAGGTGGTGAGCTGGACGGAGACGACTCCGATGACGGCAACGTGTCTGCAGATGAAATGCCACTGGCGACACCCACCGTCACGGGTTGGACCATCGTAGGCGTTGGCGGAGGCCAAGGGCTGTTGTTCCGCAATGGTTCTGGCGGCCACGTCAGCAACGGACTGTTTGCCAATGTGGATGAGGGCATTGAAATCGAGGACAAAGAGTCGCCCCTTGACGCCTTCGATCATTACCTCACCGGTGACCTCACCTTGAGCAACATCAAGATGTTCAATTGCGAGGATGCTTTAGACTACGACGGAACCGATGTTGAAGACGGTGATGCTCAATTGGATGCCTACGCCGCAGACAATGGCATTGAGATCCTGAACAATTTGGACATCGATGATCAATTCAATTTTGATGCGGCTGGTCAGCAGGCCACCGACCCGATCAACGTAGACAGCGAATTTGGATCGGGTCAAGATTGGGCCTTGGGATGGACTTTCTGCGATGAGCGCGCGCTCTTCGGATCAGGAGTTTCTCAAATTGCTGGGTTTGGAGCACGTGCCGAAGTGCTGGCCTTTCCCAACCCATGCACAGATGCCGTGAGCGTGTCCATCCCTCACCACACTGGTTCCCACTGGGTGATGGTCAATGCCAACGGAAGTTTGATTCAATCCGGGTTTACCACCCAGACATCGCTTCGAATCAACACCGCGAACTTGCCGTCAGGAATGTATTTCTTGAGGGGTACAGATGGCCAAACCCCTTGGGCTACCGTGGTGACCAAGCGAAACTAATTCCCTTGAGCCCGGGCTATTTGCCCCTTGTTTATCCGTCAACAACCGGAGTTTTGTTCCCTACAGAACTCCGGTTGTTCATGTTGTGGTCATCAAAAGAAAAAGAGCGGTTAACACCGGGTTAACGTGCCCAGAAAGCTTCTGCGCTCACTTTGTAAAACAAATTAGAGCGCATGCGTCTGCTTCAGCTCCTGGTCATCTTGGCCACAGCATTTACTGCCCAATCACAAGGGGTCATCCGCGGTAAAATCAACGATGGCAACACAGGCGAAAGTCTGATTGGCGCCAACGCCTTCATCGAAGGCACGACCAAGGGCGCCATGGCGGACTTGGATGGCAATTTCAGCCTAGAGGGCTTAGCGCCTGGCACGTACAACGTCATTGGGCGGTTCATCGGTTATCGCCCGCTTGTCCAAGAGGTGATCATCGTTGGCAACGATGTTCAAGTCATCGAATTCAACCTCTATCCAGAAACTTTTGTGATTGAGCAGGCCGCGGAGGTCGTGGCCAAAGTGGACCGTGCGCGGGACACTTACATGGAGAACATCAAGAAAAAATCTGCGGCCAGCATTGACTATATCTCCAGTCAGCAAATCAAGCGGACCGGAGACAATGACGCCGCCAGTGCCATGAAGCGCGTATCGGGGGTGTCCACTGTGGGCAACTTCATCTTCGTTCGGGGCCTCTCGGACCGCTACATCAAAACCACCCTCAATGGTGCGGAAGTTCCTTCTATGAACCCCCGCAGGAACACCATCGAAATGGACCTCTTCCCCACCAACTTGGTGGACAACCTCAAGGTTGTCAAAACTCAAACTGCCAACCTGCCTTCTGATTGGGCAGGCGCCTACATCTCCGTGGAGACCAAAGACTTTCCAGAGAAGTTTATGTTCAACTATTCCAGCAGTTTAGGTTGGAACAGCAATACCACAGGTCAAGAGGTCATTTCCAGCCAGCGCGGCGCCAAGGATTGGCTCGGATACGATGATGGCTCCAGAAGCCTGAGTTCAGAGGCCCAAGCTGCCGCACAAAATGGATGGCCCAGCGCCATCTCCGTCTCCTTTAGCGATCAAATCCAATACATCATTGACCGCGACATGTTGTCCAGCAGCCTGGTTGACGATGCCCTTGCAGGGTGCGGATTGACTGCTTTAGATGACATCGCGGCCTATGCAGACGCCCAATGTGTTTTGACGGGCTTGGGGTACGCAGACCAATGGGGCTCCACTCAAATGGGAGACTCTCTGTACTTCCAAGCAGCCATTCCTGCATCCATTGAAGCCAACCAAGGTCTCACCGATGTGGGACAGAGCTTTGACAACACCTGGGAGCACGTTCGCCGGACGGCCGCCATGGACATGAAGCACTCCATTACGTTTGGCAACCAAACCTCTTTGTTTGGCCGTCAACTTGGCTACACATTCGGCGCCCAATACGCCCGGAACACCCGGGGATATCAAGACGGCATTTACGGCCGCTGGGCAGCCGGTGACGTGGCAGGCACCGACGCCCTGGACATGCAACAGCGCTACACCGACGAGCGCACCAACGAGACCCACCGCTGGAATACCCTGTTGAACCTGAGCTACAAACTCAACGAATTCAACAAAGTGTCCCTCATGGGCATGTCCATCACCAGCGGAACCAACAGCGCCCGCTTCCAAGAAGGACTCAACCCAAGGGATGGTGATGAGATTCAACAGCAACGCTCACACCGCTACCAAAGCCGCACGTTGAACACGTTCCAAATGCGCGGCGAACATTACATGCCAGGTTCCGAAGTGACCATTGACTGGATCGCGAGCCGCTCTGAAGGCCGCATGAGCACGCCGGACCTGCGCGTCTTGTTCAACAATTACATCGACAACACAGAAGCCCTCGTAGACGAAGCGGTCTTCTTTGATGCGGACGGCTCCGCTTTGGACGCCTCGGCCTCTGAAGACGTCCTCGACGAAATCGAAGGCTTGGTGGATGACGGTGTATTGAACAGCAATTGGGCAGAAGACATTGCCGGCACAGTGGAAGCCCTTCAACAAGAAGGCATCGCCATCGGCGATATGGAAATCCCCACCGAAACCAGCCGCTTCTATAGCATTCGCCCCGATCGCTACCCTGCTCCAAATCGCTTTTGGCGCAATCTTGAAGAGAGCAAAACCGATGTCAAAGTCAACGTGAGCAAGCCTGTCTTCTCTGGTTCCGATCGCCTGGAAGGCAAACTGTCCTTTGGAGGTAGCTTCGTCAGAACCGAGCGCAACCAGCAAGAAGCTGCGTTCACCTTTGCCGCTTCTGGCCAGTTTTTTGACGTTGCAGGAGGTGACCCCACCCAGTATTTCGCCGATCCCAACCTCGTGGTTTCACAAGGCACTGATTTCATTCAGACCAACAACGTGAGCAACCCTGCCAACTCCGATGCGGGATTCTTGAATGTGGTGGGCACCTATGCGATGCTCGATGCCCGTGTCAACGAACGGCTCAGCGGAAACGTGGGCATGCGACTGGAATCGGCCAGCATGAGCATTGAGAGCACCCGTGACACTTCAGACCAAACTCCAGAACAGATCGCCAACAACCGCGGCACATTGGAGGAGACCAACTTGTTGCCTTCCATCAACATGACTTACGTCTTGGGCAAAGTGGACCCCATCCGGACCACCAACTTGCGCGCAGCCTACAGCAAGACTTTGGCCCGTCCAGTATTCCGTGAGAAGGCTCCTTTCCGAGGATTTGACTTTGAAACTTTGCAAACCCTCAAAGGCAATCCTTCGTTGGGACAAACCAGCATCGACAATGTGGACCTGAGGTTGGAGCACTACCCCACCTTGGGCGAAATGATCTCAGCTGGAGTCTTCTACAAGCACTTCAACGCCCCCATCGAACAGACCCAAGTCATCGAAGCTGTCAACGAAGAGCTCACTTGGTCCAACGTACCGTTTGCCGATGTGGTGGGCGTGGAGTTTGAGGCCAAAAAAGACCTGGCCAATGTGACCAGCGCCCGCTTTTTCAAAGACCTGTCCATTTCTGGCAACCTGACCCTCATCCGTTCAGCAGTAAAAATTCAGGAGGCAGAGCTCGAAAGCATCCGTGCCCAAGACCCCAATCACCCAGACACCCGGGCCATGTTTGGACAAGCCCCCTATATCGTCAATGGCGTCATGACTTATGTCAATGACAGCATCGACCTCGTGACCACCTTGTCCTTCAATGTCCAAGGCCCGAAAGTGTTCTTGGTCACACAAGGTGCGCTTCCCAATGTGATGCAGCAGCCCACCCCTACGCTGGACTTGAGCATGAGTAAAGGCTGGGGAGAGAACTTCCGCATTGGATTCAAGGCCAGAAACTTGCTCAACCCAAGAAACCGCATGACGCACCTCTTTAACGACGTGCTCTATGACTGGTCGAGCTTTACCCGAGGCCGCACGTATTCTGTGACCCTCTCGTACTCCATCTAAGAAATGGTTCCGGCCCCATCCGGGCCACACCTATTCCGAAAACCTTCAGCCGAAACCGAATTCGCGCTGGAGATTTTCGAGTGTTTCGGCGGGCAGATCGCGCACATCCAGTAACATCAAACCATCCAGCGCATCGTTGAATTTGGGATCTCGGTTGAAGCCCAAGATCCGTGCGTTTTGGTGCAGGTACTTCTTGAGCAAGACAGGAACCACGACATCGGGGCGCTCGATGTCTGCCAAGATGCGGTCCAAGCGTTTGACATCGTCTCCTATGCCCTCTAGCAATGCCGTGGTATCCACACGCTTCTCTTCAAAGGCAAAGCGCTTTCGAGGTCGGATGAACCTCGCCCATGACTCTTCCCAATAGTGTCGCCGCACAAAGCCCATAATCAACGCACGTGAAAACTGCGAGTAATCGCTACTGATGGTCACAGGCCCAATGACATAGCGGGCTTCATTGGACTTGAGCAGCACCGCCAAAATGCCCTTCCACAACAAAAACAACGGCATCCTTTTGCGCTGGTAATCCAACACAATGAACGATCGGCCCAACTCTACGCTGGACTTCAAAACGGGAAAGATTCCTTTCCGCATCCTAAACAGCGAACGCGTGTAGAACCCCCTGGCCCCATACCGCTCCATGATTTCCCAACCCTCTCCTACGCGGTAAGCCCCGGCTAACCGCTTGGCCTCGCGGTCCCACAGCAGCAAATGCTGGTAGTACAGGTCATATTCGTCGAGGTCCAATGCCTTATTTGTGCCTTCGCCCACCGCCCTAAAAGTCAGCTCCCGGCAACGGCCGATTTCCTTTAACATCTGTGGAATGCGCTCCGCTGCCACATAAAACACATCGAACTCCTGGTGTGAAAACAACTTGACATCGGCCAACGCGTCCATTTCACGACTCAGTGAATCCATCGGGATTGCAGGCGCCAACTCCACGGGACGCTTGGGAAAGCGCAGCCCTTTGAACAGGTCCCTTTGCACATCGTAAGCCGCTCCCATTGCATAAGACTTGGCCCGAAGAAAGCGGGCGAGCTGGTCATGGCTTTCGAAACCTGCCAAATCCCGTTTCTTAATGGGATGACCGATGCGCATGCGCAACACCTGCCCCTTTTTGTTTTGGATTTCCGCAGGCATTCTCAATGAACGAAGCGATGGGTGAATCAGCCCCAACCATTGAGACAAGTGGCTGTTCGCTCCATCGATGTAGACGGGGACTATGGGCACCCCCTGTTTGCTCGCCCAACCAATCAGCGATGCATTCCAACGCCCATCTGCCACCCATTTTTTGGAACGGTCATAGGAACTGACTTCTATGGCTGGAAAGACACCGAACCCACCCCCTTCTGCCAAGTGAACGGCAGCTTCCCTCCAACCGGAAATTCGGGCTCCCCCCCCTTCACTTGCCGCGTCAGAGACCACCACAAAGGCCTCTTCAAGCTGGGGAATTCGGCCCATGGCATCTTCTACTCCCAACTTAAAATCCGAACGGACTTTCGCCACTTCACTGACCAATGCCAAGGCGTCCAGCGGACCAAAAGGATGGTTAGAAACCAGAATAAAGCCTCCTTCTTTGGGGATGCGTGCCAAGTCCTCTGGCGCCAGGGCTATGCTCAGCCCCAGCTGGTCAAATACCTGGTCGATGAACCCCGACGCCCCCAAATGAGCCAGACGATCGTAGGCCAAGTTTAGCCTGCGAACACCACCAAAACGGTGAAAGAGGCCCACCAACGGATGGCGTTCGTGCAATCCCGACCACAAAGCCAAGTCAGCCCTTGAGACCAACCGCTCTGATGCCGTCCGTTCCGAAGAATCCATGACGGGGAAATTAGTCTTCATGAAACAACGAGACTTGCCATTCTGCCTTGAAGTATTTTCGAGGCATGACACGAGTGATTCACACCTTGGGACTTCTGATGGTATTCATGGCTTTCGGATGCAACGAGGCAGACAACAAAGCACCCGATTCTGACAACATGAAAACATCTACAGCCCCCGCTGCTGTTGCTGAGCCAGAGCCTCCTGGATTAGAAATCCAAGGCCACCGAGGCGCCCGGGGCCTCCTTCCAGAAAACAGCATTCCCGGTTTTGTCATTGCCTTGAGAGAAGGCGCCGACGTTTTGGAAATGGACCTGTGCATCGCCAAAGACGGCAACCTGATCGTCAGCCATGAGCCTTGGATGAGCCATGTCATTTGCACGGCGCCCAACGGAGAGGCCATTCCTGCCTCAAAAGAACGGCAGTACAACCTTCACCAAATGACGACCGCAGAAATTCAATCGTTTGACTGCGGCACAAAACCACACCCGAAGTTTCCCGACCAACGCCACTTGCCCGTCGAAAAACCCACCTTGGCTGAAGTCGTCAAAGTGACAGAAGAGGTTCCGCTCAGAATCGAAGGCAGAAAAGCCCGCTACAATATTGAAATCAAGCACAGAGCAGACCTCGAGCCCGAGTTCTGTCCCGATGCCGCTTCGTTTGCCCAAGCGGTCATCGCCGAAGTGCGCAGGCTCGGCATTGTTGAACGGACTTGCATACAGAGCTTTAGTGCCCCTGTTTTGAATGCGGTCCACGAACAAGCACCCGAGATGACGACGGCATGGCTCACCGATTCCGATGGCCCTGTCTCCGAAGAGTTGGCGAAAATCAACTTCAAGCCCTCGATCTACAGTCCTCAGTGGGAGCGCATTGACGCCAATGATGTGCAGGACCTACAGTCCCAAGACATCCGGGTGATTCCTTGGACCGTCAATGAACCAGAGGACCTTTTTGCTGTCATGCAAATGGGGGTGGACGGCATCATCACTGACTATCCTGACCGCCTTTACAGCTTGCGCAATAACTGAAGGTTTCCCTTTAGCGCAAGATCCTGACGTAGCCATTCTGACGAATGACTTCAGGCACGCGATCGCGGCGCAATTCAATGATCACCTCCCACATGTAGACGCCGTCTATGGCGTAATAACGACCGCTTTCTCGGGTTTTTGAACCGGGTGTGCCTTCGACCTGGCCGTACCACACTTCAGCGGGATCCTTGGATTGGAAAACAGGCCTGCCCCAGCGGTCCCACACCGTCACCTCATAGGTGAACGGGTCGCAATCCAAGACCGGGAACCAAGCGTCATTCTTCCCGTCATTATTTGGTGTAAAGGCCGTGGGCACGTATACCTGACATCCACAGACCACCTGCTCGACCTCTAACACCTGCTGCACCGTATCGCACACATTGGACACCTCCACCGAGTACAAACCTGCTCGGCTGATGGTGCGCTGTGGCGCAATGTTGCCATTGTCCCAACGGTAGGTGGAGGCATACACGGCTTCTCCCTGTAGGGCGTTCAAAGTGATGGAATCACCCAAACACAGCGTGTACATGGCGTCGAGCGGAACAGTTATGGGCTGGGCCACATCGACCAACATGGAATCCACGAATTGACAACCGCTGACCTGGCTCGTTGCCACATAGGTCGAAGGCTGGTTCACTTCAATAGACGGGCCCACTTGACCTGTGTTCCATGTCACCAAAACGTCGGACAGTCCTGTCTCGATCATGAGCACATCTCCTGGGCACAGCACAGAATCTTCTGGAAGGGCGAACTCGGGGATCGGCCGGACCTCAACACCGATGGTGTCTCGGTTTACACAGCCATTCAAAGCCACAGCCACCGTGTAAACACCACTTTCCTCTACGGACAACGTGGGGGTCGTCAAGGAGTCATTGAAAATCACATAATCCGCTCCCAAAACGCCAGGGTCCAATTCCACAGACTCCCCCTCGCAAAGCACGACATCCAATCCCAAATTCACAGGAGGGAGTGGTTGGGCAGACACCGATACCATGTCCACGAAATCACACCCATCTTGGGTGCTCGTCACCT
>Ga0206125_10001070_pt1 | contig 33618 bp, 29 predicted proteins | sample Helgoland_Spring_4_FD_148598 | JGI IMG/M metagenome (GOLD analysis project Ga0206125, IMG submission 148598) | Pelagic subsurface seawater microbial communities from Kabeltonne, Helgoland, North Sea - Helgoland_Spring_Bloom_20160331_1 | ecosystem: Environmental > Aquatic > Marine > Epipelagic ... | reverse complement strand
CGGGGCTACTGCTACTTGATCCGCTGAAAATATCAGCTACTTGCCACGTTGAGGCGTTTGAGGTATCATGAGCCCACAGTTCATGGCCGCCGCTGCTTCCAGTGGCATCGAAGTAGAGCGTATCACTGACTAAGATCTCCATGTATTGTCCGGGGCTACTGCTGCTAGCCCCGCTGTTGATATCAGCCACCCGCCACGTTGAGGCGTTTGAGGTATCATGAGCCCACAGTTCGTTGCCGCTGCTTCCATCATTCGCACTGAAGTAGAGCGTATCACCGACGAGTTCCAAGATGAATTGACCGGGGATACTGCTGGCCGGTCCGCTACGGATATCAGCCACCTGCCAAGTTGAGGCGTTTGAGGTATCATGAGCCCACAGTTCTCTGCCGCTGCTTCCAGTGGCATCGAAGTAGAGCGTATCACCGACTAAGATCTCCATGTATTGTCCGGGGCTGCTGTGGCTTCCTCCGCTGTAGATATCAGCCACCTCCCATGTTGTTCCGTTGCCGTTGGTTGTGGTGCCTGAACCGCTGCCTGAGCCGCTTGCCGCACTGGCATTGTATTGGAAGGTGATGTTGGTCATTGGAACATCGAGGTACAGATCTGCACCTTCGACGCTTGGATAAAGTGGTTCACCAACAACAGCAATGTTGACCTCGCCACGGTATGTGCCTTCGGTTGTGTTTGCAAAGACGGCGTAGGTTTGATTTGAAGCAAGCGCGGTTGGTGTTCCGGTGATCTTGCACGTTCCCTGTGTCAAAGAAAGTCCTGATGGCAAAGGAGGTGAAATCGAACAGGTGGCCCCGGAAATAAAAGTTGGGAGTGACGATTGAATGGGCGATTCGATGTCGATAAAAGCATTGTTCGGAGAACTGATCGTTGACGAAGTACCGCACCACAGAGAACCGTTTTCAAGCGCGTAGCAGGCTCTGTTGCTTGAAGCCGCAAACGAAGTAATCTGCATGGAGCCCTGAGGGAAACTTGGTATGGTCGGTTCAACCACATGAGTATATTGAATGTTCCCCCAACAAGCAATTGAGGAGTTTTCTAGTGTAGCACAGACGCCGTCATGGTGTGCAATCAAAGAAGTTGCGTTCAACCCGCCTGGCATGGTTGCAGTTAGAGTTGGCGTACCCGTGGTTGATGCTCCAGTCACTCCTAGAGCATTTCGGTAACCGTTAGAACCCCAGCATCGCACTGACCCATTATCCATGAGGGCGCAACTCACTTCACCGATGGCCGCAATCGATAGAACCGATTGATTGGAAGGGAACGGGAGCGTGTGAGGGACGGTTATGGATGAGCTTCCAGTCATGCTGTTGTTTGATCCCCAACAGACAACATCGTTGTTGTCAAGTAAGGCGCAAACGTGTTCATAACCAACACCAACATCGACAGCATGTCTCCCTTGTGGCAGAATGCTAACATAACCGGGTGAATTCTGTCCCGATGTTGCAGTCGTACCTCGACCGAGTTGACCTTCGTTATTTCTGCCCCAGCACATGATGGAACCATTGTCCAAGAGTGCGCAGGTAAAATCATGGTCGCCACTGATTTTTTCGACTGTTCTTCCTGTTGGAAGAGGAATGTGTACTGGCGTGTATTGGGTGTTGTAGTTACCGTTACCAAGTTGGCCATAGTAGTTTCCACCCCAACAATACAAAGATTCGTTCACAAGTATTGCACATACATGGCTATTCGATCCTGGTAATACATGCTTTACAACGGCATCAGCAGGTAAACTCGGCTCGACGAATTCGCCAGTAACTACAGCGATATTACCTTGACCTTCGATATAATTATGTCCGTCGCATCTTAATTCTCCTGTTTCTAAAATAAAACAATATCCGTTATGTCCAGCATAAATTGATTGATGATTATAGTTGACAGGCTCACCATAACCACCATCTCCCGGCTCACCGAATCCACCGAAACTGATGTCGGTGATCGCAACGCCAATGCTTGCTTCAAGTTCAGCCACGCTCGGCCTCATCGGCAGATAGTCGGTTATCAACGAAAACGTTGCTCCGTAGGTTTGCCCGTTGATGGTCGCTGTGAGCGTGTAATTGGATTGGGGCGTGACGACCGTGGGCGTTCCGCTCACCGTGCAGTTGCCTTGGTTGAGCGCCAATCCAGATGGGAGGGTGGACGAAACACTGCAGGTTGCACCAGCAACTGGTGTGGTCATTGGCGTGATTGCGCTTGGGGACCAAGCAACAAGGGCTTGAATGGGATTGGTAGACGACGGACCGTGGCCGCCGTTCATGTAGATTGTACCGTTCACAGGAAGGAAGAATCTAGCCCCGGTCTGATAGTATCGACCGTCAGGGAAATTAGGGACTTCATACGTGCTGTTGGTGGACATGGAATGTGCGTAGAGGTAACCCGAATAGCCATTCTTGGAGGCACTGAAGTACAACGTATCCCCAACCAAGCGTTGAATATTATCTACATCAACACCGAGGTTTGTCAACCGGTACGTCTCAGCGGTAGAAGGGTCATGCACCCACACCTGGTCACCGTTCGTTCCATCATCAGCAAGAATGAACAGTTTACCCTCATATGCTTGCAAGGGCGGATAAAAATGCTGCGATTTGTGAGTAGGTTTGCTACCAACACTCCCTGGTTGGATGTCATCCACGAGCCACGTTGAATTGTTGACGATGCTGTAAGCATGGAGTTCATTGCCGGTTGAGGTGTTGGTAGCGTAAAAATAGTACACGTCATCAATGAGTGGATTCGTTGCTCCAATATCTCTACGAGGAAGAGTAGGCGTGATGTCTGATTGAAGGTATGTTTGATTTGTCGTGGTGTTGTGGGCCCAAAGTTTAAGCCCCGAAGACGAGGTATTCCTTCCGTTTACGAAGAGTAGATCATCGGATACTTGCATCAATCCATAGATACCGGATCCTGATGGATTAATATCAAACGCTAAGGATGTTTGATTCGTTGCAATATCGTGGAAATACGCTTTATACCCAACGGCAGTACTTTTCACTACAAAGTAAATACTCCCATTTGAGGCCGCCCATGCTTTTACATAGTTATTTGAGCAAGGGTATGCTCCGCAGGAATCGGTGAAATTTGAGCGGGCTTCAACTTCCATTGTTGAACCGTTGATCCGGTAAAGTTGGGAACGGGATCCGCTCTCAAAACCCCAAAACCAGAAATCGTTGCCGTGTTGAAAGAGGTCGTCTTGTGATCTCAGGTAACCACTCGTATCTGAAAAGGCTCCTCCTCCGATGCGCCACGACGTTCCGTTTGAGATGTTGTGAGCCCAAATTTGTTCGGAAGATGATCCACGATAAAGTTGGAAGAGAAAGTGTTCACCGGAAACGAAGAATGATTCTTTTTTGAAGACCGAATAGGGCCAAGAGTTAGAACAGGAGGAAATGGAGAAGGCTTCCCACGTCGTCCCATTGCTGGTGTTGTGCATGGAGATGGCGCATCTGCCAGTATCGAAGAAGAACACCCCGTCGCCTACACTGAAGTTCGCGGTGCCCATGGCGATGCTTCTTCCAATGTAATTTGAAGGTTGATGGACCGTCCAAAGCGAGCCGTTTCCGTAAAGCGTTGCTGCGTCGGAATTTTCACGGTATTCAAAGGTGATGGGTTCAATGGCGGTGTTGAGCGCAAGTGCTTCGCCGTACGTTGATTGACCAAGCGAGTAATTGGCAGAACCTTGACCTCCCGTTTCGAGAACGTCGGTGCTCTGGTCCAGCGTTTCTTCGCCGTTTGTCCACGGGTTCATGGATTCAAGATAACCAACTTGGGTCATCATCATCATCAAGAGCGAGAGAACGACGGCTCGGTTGAAATTCGCGTGGCGTGCGCTGGACATAGACAAGCCATTGTCTTACGCGCTTAAGGACAAATACCGTTCATGATAGGTGGGCGTCCAAAGTCATCTCACGGCTCGGTTGTGAACGCATGAATGATGGTCGCTTCAGCAGACTGTAGATGCTCACTCACTGTGGCTTGTTTGATGTCGAGAGAATTGGCGATGTCTCGTTGAGTGCAGCGGCGAGGTCGGTCATAATAACCCATTTCAATGGCCTTTTCCAATACCGTTCGTTGACGCTCTGGAAGCAACTCAATAAATTCTGGATTATGCAAGGATTCAGCGCCTAGCTTCATCTTAAATCCGTCTCCAAGAAGGGCATTGAGATCTTCACGCGCTTGACGTAGAGCGTCTCTGGTGCCTCGGAGCGTCAGTGTCATTCCTTGCGGATGGACAAATGTAGGCGTAACCCACCACGCATGATCAAGGGTAGCAAAAACAAGTGATAACGGTCCTGAAGCCAGGACCTCACAAAGGGCGGAATGGGCGTTTTGATCTAAGATTTTTAAAATTTTAAACGCATTTTGTTCTTTTTCAAGAATTGAAGCGTCATCGTAATCGACACGGATAAGCGCATTAATTCCGTCTGAGGAGGCGCTCATTCTTGTTAGAAACTCCACTCTATTGAAATCGCTTGTAAGTACAATTCCTGGTAGGTATCTTCCCGAGTCGAGGGTGATTTCAATTTGCATGTATCGCAAATCCACCGAGTCCATACCTATCATGAACGGGACCCGGTACATTAAGTCACCTCTTCTTCAACTATCCCCGGCTTCGAACATGCTCAAGACACGGTTCAATTCTCTGAGGGATTCTTCCAAAGTATTGATTTCGCTTCGCTCCAATTCAGGGTCCTTGAGTTTCTCGGTGATGGCTTCAATTTCCCACTTCGCTTGTGCGCGTTCGCGTTCAAGCGCTTTGTCTTCCTTAATCATCTGCAGTCGAGCACGGCGCACGTTCGTTGCTTTGCGTTGCTTGTTGTAGGACTCCTTATTGTCCGATGCGATTTCAACCGCCGTTGGGAACGGTATGCCAATGCCTTCCTCGGCAAAGCTTTCTGCGATATTTTTCAACAACCAATCCTTTGCAACGAATTCATCCGAATAGTCCTCAACCCACCCGTACAGTCGGAAGACCTTGGCGAAGTCTCCAAGTTCATTAAGGAGAACTCGGGGTTCTGGAGCCTCAATGACATAGGGGCATTGTCGCATCAGTTGAAGAACGGTATACTTGACGTGAGAAATGTCTTCGTCGTATTCTACGCCGATGTCCATCACCAAAGAAATTCTCCGACCTTGCCCATCTCCACCGCCACGGGCATGGTTGACGACCGTGGAATTGATCAAATTGTTGTTGGGGATGACAACAAGGTTTTCTTCATTCGTGAGAATCTTAGTTGAGAGAATTCCTACGGAAACAACAGAACCTATTTCGCCGTCCACCTCGATGCGGTCACCGACCTCGAAGGGTTGGTCCAGAGCGAGCATGAAAGAGTTGATGATGTTTCCAAGGGTCTGCTGCATGGCGAGTCCGATGATAAGGGAAAAGACCGCCAGAGACGCAAGAAGTCCCATGAGTTCGAAACCGAGCACATCCATGGCCAGATAGAGCCCCCCAAACCAGACCGCCGCTCTAAGAAGGAAGATGACCAACGAATTACTACCCGATACAGTAACTGAAGAGGGGTTGGAAAATTTATCAAAAATAACGGGAATCATAATCTTCAGTGCAACACTTACGAGAGAGGTTGACAGAAGAATATACACCGCTTGAAAGATTGGGTCTAAAGCTACATTGAGGTCCTCATCTTTGCCCATAACCCAAAGCATGGTGAGTTGCAAGCCGGCGAAAATGATGAAGGAATACATGCGTTGTGTGACCGGACGGTACAACTGGTCATCCCAGTCAAACGAGGTTGCTTTGACGAAGTCAAGTACGATTTTCTTCATCAAAAAGCGGACAATGCCCACTGAAATCAAGGTCAAGAGAAGCCCTGCTGACCATTGCATCCAGGTATCCATGGCATTTGCTTCATCGATAATCTCGTTCACTGTTACCATGTTCAACGCCTCGTGCTCTATGACATGGATATTGACCCGTTCATAATAGGTTTGCCAGCGTTCATACAACAGCGTAAACACCTCTTGTTAACGTCTACTCCTCTTCGCCCATCGGTGTAGAATCTAAAATAACCGTTTGATTGGGCACCTCGCCCTCAATTGAATAATTCAGTTGAGTTAGGTCAAGCAATTGTCTAACCTTTTTAGGAATTGGCCCTTTGGAATTCACTCCAAAGGGGGCCAGGAAATGCGTCCATGTTTGGCCCGAGCGTTTTTGTTCCCCCGAAATGAGACCCCAAAAGACTCCAAAATCTATCGGGGTTCCGCGTTCATGACCTTCAATCACTGCGGACCGCCAAGATTCCAAGAGTTCTTCCGGAGATGGTTGTGTGTTGGCCGGACCCTCTGTGCCTTCTGAAATTTTTGCCACCTCAAACTTTGGAGAGGAGCCCGTGATGATTACCTTTTCAGAAAGATGTTCTTGGATGGCTTTTTTCATCCCTCTTGGAAGGCCAAAGAGTTTCAAAAAGTCGGTCGTTGTTCTTTCTGAGATCCCTTGACCCTCCATGTAGGCGACAATTTTCTTTCCAATTTCAGCGATCTGAATTGGTTCGGTAGTGAGAAAGGAGAGAATGATTGTCCGGAATTCTTCAATAGAACGATGAATTGATTCATTGGCCCGTATACTTGAGGAAATGGTTCGTGCAACTTCGTGCTTAGGGGATACCCCAGAGATCATGACCTCTTCTGCAAGGTGAGTTTCGAGGGCTTTTTTCAGGCCTTTTGGTAAGCCGTATAGATTCAGGAAATCTGTTGTTGTCGAACCTGACATTCCCTGAGTATTCATGTAATCCTTAACGTGATCTCCAAGATGAGAGATCGTGATAGGGGTTGCGGTTAGAAAAGAGAGAATCACAGAACGGAATTCCGTCATTGGGCGCTGGGTCAATTTGGACTTCAAAACATTGTCACTTTGTTCAGCGGCAACAACCTCTTTGTCACGCAGCGTTGTTTTTTGTTCGGTTTGGTTCTGAACGGCGGCGGGCTGAGCAGTCGCAATCGATTTCACTTTCGGGGGCTCTTGATTGACATTGTATCCAAAAAGGCGGTCAAGTACGGAGATGAACATCCCTTTCCTCTTCACTTTTTGGGGAATGTTCTGCTTTCTTTCCATCCTCTGACGAGTACCCTGTTTGTAATTTGGTAAATCTCCCTTCTTCCATGATGAAAACCGTCCGTATGCGTTGATAAGTTGTGCTGGTAGTTGGCGTCCTGAGAAACGGTACATGAGGAACTTTTGATGGATTAAATCCACTTGACTGCCGGCTGATAGTCCATCATCGATGGACAGTTCAGACCAAAGCAAGTATTCTTCCACCATGGCCCAGTTTCCGGGATAATTTTTGAAGTAAGGTGGATGGCCGAGAATGGCTTGCATGACGAGGTTTCTTGCGTTGTTGCAAGCAAGACAAAACTGAATCCTGTTATGATCGGTATTTTCCCCTCCAAGTGCCCTTGGATGGATGTGCTCGGTGTTATGGTTCCCACCCTCAAATTGAATCCCGCAGTGTGGACATTGTGCTCTGTTTTTCAACAATGTGAGCTCTCTGCCATCGTTGATAGAAGTACCGTTTTTTGCTTTCCCTGATACGCTCAAAAACTGCCTCGCTGAAGACAATTGTTCCTTGTAACGCACAGCCAAATCCACAGAACATCACCGTTGGGAACCGTCTACCCTCGCGGGCAGTCATTGAACTCTGTGCAGGATGAGTCTATTTAATGAAAGGAAAGTTTGAAAAAACATCACTTCAAAAGGTGAAGCCTCCGAGTTTCGTCCATGGAACGACGATATGATCGACTGGCAGCATGGTTGCTGCATCGTCGGAAAAGCGTCCACATCGCCATATTTTTACTCACCCTGCTCATGATTCCCGGAGCGATGACGGCCCTGCAACCCATCGACATGGAATCGTATGAAATGGAATCACCCGAACTTACCGCCCAAACCGTAATTGACGATGAATTTCCTAATTCTGAGATCATTTTGGGGTTCCTTGTTTCTGCACGCGATCCCACCCAAGTTCCGCCCATTGAATCGTGGCAGCCGGTACCAAGGATGGAAGACGGGGCTCCCGACTACGCTTCGCTCGTCCCTCCAACCGAAATGCTCGCTGCGGGAGAGCCATGGGGTGGTATTGATGCGCCAACTGGAGGCATCCTCAATCTCACGTTGCTCCAAGAAATTGATAGCAAAGTTGACCTCGTGAATCAACACGCTCTGGCGCCTGCTCTCAAGCCCCTTGTCAACGACGTTACGGGCCACCAAGCCCCAGGAGCAATTTCACTTTCGGACCATTTTCGTGGATTCATGAACGGCACCTCTATCCTCACCCAACCCGGACTCACAGCCTTAGGGGTCGTGACCGAACCACCTGCAAACTGGACGGACTGTTTTCCACTCGATTGCCTTGAGTTTGACGATGAAAACGTGACTCAGGCTCACATCGACATGGCCGCACACCGAATGGCAGAAGCATCGGACAACAACTTCCTGCGCTGGCTCTCGCTTGACCGCGGGTTCAAAGCCGATTACACCGCCTTCCAAGAGGGGCCTATCTCGGGCGTTTTGACGGGCAATGGGACGTGGGAAAATGCACTTTGGGGCAAGGGTCGATGGACAGCGTCATCAACGTGGCTCTTGGTACAACTTGACCGAACCAAACTTGAGGCCATGGGTTGGGAAGTCGTATGGAAAGAGGCACACCAAGAGAAAAAGGTCCAATTCACCGATGAAGGCTTCCGCGTGGGTGGCTACCGCCTCGCGGACGGACAACTCGTCCTTCATCCACCGCAATATACAGAAGCCAAATGTGCTGAATTGCAAAACGAAGGAGCCGGATGTTCAACCGAATGGTCTTTCATGGACCTTGAAGGACATCTACGCAGTCATGACCGAGCAACGGTAACGTTGCTTCTCGGGCAAGGCGTCAACGTCGAAGTCAATCGGGAGTTGCAGTCAAGTGCTGGCCTCATCGTCCTCATGGGTTTCGCCATCGTTGCTCTGCTGTACGTTAGTTTACGACGATGGTCGGATGTTGCGATCGTCATGGTTGCGCTGGGGGCAGCGCTGCTTTGGATGCAAGGACTCATCGGGCACTTTGCTACAGCGACAGGCTGGTTTGGCCTGAGTCTTATCGCACGGTCACAATTCTCGAATTTGTTACCGATTCTCGTCTTGGCTTTGGGCATTGACGATGCCTTGCATGCTCTGCATCGCTACAAGGAAGAACGGGCTGCTGGGAAATCTTCCGAAGAAGCCGGAAACATCACGCTCTCAAGAGTGGGGCGAGCCATCACCCTCACTTCCATCACAACGATGGCGGCCTTTGCAGCCAACCTGTTCAGCGACATCGCAGCACTCCGTTCGTTTGGAATTGAAGCGGCGTTGGGAATCTTCGCTGCCTTTGTGTTGACTGGGATGTGGTCGCCAATCATCCGCGTGAGCGTTGACGACTGGTTGGCAAAGCGAGCCGTGAAGAGCGATGAAAAGGAAATAAAATCGTTGGTGAATCCCGACTGGCTGCGAAGGGTCACTCACGGTTCAGGACAACGGAAGACGGCTCTTCTCATCACTTCAGTGGCTCTATTGCTCACCATCCCAGCTGCCTACGGGATGGCCCAACTCGAAGGGGATTTTGCGGTTGAGGACTTCCTCGACGAACGGTCGGATTTCGCCATTGGAGTTGACCAGATTAGCAAGCGTTTTGCCGATGAAGGTGAACCTGCAAACCTCCTCATCATGGGCGATGTTCTCGACCCCGATGTCTTTGCTGCCATTGACGTATTCCGTCAGGAAATGGATGCTCTTCCAGAAGGCGTCCCAAACAAGATCACCAGGCAACCCGACGGAACCATTGACATCCTCGCTCTTGACGAGATGGTCTTTGCTGCTCAAGGCAGTTTGGTCTTGAACAGTACGCCCTTTGAAGCCGCTGGATGGGAACCGGATACCGAAGGCCACGGGATGAACTGTTCTCTTGCAGGAAATGGCCCACTGGTGGACACAACCGACCGAGATTGCCTCGCATTCTTCTACGGATTCCTCTCCATTTACGGCGTTCCTGGCGTGGGGCCAATCCCTGACATCCCTCCAAGTATCGTTCAACTGTACATCATGCCTGTCACCCAACTGAACAGCAGCCAACCTTGGTTGGACGTCAACGATGAACCCGCCCGCTACGACATGATGCAAATTCGATTCGGTATGACCTCGCCTGAGGACTTCCCTGGAATGAGAGGCGGAGTTGCTGAGGTTTGGAGGGACCTTGAGGTCTTTACCAATCTCTCAAGTGGAACCTATGAAGAACGCGGTGAAACCGAAGAAGACAAACCTCTGACGTGGGTTATGCTCACCGGCAGACCCATTACGCGTTTCACAGCCTCGACCGCCATGCAGGATGAAATGCAATCGTCCCTCATTCTTGGCTCCGTCTTTGTGTTCGGATGCCTCACCGTTGGATTCCGTTCCCCAAAGCAGGCCGCTGTGACCTTTGTTCCGATTCTCTTGGTGGTGGTTTGGCTGTACGGTTTGATGTATGTTGCGGGTTCTTCTCTAAACATTGTCACCGTGACCATTGCTACCATCTCATTGGGAGTTGGCATTGACTACTGCATCCACGTCACAGAACGCTATCGCGAGGGAAGAGAAAACGGTGAATCGCACAACGATGCACTCGCCGCAGTCGGTGGGGCATGCGGATTGGCCTTGCTCGGCTCAGCAAGTTCAGACATCGCCGGCTTTGCCGTCATCGCTCTTTCTCCAATGGGTCTGTTCAGCAACTTCGGAATCTTTTCCGCTGCGATGATCGCCCTCTCCTTATTGGCCAGCCTGATCTTAACGACGGCTGCATTGGGACTCATCGCTCCATCAAAAAACAAATCCGATGAAGAAGAATGAGTTTCATCGGTGCCTTCATCAAGGGTTGAGCCTGCCGACTGTTTGCTGTCCTTGGGGTTGACCCCGGTAGAGTGGTGAGAATTATGACCGATAACGAAGGCACGCGGCCCGATGAGGACGACGAAGAAGATTGGATGAAATACGCGGATGCAGGATTTGGAGAAACCGACTATTCACTGTGGGACGATGAAGACGCAGCACCAGCACAGGATGATGTGAATCCCGAAGTTGGCGACCTTGCGTTTGACGACCAACTCGACTCCCATATGGAAGAAATTCCACGCGCCCCTTCGCCGGCCGGTCACAAGCACCTGGTGCGCCTTGGAACATGTGATGCGTGCCTCGGGCGCGTGGGTGGAAAAAAGCGATTTGGACAATCTCTTGAAGAATCGGGCGAGGAAGTCCGAGCTTCAGTTCTTGAGCGTGACAGCCATCTTTCATCCGCTCGTGAAGAGATACCGCTTTGTCCGTTTTGTGAAAATCTATTCGAGGAAGTGGATTTGCTCGCAGACATCATTTATGATGCGCTCAAACCCTATGAATTGAAGCGATTGCAACTCGGTGCACGTTTCCCCAAGGACCAAACCGAAGGCGAGGACGTGATGAGAAAGCAATACGGCGCTGGTGGTTCAGACCCGCTCAAGAGTTCCTTGGTTGCGCAAATTTGTCGCCGCCTCAATGAACGACTTGGAGGCATTGAATTGGTCAACGATAAGCCCGATGTATTGGCGCTTATCGATGTCCTCACGCTTACTGTAGATTTGGATATTCGTGCGGTCTATGTTTACGGGCGCTACAAGAAATTAGAACGTGGAATCCCGCAAACTCGCTGGCCTTGCCGCGCATGCAAAGGACGCGGATGCAAGCGCTGTGATGAAACTGGATTGCAGTACAAGCGAAGCGTTCAGGACTTGATTGGAAATCCCCTCCTTGAACTGTTTGAAGCCAACGAACATTCGTTTCACGGAATGGGGCGAGAAGACATTGACGTCCGTTGTATGGGGCGTGGCCGACCCTTCGTCATTGAATTCAAAAATCCACGGAAACGCTCCGTTGACCCTCAAGTGATGATGGATCGCATCAACAGTCTTGCAGAAGGCTCGGTTGAAATCACCTCCATGCGCCCTTCAACCCGCAGTGAAGTGGTTCGAATCAAGGATACACCAGCCGAGAAATCCTACACCATCAGATTTCGCGTGGAGCCCATGAACGAAGCAGAATATGAAGTGCTGACGGCTCCCGTGGATTTGACCAAAGAAGACGTCCAAACACGAAGTACGAAGAAGCGACGACGCCAACGAAGAGGGGACCGGAACAGCGACCGTACCAAACCTCTTGAAGCGGTCCTTGAAGTTCCTGCTGCTAGCCCGACTGAGGATGAATTAAAAGCGATGAAAAAGGATGAATTGGTTGCTCTTGCCGTCAAGCATGAACTCAAGAAAACCGGAAAGAAAGCGGAACTCGTTGAACGTATTCTCGCTGCTTTACCGCCTGCCCCGAAGACCTTTGATTTGCCCGATGACGAGACCATCATTCAGGTCATTGAGAATTTGAACGGAGTCAAACTGGCTCAAAGAACGCCGGAGCGTGTTGCCCATCGGCGTGCTGATTTGATCCGTCGGCGCACGGTTTACCAGGCTCACCCCCCTACCATTGAAATTGCCGAAGATGGCGTTCGTGAAGTGGAGGTCACGCTGCGATGTGAATCGGGAACTTACGTCAAGGAAACCGTACACGGCGATAGCGGACGGACCCAACCTTCCATTGCCTCTCTCATCAAAGCCAAGTGCAACGTCGTGTGGTTGGACGTGGGAGATATTCACGCAGACTGAACCAAACCCCATTCGTCGTGCAGAGATATTTCGTCGCGGTGCTTATATGGGGATGGTCGGTCGGCAAAATGCTCCGAAGATGCGCTTATGCTGATTCGGACGGAAGGAGGCGACCAATATGAAGCGATCCAAGGGACAACGCGTAGGAACTCGAAGCATCTTGCGACGACGAAAGAACGAGCGAAGCCGCTTGAACATTCGCCGCGTCATGCACCACTATGAAGAAGGCGACCGAGTTGCTATCGTTCTTGACGGTGGACAACAAGGCGGTATGCCTCATCGCCGTTTCAACGGCCGAACCGGATTCATCCAGAAGCGCCAAGGCGTCGCTTGGATTGTTGCTGTCAAGGACGGCAACATGCAAAAGACGGTCATTGCCCGTGCAGAACACCTACGTCCACTCGAGTGAGGAATTACCATGTCAGAAGAAGATACATTTCTCGATTTCGCAACCGTCCGGGACATGCTCCTGGACGCTCAAGGCCGCCGTGGACAACTCAGTTACGAGCAGAAAGCAGCACTCCAACATGCTGAATGGGCTGCAAGTGACATCCGCAACGGTTACCGAACTGAACCCGCTGTGTTTGAAGAACTGCGCAGTGCTCTCCTCAACGTTGAAACGCTCTCAAAGCACCCAAGCCTCGCTGCAAAGTTGGCCGAACTCATCCCACTTCACCCCGAAGATGTGCGAGCCGTTCTCGGCTCCAAGCGCATCGCCATCGATGACTCGGAAATTTCAGCGATTATCGATATTGTAAAGCAAGTCATTGGCTTTACCGAATGAAGCAAATTTTCCCATTAAGTAGAGGCGATACCTATGACTGACCCTCGGCGAAGACGCCACATTAACGCACCTTCTGCTCCAAAGAAGAAGGAAACAAGTCCTGATTCTTACAAGATGTCGCGCCCGGCTGAAGGACGCAAAGAAGTTCCTAAGCCGAAGCCAGAACCCAGCCGGTCTGAAGGTCGCCAACAACAAGGAAACCGCAGCGGTGGCCAGCGAACCGGACGAAACCAAGGGGGACGTCAAGGGGGCGACCGTCGTGGTGGACGCCAACAACAAGGCGGACGTCCACGCCCGGCAAAGCCTGAACGTCCCAAGGCACTCATCGGTGAAGACTGGGCACGAGTGATCGAACACGATACCAAGGAAGACGTCGTTACCGCAATGAGCGAAAAGACGCTTGGCTTCTGCCGACTCAAGGTCAAGTCTGGAGGAGAACTCCTGATTCCAAGTCAGCGCCTTTACATCGGCCTTGACGGTGCACAACGAAAGGAAGTTGTCAGCATCTTGGGAATGGCTCGCCGCGACCGAATGTCAAACATGGCCAAGATGGACATGCCCCTTGTCGTGCAAATGTTTGTTGAAGAGCATGCTTCGTACTTCGTAGATGAATTTTACAACAAGGCTGGCCCAATCTCACTCAAGGTCCATGGATTTGAGTTGCTTCCTGATGTCGGCAAGAAAAAGGCTGCACAGATGGTTGAGGCTCGCAACTCAGTAGGCGTATTTGCCTCGGTTGAAGAACTCAATACAGCCTGCAACATCGACGCTGCCGAACTCCTCGCCCGTCGGTTTGTGTCAGAGTTGGAAGACCCGGCAATGGCTCCCCGTCTAACGGAACTGCTCTTGCCGGTGGAAGCATGAGAGGCGCCCGTTGGCTGGTGGATTCGCTTCGCGGGAAGCAACCGTTCAACAAGGCGCTCGGTCAACACTTTCTCGTTCACGATGATGTTCTTGAACGCACGGTTGCTTGGGGTGAAGTCACCAAAGACGACCATGTGTTGGAAGTTGGCCCTGGTCCCGGTGTCCTGACAGAGGTTCTGTTGGAAACCGGATGCAAGGTCACTGCTATCGAACTTGACAGCGGGGCTTGTGAACACCTTCGTTCCGTATTCATTCCCGAACTTGAGAGCGGAGCATTGACCCTTGTTGAGGGAGATGCTTTGAAAGCTCGCTGGCCAAAGGACATCACCCGAATCGTCGCCAATATTCCGTACCAAATCTCATCTCCACTCATCGATGCACTCACCCGTCATCACCGTAATCCACACACCCACCCGTTGGAATCCGTAGTCATGCTGGTTCAGGAAGAATTCGCTGAACGAGTGGTGATGGAATACGAAAGCGATGTCGGTTCACTCGGAATGGTTGTCGCATTGGATTTTGAACCCGAAATGGGTGAACGCATCGGACCTCACGTATTTTCGCCCATGCCAAAGGTTCACTCTCGTTTGTTACGGATGAAACCTCACGATGAAGAATGGCCCTGTGACCGCCGGCTGCTTGTGATGATGATCCATGCTGGTTTTTCCCAGCGAAGAAAGAAATTAAAGGCCACGTTACGTTCTGCTCCAAAACGCATTTCTCGTATACCTGGATGGCATGCTGGTCGTTGGAAGAGTGCTTATGCATCCCTCCAAGATGACCCGCGACTTGACCAACGTCCGGAGACCTTTGATATCGATGACTGGGCTGAACTTGGTGCTGATTTTGAAGCCGGCGACCAAGAGGAATGAGACTTCAAAAGGGCTGGATTGAGTGAACACTTGCGGCAGAGGCTTTTCTTAGGAGTGTCTGCTCGCCTAGACTTGTCGGAGGGGATGTTATGGCAAAGAAGGACACATACTTAGCGCTATTACGCAGAGGTATTGACGATACAACTGCAAACCAACTTGCTGATGCAGGATTGAAAATTGGCGATTTGAAAAAGATCGACAAGGAAATGCTCGTTGAAAATTACGGGCTCAAGGAAGAAATCGCACGTGGTGTCATTGACATCATCACCGCTGGACCTCAATCTCACGGAAAAGAACGTTTTCTTTCCAAAGTTCTTGCTCCAGAAAAGAAGCAGGAATCTCGTATTGAGGAAATCAAATTCAAGCGAAAGCAGAAGGACGTCCTGACTGAACTTGCAGAGCAAAAAGAGCGTCTTAAGATCGCAAAGGTCGAAGCGTTCCGTGCTCAGAAACTCATCATGAACCGACTCGGTAAAACCGTTGAACTCATTGTCAAATTGGAGAACAACCTCAACGATGAAGGCAAGGACGATCAGAAGGTCAAGATTCGCGACCAATTGGAAACCCGAGGCCTTGAAGCCGCCCGTGACCACGAAATGCTGGAACTCGAAGGCACGCCTCAGGACATCGTGGATTTCCGACGCAATCACGTTCCTTCACTCATCTTCCACGCTTGCCCCGAATGCGGTGACGAATTGGACCCCCGACAAGCTCGAGACCCGGACCAACCCGAATCTTGGGCGTTCATATGCTGGGAATGTGAAACCAGTTTCACACCACAACTGACCCTGAATGTTGAATCGATCCTTGATGGCGAAAAGCGCATTAGCGTTGACCCCGACAAGGCACCTCGCAACCCCGTTCCGCCCAAGCCAGCAAGCATGGACTTCTCAACGGTGAACGATTTGATTCGTCGTGATTTGGAAGAAACCGGAGCAACCGCCGACCAAATGACTCGTGCGGTTGAAGAAAGCGTCGTAGCAGGTGGGCTCATGGACATCAACGACTGGATTGACCAAACCCTCGCAGCGAAGAATTACATCCAAGCGCAGGAAGACCGTGAAGACTTCATCCTACGAACCGGAGCCGGTGCTACAAAGTTCAACAAGTGGATGAAGAAGGCGGGATTGTTCTTCAACAAACAAACGGGTCGCTGGACGCGTGAAAAGGGACGATGAGGTATCTCCATGTCCGCTGGCACCACGAGCCTCCAACTGGACGATGACGGGGTAAAAATCGCTCCGTCAACAACACCTGTTATTCGTTTTCTAAAGGGAGCGGAATTGCTTGGCCAATGCCCAGTGAACCCCGGTGAAACCATTGTTGACCATGCAGAAGCATGCGGCATCTCACTTCCAACCAACTGCACGTCGGGAACCTGTGGAACCTGTATGGTCAGTTTGATTCTTGGTGAAGTTCCACTGCCCGAAATTCTACCGCCTGGTCTTGATGACTTCCTTGTTGGAGAGGGCGCTCGCTTGGGCTGTATTGGAAAGCCACGTGGCGATGTTGACATCGATATTCGTCCACCCTTGTGAGGGAGCAATATGTTTGACGGATGGGGGCCGACCGATTGGGCCATCGTCATTCTTGATGTCATTGCAATTGTGATCGTTGTCTTGTTTCTCAAAAAGAAAATTCAGAGTAAATTGAAGGAAGTTGAACTGCGTCAAGACTTTCACCTGCAACAAAAAAAATCCGCCCGCGGGGATAAGAAATCGCCCCCATCCCGCGACTGAAACCATTAGGTGAGAGAAACGCGAGGGTCGTTCATGGCCGAACTCCGTTTGTACACGACCGAGTCGGGCCGAATGGCTACCGACTCCTTTACCCTCAAAGGGCTTTTAGAAACCGTTCAGGGACAAGGGATGGCCTGGTTGGACATCGATCAACCCGACGAAGAAGTCAAAGATTTTTTGTCATCGGTTATGAAATTTGATGAATTGGCTGTAGACGACGTTTTTGGTCATGCGGACACAGCATCCCTACGGTTTGAAGACCACCGATTTATCGTCGTCACCGCACGGGATGGAGACCATCGTTTGGACACCGCTCCCGTGGCTGTATTCGTCAAAGATGACGTGCTCATCACCGTGCGCCACACTGAAATCCCTGCTTTAACCACCTTTGCACGCCGGTTCCTGACCAGTGACGAAGAAAACCGTGCGCTTGGAATTGACTACATGCTCTATGAGTTGTTGGATGCTATCGCTGACGATTGGTCTCCAATTTTTGGTCGGATTTCAAGCGACCTTGACCACCTTGAATTTCGAGTCTTTGACCCGTCTCAACGTTACGATGACCTTCTTGAAGGTCTTCACGACCTGAAACGGAAATTGCGTGAGGCCAACAAATCGGTTGAATCCCTTCACGCCGTTACCATGCGACTCCTCAAGCCCTCGGAACGACTCATCAGCGAAAATGTAGAGCGATACATCAACGACTTGCACCAACTGAGTATCGCCTTCATCAAGCGTGTTAACAATTATTCAAGCGGTGCTACTTCAACGCGGGACACCTATCTGAGCAACATTAGCCTCCAACTTTCAGAGTCAAATGCAAAACTCACAGAAGTGATGACGACGCTCACCATCGTCGGTGCAATCATGCTTCCACTCACGTTAATCGCTGGAATTTTCGGGATGAATAACGACGACTTGCCCATAGAGCGCGTTGGCGGGTTTTGGGGCATCATTACCATCATGCTCATGTTTGCTGCAGTCATGCTGACCTATTTTTGGCGTCGCGGTTGGCTCAACAACCTCCGTTGAACTTCGTCCCGAGTCAACCGATGCTTCAAGAACCCTTGACCTCAACATCTTGTTGTGTCATCAGGGCCGCATACCACAACCGGTCCGCTGCCCATTGGGCAATTTGTCAAACTCGTTCAGTCAACGGTCAAGCAAGACCCGTTATTCCAGCACCAAGCCCTGCGCGGAGAGGTTTCTCAATGGAACGTACACAACGGAAACATCTACTTCAAACTCCGCGATAATGACGGCCAATTGGACTGCGTCATATGGCGAAATGCGAGGCTTACCGTCGACCCCTCAATCAAAGAAGGAAGCGATGCAGTCGTCATTGGAAGTTTGGATTTGTGGCCCAAACGAGGGAACCTCCAGTTGGTTGTACAGAGAATAGAACCCGTGCGAACCCTTGGTGCTCTTGAAGAAGCAAAGCGGGCTTTGATTGAATCGCTCAAACAAGAAGGTGCGCTTGATCGCCCTCGAATACCACTTCCAGGCATGCCCAAACACGTGGCCATCGTTACGGGCGCTGGGTCAGCTGCTCTTTCCGACATGAAACGATTGATTTCCAACCGTTGGCCGGGTTTGAGAACAACGGTGATTGGCGTGTTGGTTCAAGGCGACCGAGCCGTCAATGAAATCGTCCGTGGACTTGCGGTGACCCGTGCGTTGAGCCGTGCTGAGGTGGCCGACCGTCTCGGTTTACCGCCCGTTGATGCGGTCATCGTTGGACGAGGTGGTGGCTCGGTTGAGGATTTGTGGGCGTTCAATCTTGAACCGGTTGCCCGTGCGATTCTCGCCAGCCCCGTACCCATCATTTCCGCAGTGGGTCACGAGCAAGATGTTCTCGTATCGGATTTGGTAGCCGATGCTCGTGCCTCTACCCCATCAAATGCTGTTGAGATCTTGGTTCCTGACCGCCACAGTGTCATGATGATGCTTGCCGATGTTGATGTCCGAATTGGCGAAGCCGTGAAGCGAAGATTCGGCGAACTGCGTCAACGTTTGATGTTGCTCACCACGCAACTCAAACATGCTCCTGGCAAAGGTGTTTTCCGGGCCAAGGAACAACTTGCTGGTCTTGCGAACCGAATGAACAGGAGCGCAGAACATTCAATTTCAATGCAACAACAACGCTTGGCCCGTCTTGAGGCAACGCTTGCTGCAGCACACCCTCACCGCGTATTGGAACGCGGATACACCATGGTTCAGAACGCCGATGGTGAAGTCCTCACAACCTTAGCGAGCCTTCAACAAGGGCAAACCGTCAACCTTCAGTTCGCCGACGGTCGTGCCGCAGCCGATGTTCACACCATTGAACCCAAGGAGGAAGACAAATGACCGATGAAAAAATAACCTACGATGAAGCAGTACTGCGCCTGGAATCCATAGTTGCTCAACTTGAGCGCGGTGGAAAAAACCTCGATGAAACCCTCGCCATGTTTGAGGAAGGAACCGAACTTCTACGCCAATGCCAGACCGAACTCGCTGAAGCTGAGGGCCGGTTAGCAGAACTGCGACTGGATGAAGCAGAAACCACGGTTGCCGAAGATGCGTGAGGAATTCTTGTGGCCGGGAGAAAACATGCTGCGCTCCAACGACGGGTGGCTCGCGTTCTGTCCACATGGAAGGACCCCCACAACGACCGACCTTACCCCGAACTTGACATCATTCAACACATCAACATCGCCGAAGACGGTGAGATCAACCTCTCCGTCAAACCCTCACGGCCTCACTGCCCCTGTTGCCTGCTTGACCTCGACGCCCTACGCAAGCGTCTTTGTGAAGTCAAAGGCGTCAGTTTTGTTCATGCAGAAGTTGTCGGAATCCCCGGTGCACCGCGTTGGACCCGCAGCATCAATCGCTGATGGCGGCTCGTTCGTGGACCTTTCTGAGGGCCAAGAACGCAGGAATGGACCATCCCAACACAGAGCCAAACCAAGCGACCAGTGTTCCTAAAACCACTCCATATGCAGGCAGTGACCACATGGCGAGATTCGCATAAATAGCAACACTGACACCACCCAACATCATCGGTCCGGCCGCACCCTGCGGAACAGTTGGCCCTTGTGCGATCCATAAGGCGACCATACTGGTGAGGAAAATGGCAGGGAAAACACTGGCTAAACCAGCCAGCAAGGGGAAGCCCAAACCAGCCAGCCAAACCGCGATGCCAATGGCGACTGCCGCCATCGTACCTCGAGAGACCAGCACCGTTTTGGAAACTGCTTCGCTTCCCTTGGGTGTTGGCTGAGGTCGCCAGTTGAAGGCTGCGGCGATGATCACCAAAAGGATCAGTCCGACTGCAGCAAATTCCTGTTCCGAAAGGAGTATGCCGACGACCGTGTTTTGGAGGAGAAACCACACGCCTATGCCCATAACACACCAAAAGGCAAGGGCGCATATGGAGGTCAAAAGAAGCGGATGGGAGGCGTTAGAAAACCAACGTGGGAGCACCAGCCACGCCCCCAAAAACAGCGCGTTGAGCAACATTCCAAGAGGCACCACCATCATGCTACTGACGATTTCGTCTTCGCCACCGGCGAGGTACATCCCAATACCTGCAGGAACAATGGTAGAAGGAACCGTGCCGAGGAAACCGCCCACAAGGCCGCCCCATTTCTCAATAGCAACGGTGACCGCTGTTGCAACCAGGCCGGCCAGTAGTGCCGAAAGAAGAATGGAAGATGCAAGCATTAAATCAACCCTCATTCTCAATGCACGTCATCAATCGTTCAACTGTGCCACCTGGCCATTGGTCAACCGGTGTACCGTACTGGAACAGTACGTTGAATGGAATGAATGAGATGTGTTCGGTCCACTGGTGATCCCTGCAAAATTGCTGCCCGACCTTTGAATCAAGGTCCAAATGAACAACGTTGAGGAGCGCTTCGATTTTGGATTCCGGAACCCACTGGGTCAACACCTCCCTCCATGCTTTGCAGTCGTCGCAAGAATCGCGACCAATCACGACCAAGAGAAGGGGTTGAGCCGCCAAATCGCTGTAACCGGCTTCTGTAAGTTCATTTTGTTCCATGAGACCACCCGTTTGGCACCCTTACAAGAGTCAAGCGAAGGGGTCGATGTGGACAATGTCTTGAAGGTCAATCACTTTCCCATCGCGTTCTTGTGCCTGCGCGGCTGCTCGTGTGAGCATTGAGCGCATCCATCCCAGAGACATCATGCCTCGCATTTTGTTAATGGATTCAATGAAATGCACTGGATTGCTACCGAGTTGGGCGTGCTTCCTGATGTCTGCTTCCAGTTCTTCAAGCACCATGGTATAGGTGTCCAGGAGTTCTTCAAGAGCGTCTTTTGTAACGGTCATTTTCGCTATGCTGCGAGCCATTGAGAGCAAAGATGACGCCGTGACAATGCCTCCGCTTTGACTGGCGACGAAATCCATTGTTGCGGTTTCTTCTTCTTCCTCAAGCGTACCTTCAGAATCTTCGTCATCAAGGCCAAGTCCGGCTACCGCTTTCTCAAGGTGGCGAGGTTTTATGGTGGCAACTCGGTCTTTTGTAGCCGCATCCTCTGCATGACGGAGGAGTTTGGACAGATGATTTTCAACGTGTTCAATGCCAGCTTGAACGGCTGCTGAGCCTACGGAGTCGATGTTGTTGATTCGGTCGATCATCAATTCCCGAGTTCGGTTGTAATTCAATCGGCTGCGTTGAGGGTCGTCAAGCGTTTTTCGCTCTGGGTCTTGGTTCAGTGTTTCCTCTTCCATTTGTGGAACGACTCGGTCCAATTCCTCACACAGCAATTCAACCAGACGCTGTTTGACGGCTCCAGAAAGTCGCATCTCGGTATAATGAGAAGCAACTGCTGCAATGTGACTTGGCGAGTACGGCTTGGCTACCATGTACCGACTGGGACTCCAGCGAACCTTGAATGATGTGGTCGTCAGCGATGGCTCATTCAGTCAAGCCGTCGTTTCGCCCCATCACTTGGCTAAATTCCCAAGCATGAAGGCATTCATGGCCTCCAAGGAATCCACCAGCTTCACGAGATGGGCCGATGAATTCAGCCGCACACATTTGACAAAACACATTGACAATGAGTTCGTTGAAGTAGGTCCCGTTAGGGGTTTCTCGCTTGACAATCCGCTTACCCACGTCTTCATGCGTCCAACCCTCTGTCTTCTCGCATACATCGTCTTCTGCTTGTTCTTGTGTCATTCTTACCACTCCATCAACCAAGGCAGGCCGCCACCTGCAGTAATCGGGTTCATGCCGTCTTCGTCGCGAACCCACGTATCTTCTGAGCCAACGCTTCCTTCAGCGTAGACGACTTTTGGCTCAATCGCCATCGTTCCTCCGACCGGCAAGGGACGGTCAAAACCTGCTGCGACGACAGGCGATTCGTCCAATTGCAGGCCGATTGAATGCCCAAGAAAGCGACTTTGGTCTGGATTTGTACCCATCAAATGGTCGCTATAACCCAGTTCAACGGCCAAAGCATATCCATCCTCCCACGCATCGCTGCACGGTCGGCCTTGGTCAAGAACATCAACGACGGTTTCTTTCACCGCGACCATGTCTTCCAAACGTTGATTCCATTCCGGTGAAAGCGAACCCGCAACAAAGATTCGGGTGGCATCGACCATGTATCCGCGGTGTGCATGAACAAGGTCAACCAAAACCGGTTCGTTGGGTTTGACCTTGGTAAATCCAGAGCCCATCCCCGAAAGTGGGTGAGCGCCTGTCCCTCCGACTGCTGAATCAAAGAACGATGGAATGCCTCCAGCGCGCCCTGCGACGATGACACCTCGGTCGCATTGGAGCGGATAACGACGCATCTGAACGTTGCCGCCAAACCCTTCGCTACGGCTGACGGCTTCAGCCGCTGCTACCATGTCGAGTTCAGTCATTCCTTCTCCTCCAACCGCATGGACTGCCTCAAACATTCTGAACTGGACGGCCGCTGCGGTTTCCATTTGTTCCAGTTCCCAAGTGGACTTGATTTCACGTTGGGCGTGAACGATTGTAGTGATGTCGGGGGCGTCGCCAAGCGATGATAGAGCCGCTGCAAAGCGAGCAGTGAACGTACCTGGGGCTTCTCCGAATTGAAGACCTGGAACGTCGGTAACGCCTCGCTGCTGCAATGTTTCTGCAAGCAGTGAAAGGCGAGGAAATGGAAGAACTTGGTGTGGGGCATCGTCGCCACCGGCCTCGTGCTGTGCTCGCTTCAGAGAACGACGGACGAAACTAACCGGGCCGTCGCCACCCGCTTGTATGCTGCCGCCAGCACCTGTTGCGGGAACGAAGAAGGAACTGTCTTGCCGCCCTCCGGTATAGTAGTACAAATCAACGGGGTGTTGAATGAGAGCACCAGCAATTCCCGCATCGCGGAGCATGTCTGCAAGGCCTGCTTGCCGGTGAGCAAGTTCGGAGACTGGGACGCGCCAATCCTCACCCTCGGGGCCAACCAAATCGTCGGTTGTCCAAGTCGTCATGCTTCGATGTGGACGGCGACCGTTCAAAACCCAATCGGAGCAATCAAGTAGGCAGAAGTTGTAAAAATACTGAAACACTGAGTATTCTTGAAACGAGTATGGCTGGAAAGTGGGCTGGCTTTCTCACGGCAGGAGGGTCGATTTTCATTCTTGCCTTTTTCCTTTTGGCGGCTACGGGATCATTGGAAGGTCATGATGGATATGAAACGGAGAGCGATGAAAACAATCCCGCAGTCAAAGGTCCTGAAGTTGAACCGGCCCCGGAGCCTTCACAACCGTCAGTACCTTGGGAAAATATTGAGCAACTCAATGAGTGATCTCGTCTAAAACGAACGGTTCTACCTCGTCCAAGCGTCGTTCTGCTGTTGAACAGTATTCCTCTGAAAGGTCAACACCGATGTAGTGCCGACCGTGTTGTTTCGCCGCAACGCATGTAGTTCCCGAGCCGTTAAAGGGGTCGAGGATCACGTCTCCGACAAAACTGTACAGTTCAATGCAACGCTTTGGCAGTTCAATCGGGAACGGCGCAGGGTGGTTGACTCGCGATGCTCGCTCGGTTGGAAACGACCAAATCGATTTGGTATGCTTGATGAAATCATCACGAGGTACGGTATCAACACGTCCATCTGCCCGCTCGCTCTTTGTTCGGGGAAGCTTGTAATTGCCTTTTGAAAAGACAAGAAGGTATTCGTGAACGTCCCTTAGGCATGGATTTGATGCCGATTGGAAGGAACCCCATGCACACGATGAGCCCGCACTTGCAGATTTATCCCAGATGATTTCGCCACGCATCAAAAATCCAATCTCGTGCATCATGATGTTGATGTGTGAGGACAGTGGGATGTACGGTTTGCGACCAAGGTTAGCGACGTTGATGACCATCCGTCCACCTGGAGTGAGCACCCGATAGCATTCGGCAAAGACATCGTGAAGAAGGCCGAGGTATTCTCTTAGGGAAAGGTCCTCATCGTATTCTTTGGAAGCATTGTAGGGTGGAGAAGTGACGACAAGATGGACGCAATTATCCGGAAGAGGGAGCGCTCTTGAATCGCCACAAATCAAGGAGTTGAGATGTTCCTCGGGGCACATCTGGGCGTCTCCTACTTCCCTAGAAGCAACCAAGCCTTCGTTGAGACGGCTGTTGTAATACAACGAAGCGTCGTGGCCTTCACGCTTGGAAACACCGAAGGACGAAGTTGCTGTACCGGCGCGACGACGAGCACCGTCCAACGACGATGATTCTTCGGCTGGTTTTTCGGCCATATCGGGCAGTGCTGTTGGTGGCTATATCACCTTTCGCGCCATTGAGCGGTTCGGGACGCGCGTCTTGGGACCCAATCGACGGGTCCGGAGAACAGAACCTCGTCGGCTGGAGCCGTGATTCAGTATCGCTGTGTTTAAATCAAAAGCCACAGAGTCCCAACCATGTCAATCATAGAAGCATACAACGAAGCCTGGGACAATGCAGATGCGGACGCTCTTGCGAACATCATTCACGATGATTGTGTGTTCAACCCACACGTTGGTGGCTTCACCATGAGCAAATCCGATATTTTGGGCTTTGTATCAGGCAACAACACACCAACTTCAGAGCACAACCGTATCCTCTTTGAAAACGATGAAGTGGGCGTTGCCCATTCCATCGTTCACTTTGCTAACGATTCCGACTCGGAAGCAGTCCTTTCATTCATGCGCTTCAAAGACGGTCAAATCATCTCCATGGAAACTGGAGCTACGCCTCTTTCTGAAGATTACAAACTCATCGGCACCGATGAGTAAATGGTCGTGTGAGGCCAAAAGTTCGCCTGGTCATCAAGCCATCCGGCCCTTTCGCTTATGCGTCATTTGGCCTTCAAGTGACCTCGGCAACTCAAAAGACAGCGTCAAGGTTTTTACCACGATTCAAAAGCGGATTTTATGAACGGGGGTGAGAAGGGTCTTCAAGCGCTCAGCCTCATCGCGATTGTCATTCTCTCTATCGTGGCCATTGACCTTCTAAACGAACCGGAACAAGACCCTGAAATCGTTTACGTACTCATTGATAACCGAATCACCATCGATGAAAATTTCACCGCTGAAGAACTGGACCGAAGCGAGGTTGCACGCGTTGCTACATTCAACATCAAGGTTTTTGGTGACACAAAAATGAGCAATGTTACGGTCGTTGCAGAATTGGTAGAACTCTTCCAGGACTACGACATGGTAGCCGTCCAGGAGATCAAAGACATCGACGAGGAAGTTCCGTACTTATTCCTGAATGAATTAAACGGTATTGCAGGTCAAGAAAACCTCACCAACCAATCGAGGGAATGGGAGATGGTGCTCTCTGAGCGCAGCGGCATGCAAGATGATGACAAGAATTCTCAAGAGCAATATGCGTTTTATTACAAGCCTACGGTATTTACGTCGATGGACAACGGAACCTTGTACGATGACAGCACCAACGATTCCTTTCAACGGGAACCGTTCCTTGCGACCTTCATGCTTTTGGACACCAATGGAGAAGAAACCGGCACGGACATCGTTTTTGTCAACATCCACACCAAACCCACCCTTGCGGTTGAGGAACTGGGAGCCCTCGGCGACGTGCTTTCATGGGCACAAACCAATTATTCCGATGATGACGACTACGTTATTCTTGGTGATTTCAATGGCGATTGCTCTTATGCATCTTACAACGAATTGGTGGACCTGTCCATCTCCTCAGAGAATTATACCTGGCTGATTCCAGATGATGCCGATACAACAGTGGGCAACTCACGTTGTGCCTACGACCGGATCGTGACTTCAAGTCAATTGGATGAGCGCCTAACAGGTCAGTGGGGCATTGACGAAACCGTGAGCAGTGGAGCGGTTTCCGACCACAAGCCGGTCTGGTTTGACATCAAGCGAATTTGATCCTGCTCGATGAACCCCTTGCCTCAATAGACGAGTTGGACATCCGCTGCAGTGGCCAAGGCAATGACGCCAGGTGGGCCGCTCCATTCAATTCGGTCGTCAGCAACAAAGAGGGCGCCGTCTCCTTCACTGTGGCCGAGGACGGCTTTCACTGAAGCAAAGGAACAGTAAAGCGTTGCTCCAGAAACAATGACTTCCATGAAGTTCGTAATCATGGATGTGTCGGCTCCCATTTCTGCATCGAGTTCTTTGATGTATGAAGGGTCGAGAAACCGGGTCCCTGCAGCAGCAAAGAAGACGCTCACTTGGTGCCCGTCTTGAATGGCTTGTGCTGCACATGCAAGTCCAACAATGGATTTGATCGTGTCATTTTTCGGCTCGGATACAAAGTTTACAAAGACGCTTTTGCCCATGCTGTATAGAGCAGCCCGCAAAATATCAATGTATCTCATCCTCAAGGAAGTGAAGCCTCATCGATTGAAACGGTGTTTTGTCTCAGCCGTAGAGTTTCCATTCGGTACCGGTCCACCAGTAGGTGTTTCCATTGTCCATGGACCTCCAGGTATATCCACCTTCATCGGTCCATTGCCGAACCACTGTGGGTTCAGCCACGACGGGTTGTACCGCCACCGGGTGGGGAATGACCTCAACCGTCTGAATCGGTTGAACCGCCTGCGCGGGCTGAGCAACGTATGCTGGGGTCGCAACCTGTTGGGCCGGTTGGGCTTGTTGGGCATATTGAGCGCTGTAGTCAACGGTTGCAGCAATGGGTTGAGAGTTGGTAATGATACCAAGTTCGGAGAGATCCTTCTGAACTTCTTCGTCAGAGGCTCGGGACCTCAAGAAAAGAACGGCCCCTAGGGCTCCAATTAGGCCAACTGCAACAAACGAGATGATGGTCATCAAACCGCCTTCATCGTCTTCTGAGGATACACCGTCTCCAGACGCGTCGTCAACGGCTTCTTCGGGCGGCATGAGAACAGCGTCAATCACGTGGATGATTCCGTTTGATGTCATGACGTCCGCTAGTGTGATGTTGGCTCCGTTGATTCCTGTTGTTAAGGAAAGGGTCGTGTTATCGCCGTTCACCATTTGCAGCATCATGCCTTCGCTAATGTTCGAAGCTTGGACTGAGCCAGAATGGACGTGGTACAGGAGGATGTCGGTAAGGGCCGCTTTCCCTTCTGGTGTGTCAAGCGATGTGAGGTCAATGCCTGCGTCAATGAACGCTTGATCGGTAGGTGCAAACAGAGTGAATGGACCGTCGCCCTGAAGCGTTTCAAGCAGTTCTGCTTGAATGACGGCAGCCACAAGCGAGTTGTGAATGCCCGTGCATTGAGCGGTGCGGGGAATGTTGTTTGGCGTGGCGGTTGGTGTCAGCACCTTATCGATGACGTGGATGACGCCGTTGCTGGTGTTCACGTCTGCGAGGGTCACATTCGCACCGTTGACCATAACCCCAGTTCCTACGGTAAAGGCGAGAGGTTGGCCGTTGACGGCGTTCGCCGTCATGCATTCGGTCACAGCGGAAGCCGGCACTGAACTTGGGACCACGTGGTACAACAGGATGTTGGACAGCGCGGTCTTTCCTTCAGGAGTGTCGAGCGATGTGAGGTCAATGCCTGCATCTGCAAAGGCTTGATCGGTGGGTGCAAACAGAGTAAACGGACCGTCGCCCTGAAGCGTTTCAAGCAGTTCTGCTTGAATGACGGCAGCAACAAGGGAGTTGTGGATGCCGGTGCATTGAGCGGTACGAGGGAGGTCGTTTGGTGTTGAGGTTGGCGTCAAGACCTTGTCAATGACGTGAATGACACCGTTGCTGGTGTTCACGTCTGCAAGAGTTACGTTGGCACCGTTAACCATCACTCCGGTTCCGACGGTGAAGGCAAGAGGTTGGCCGTTGACGGCGTTCGCCGTCATGCATTCGGTCACAGCGGAAGCCGGCACTGCACTTGGGACCACGTGGTACAACAGGATGTTGGACAGCGCAGTCTTTCCCTCAGGAGTGTCGAGCGATGCGAGGTCAATGCCTGCATCTGCAAAGGCTTGATCGGTAGGTGCAAACAGAGTAAACGGACCGTCGCCCTGAAGCGTTTCAAGCAGTTCTGCTTGAATGACTGCAGCCACAAGCGAGTTGTGAATGCCCGTGCATTGTGCGGTACGAGGGAGGTCGTTTGGTGTTGAGGTTGGCGTCAAGACCTTGTCAATGACGTGAATGACACCGTTGCTGGTTGCGATATCAGCGTCGACGACGGTTGCTCCATTGACCATGACGCTGTCGCCAACGGTAAAGGAAAGCGGGTTTCCATTAACCGTTGGAGCAGACATGCAATCGGTCACGTTTGCTGCAGGCACTTCTCCACTCAACACATGGTAGAGGAGAATATCAGACAGTGCAGCCTTTCCTTCAGGTGTGTCAAGGTCGGCAAGAACAATGCCTGCGTCAATGAACGCCTGGTCGGTTGGGGCAAATACCGTGAACGGTCCATCGCCTTGAAGGGTGGGCAGCAATCCAGCCTGGACGACGCTCGCAACGAGTGAGTCGTGAATGCCGGTGCATTCTGCAGTGCGAGGGATGTCTCGGGGGGTTTCAGTCGGGGACAGAACCTTGTCGATGACGTGAATGACACCGTTGCTGGTGTTCACGTCTGCAAGGGTGACCGTTGCGTCGTTAACCATGACGCTGTCACCAACGGTGAAGGAGATCGGGTTGCCGTTAACGGTTGGGGCTGAGAGACATTCGGTCACTGCAGAGGATTGGACTTCTCCAGAAACAACGTGATAGAGAAGGATATCAGTCAGCGCTGCCTTTCCTTCAGGAGTGTCAAGAGCGGCCAAATCGATGCCTGCATCAGCAAACGCTTGGTCGGTGGGTGCGAACAAGGTGAACGGTCCGGTTCCTTGCAGTGTTTCAAGCAGTTCTGCTTGGATGACACCGGCTACAAGCGAGTTGTGAATGCCCGTGCACTGAGCCGTTCGTGGAATGTTGTTGGGGGTGTCGGTGGGCGTGAGAACCTTGTCGATCACGTGAATCACTCCATTGCTGGTGGCCACGTCAGGTAGCGTGACATTGGCCCCGTTAACCATGACTCCGTTGTTCACGGTAAAGGAGAGAGGTTGTCCATTCACAGCAGTTGCTGACATGCATTCGGTAACCGCTGAAGAAGGAACCTCTCCTGAGACTACGTGATAGAGAAGGATGTCGGTAAGGACCTGCTTTCCAGCTGGAGTGTCAAGTGCCGCCAAGTCAATACCAGCATCAGCGAAGGCTTGGTCAGTCGGTGCGAACAAGGTGAACGGCCCGGGTCCTTGCAGTGTTTCAAGCAGTTCTGCTTGGATGACGCCCGCTACAAGTGAGTCGTGAATACCGGTGCACTGCGCAGTCCTTGGAATGTTGTTGGGGGTGCTCGTAGGCGTGAGAACCTTGTCGACGACGTGGATTACTCCGTTGCTGGTGAAGACATCAGGGATCGTGACGTTAGCATCGTTAACCATGACACCGGTTCCTACGGTGAAGGACAGAGGTTGACCGTTTGCTGCATCAGCCACCAAACAATCGGTGACGGCTGAAGCGGGGACTTCAGAAGAGACGACGTGGTAGAGAAGAATATCTGAAAGGGTCTGCTTTCCAGTTGGATTGTCAAGGGCGGCCAAATCGATGCCTGCATCGGCGAAAGCTTGGTCCGTTGGAGCAAAAACCGTGAAGGGTCCTGTCCCCTGTAGAGTGGAGAGAAGGTCCGCTTGAATGACCGCAGCAACAAACGAATCGTGAATCCCTGTTGATTGGGCTGTTGCGGGAATATCAGGGAGGGGTGGCGTCAGTACCTTATCGATGACATGAATCACTCCATTAGAGGCAAAGACGTCTTCGATGGTGATGTTTGCGTCATTGACCATCCGTGAATCGCCGAGGCCGTCCCCATCAATGTCGGTAGCAGGGTCGGCGGTGATGGCCAGTATGTCTCCGTTTTCTGCGGTGAGGTTGTCTCCATCGTTCAGGTCTCCAGACTCATAATCTCCGGCTACCACGTGATACAGAAGAATGTCCGTTAGAGTAGCATTCTCTTCAGGAGTGTCGAAATCCGCCAAATCGATTCCAGCATCAATGAACGCTTGGTCGGTTGGAGCAAAGACGGTAAACGGTCCGGTACCTTGCAGGGTAGCCACGAGGCCAGCATGGGTCAGCGCAGCCACGAGAGAATCGTGCACGCCAGTTCCTGCTGCATTGGTAGGTATATCTTGGGTTGCATCGGCGCTGACGTTAAGCGGGAGGCTTGAGGCAACAAGCAACGTGAGCATCAAATAAACGGCAATTTTCTTCATAACTTTCCAGCGTCAGATTTGTGTATATAATGGGCTGTTTTTTTCAAAGAAACTAACAATTGACCGACCGGGTAGGAGAGAGCGGGAATGAAAACAGTTCACTGCGAGGCATATTCATTCTAAAAAAAGAAGCGAAAAAATGTACTCTACCCGGGAGATCTTTCCGCGCAGAGAACCTAAAGGCCGAGTTATTCATTTGAAACCAACATGCTCGCCAACGAACAGCATGAGGCTGCACGCCATAGAAATGATATACTTAGAATCAAGTCATTCTCAGAATGAGTGAGATGATTGAACAAGATTGCGACCCAGTTTTTGCCCGCGTTGACAAATTGCTCGCTCTGTTAAACAAATCAAAATCTCTTCACATCCTCCTCATTCTCAATCTAAAGGGTCAACCGATGCGGTTTTCTACGATTAAGAGTCAGATAAATTCATCTTCAACTACGATCGCTCGTCGACTCGGTGAACTTGAAAGAAGTGGCCTTGTAGAGCGAAAAATCCACCCCACAGCGCCTTCAGTCGTAACCTACGGCCTTACCGAAGACGCTCGACACCTCGCTCCATCGATTCAATCCATGTACGACTGGATTGTCAAACGCGACATCAATATTGTCATTTGAGCGCTCAATATCGCATCAATGGGCCAACCAACGATGGATTGCCGTAGGTGCTAATTGCGTTTGAATGGGTACCCTTCCGAATACCCCTGTTTACAAGGGGCCCCCATAAGAATACAACTAGCTCCAATGACTGGCTGATATCTTGAAACATTATATCCTCGCACGAATTGGAGCGGTTATGAACAAAGCAAAGACAATCTTTCTAGCACTAATTATGCTAACCGCAAGCCTAGCTGGTTGCTTAGGTGGGGAAACAGAAATCCTTGACGAAGACGGGGATGGCGTAGCGGATAATCTTGACCTCTGCCCCGGTACTTCTGTTGCTGCAGAGCCCACTGAGGATGAGTTAATAGATGCTGACGGTTGTAATGCCTACCAATTTGATGATGATGGAGACGACGCGAATAACGTTGCTGACCTTTGTCCAATGACTCCTGCTGGAGAATCAGTAGATAAGGACGGGTGCTCTCAATCACAACTCGATGATGATACAGATGGCGTGATGAACAATCTTGACCTCTGCCCGAACACTCCTGCTGGAGAATCAGTAGATAAGGACGGGTGCTCTCAATCACAACTTGATGATGATGAAGATGGCGTGATGAATAATCTTGATTTTTGCCCATTTACTCCTGCTGAAGAGATCATGGTTGGAAACAACATGATGTTAGATTCTGACGGATGTGTATGGAGCCAACTCGATGATGATGCAGATGGCGTGATGAACGGCGTTGATCTCTGTCCTAATACCCTTGCAGGAGAAACTTTTGACACTGATGGGTGTTCTGAATCTCAAATCGACGACGATGAAGATGGCGTGATGAATAATCTTGACCAATGCACCGACACCCTTGCTGGAGAGGAAGTTGATACTGATGGTTGCTCATGGGGGCAACTCGATGATGATGGTGATGGCGTGATGAACGCCGTTGATCTCTGCCCAAATACTCTTGCAGGAGAGGTCATTGATACGGATGGGTGCACTCCATCACAACGTGCTGATGACGATGGAGACGGAGTGATAAACAGCCGTGACATCTGCCTCAACACTCCTGCTGGGGAAGGCGTTGATACTGGCGGTTGTCACGGTGGTTCTGTCGTTACTTGGGGCCCGTGGCAAAGTGGCGGTGAACTCGTAACCGAAGATAAATTAGCCTTGAGTTCTCGTGTTGTGGAGATTTTTTCAGCAGGCTTTGGATTTGCTGCGCTGAAATCTGACGGTTCTGTCTATTCATTTGGGGCTCCATTCTGCGGATTTACTGCCGTGAATTCGGGAGTGATATCGATTTTCTCTACTGATAGCGCATATGCAGCACTGAAGTCCAATGGTTCTGTAGTCACATGGAGCGTCTCTTCTTGTGGCGGTATTAGCGCAACTGGTGCCGGCGACAGCAGTTCAGTGAGTTCTGAATTGAGTTCTGGGGTCGTCGAAATATATTCTACTGCTGGCGCATTTGCAGCCCTAAAGTCCGATGGTTCGGTCGTCACATGGGGCGCTACAGACAGCAGTTCCGTAAGTACTGAATTGAGTTCTGGAGTGATATCAATTATCTCTACTGATCGTGCGTTTGCAGCCGTCAAATCTGACGGCTCCGTAGTCACTTGGGGAGATTCTAATTTTGGAGGCGACAGCAGTTTCGTAAGTTCTGAATTGAGTTCTGGAGTGACATCGATTTACGCCACTGAAAGAGCATTTGCAGCCGTCAAATCTGACGGCTCCGTGGTCACTTGGGGCTATCACCTCTATGGAGGCGACAGCAGCTCAGTAAGTTCCTTTTTGAATTTTGACGTCACTGAAATCTATTCTAGTTATGGCGCATTTGCAGCCCTCAAGTCCGATGGTTCTGTCGTCACTTGGGGAGAATCTGGTGGAGATAGTAGTTCCGTAAGTTCTGAATTGAGTTCTGGCGTCATCGAAATATATTCGACTTATAGCGCATTTGCAGCTCTGATGTCCAATGGTTCTGTAGTCACATGGGGTAGTGCAAGTGGCGGCGATAGCAGTTCAGTGAGTTCTGAATTGAGTTCTGATGTGATAGAGATTTTTTCTAATAATTTTGCTTTTGCGGCCCTAAAGTCCGATGGTTCTGTCGTCACATGGGGCAATCAAAACAATCAATATGCTCATCAAAATGGAGGTAACAGCAGTTCCGTGAGTTCTGAATTGAGTTCTGGGGTCGTCGAAATATATTCTACTTCTGGCGCATTTGCAGCCCTAAAGTCCGATGGTTCTGTCGTCACATGGGGCGCTACAAGTAGTGGAGGAAACAGTAGTCACGTCAGTTCTGAATTGAATTCTCGTGTCATACAAATCTACTCCAGTGATAATGTGTTTGTAGCAATTGTTGAGATCGACTAA
>Ga0206125_10001069_pt1 | contig 33658 bp, 46 predicted proteins | sample Helgoland_Spring_4_FD_148598 | JGI IMG/M metagenome (GOLD analysis project Ga0206125, IMG submission 148598) | Pelagic subsurface seawater microbial communities from Kabeltonne, Helgoland, North Sea - Helgoland_Spring_Bloom_20160331_1 | ecosystem: Environmental > Aquatic > Marine > Epipelagic ... | reverse complement strand
CAGACAGTTTGTATGCGTCCGTGTCGTAACCTAAGAAGAACCCTGAAGTGTTAGCCTTTAAAAACTCGTCCATTGTGCCGCCGTAAATGGCACCTGTGCTGCCGATGCTAACGCTTCCAGTAAACTCCCCAGCGGATGCGTTTACGGTGCCTGTTACGGTTAATGCGGAACTATCAAACAAAATATTATTGGTTGCGTTTCCTACTACAAACTTCCCGTCAGTAAGGTCAAAGAAAGACCCTGACTCCGTACCGCTTGGAGCTGAGGCAGCATCAGGGACAGTTCCCCCTTTGAGTGTGCCGCCTGTAATTGTTCCCAGGTTAGCATTAATAGCTCCAAGATCATCAACACTGATAGCGGCCGCGGTTATAGTGTCATCTATGATCAAATCACCAGCGAAAAATCCAGATATTGTGCCGAACGTGCTGCCGTCGTATTGATAGGCGGCTTGCTTGTTTGGACTAGAAGTTGTGTTGGTGACAACGACAATATCGCCGTCAGTAGGGTTTCTACCAAACGCTGTATTAAACGCAGCAGCATTTGCAGGCGCATCCACGTTATCGTCTGCACTTGTTCTGGTAAACCTGAAGAACCCGTTAGAGTTAAGCAGATCACCTACAGCGTATGCCTGGGCTTGACCGTCGTATACGTTAGTTCCAAGCGTTGCTCCGACAGTTGCGTTGTCAGCCGGTCTTCTCCCAGCAGTATCATCAACGTCAACCCACTCAACAGAATCAGCAACCTGGTCCGTGGTAGTGACGGTCTCTGGCCCTACTACAGCACTTACTGCTGACTCATCTGTCGCTATACCTGTGCCAGATGACGATGTGCCGCTTGCGGTAGCCAGGAACGTATCGCCATTGCTTACAGGCGCTGTCGCACCCAAAGTGACCCAGTTTGTCGTTCCTAGATTTCGTATTCTGTACGTCTGCCCGATAATGATATCCGTGGCAGCAACCTCGTTGTCATACAGAGAGGCTCTAACCCAGTAATATTTAGTCAAGGCGCTACTAGGCAAAGAAAAGGTTATAGCGTCATTCTTAGTCCTAAGGAATATCGACGAATCGCTAAAGTTACTAGTGCTGCTCTGATAAACGATAATATCGTTAAAGGTAGTATTAGGGACCGGGTTATCCCAGGTCAACCGCACGAAATGCCCATCAACCACTGAGCCCAAGTTTGTTGGCGCAGGAACCCCTGAGAATCCATCTGTGATAGATCCGTCAGACGCAATTGTCGAGTAATTTGCCGCAGGCATGTCTGTATAGTTTGCCTGGGTGTCTTTTAGCATGGTTAGCGTGACTGCGCCTTCTGCCGAGAAGTTAAATCCGAGGATGACAAAAGGTGTTTGGTTGAAGCTTATTGAGTCTTGATCAGACCCAGCAAACTTATCAAGCGTGATCTTTACCCGGTCTCCAACTGTGTAACGTAGAGCTTTTAGATTGCAGGGGAACTCAATTAACAATTGGTCGTTAGACCTGTTAATCATTTGATAGGTCAACCGCTGACACATGTATACGTCATTGGTCATAGGAAGCTCTACTTCCTTATAGAGGACCTCTCCTGCGTCCCTGGTCAATATGTCTGTCAACTGAACTTCTGGGAATGCGACCTTCTTATGCAGATCTTCTGGGTTAAAGTGAGTACCCTTGATCGTGTTGAATCTGTCGTCCCTGGCGTTGGCCACGGTGATATTAATGGGGCCATTCAGGTCGTTATCAGTAAGAATTGCGTCTGACTCTGGCTCTATATACTGACCGGCCTGCATTACATACTTGCCGCTAGAGTAGACAAGCGATCCGTTCATAGAGCTCAGGATCTTGTTTATGTTCTGAGAGTGACTATCGGTCCCGTACAGGACGCCGTTACAGGTGAATCTCTTCTGAGTCTGCGAGTTTGGGATGGATACTAATGCATCTGAATAATCCGCTGAAGAGTGGACAGAGGCCCAATCTATTGCGGAGGGCGGAACACCCATTCCAAACTGATCATCGATAACGTAGTTAGCCAAGCACAGGGCTGGGTTGTCTGACCATTGCCAGGTAGTGCTGTCTGAAAGCCTATGTGTAGAAACTCCTAGGCTTGAATCATACTCAGGCGACGTGCTGTCTTTGCGCGGGTCGTATATCGCCATGCCCTTAACCAGCGCCTTTATGTCTTGCGGGTTATACTTGTTCCAGATCTCTGCGATCTTTTCGTTGTCAGGGAATGAGAACTTAGTGGCAATGTAGGTAAGACCCTGGCCTTCATGATCGCTGGTCCATTTAAAGAACTCATTAGCTACAGGCTGGCTAACTGCCGTTTGACCCCCAATATATTTATAAACTGTGACCAAGGTGGTCGAGTCTATCGGCTTGAAGATAGTGGTAGTGCCGTTTACAGCGCCACCCAGAGCGTTGCCGCTGTTTATATCAGCGTTAGGGATGATTATGTTGTCTAAGTAAATGTCTGTGATTGCTTCTGACTTATCACCCGTCAAAGCAATTACATGCCACAAGTCCTGGTTGCCTGTACCGCCAACTCCCATAAACGCTACAGGGCCTGATATCAACGACTCACCGTAAACCCGCTTAACTGGAGCGGTTGTCGATCTTACGGTTTTTTGCCTAGCATAATTAGAGTCTGGCCTTGGAATTGACATTTCCATAAGCTTTGACATACCAACAACGCCAGCAGTTATAGCTAGCGCGCCGGTGACAAACATTGTCGCTCCGCCCATGCCAAAAACCAGTTCTATTACTGGCAAGGCAGTCATGACCAGATTGCCCACAAACATTATTGCTGTAATTATTGCATTCGGCATTTATTCCATCCGCATATTAGGTTTTCTTTGTCTATTTGGATGATACCGTTCTTACAAAGGCACAGTATCTTGTCACCAAGCTTTATGCCCATCAAATCACCAGTAGACATTGTTACTAGGCATGGATCTCCGTCGCTTAACGTCTTGCTTGGAGGCCCCAAAACACTCGACACAGTATGCTTCAGGCTTCCATTGCCTTCTATTATTTTATAGGCTGCAGCCTCGTCTTGATAGTTAAAAGACTCTAAATAATCTACGCCGGTTAACTCTTTTACCACAAACCCTGCCCACTGGCAGCAATCAGCATCGCCGTAGTCAAACCGTCTTTTCTTCCACTTGTTGGCAGCTCTCAATACGTCCAATTTAGAGGCCATCTTAATTCCTATAGTTTCCTGGGCCCCTTGGCTGGGCAAGATCTATATCGCCAGACGTTATTGTGCTGCCTTTCCCTTTCCAGTTGACCTTCACCCCTTCTACAAACGCCAGAAGGTTAAAGAACTTATCTCCGCTGTACCTGGATTGCTGCCAGGTATTAGTGAACATTAGATTTCGGCTTCTTTGCAGTAAGGACAATTGAGACTCGCAAGTCATGGTTATCATGTCGCCCTGGTCTGACCCAACGCTTACAGCCATCTGGTCCATATGACCAGCCCATAACGCCACAGGATTCTGCGTGTTTGCTGGATTTGGCTCCTGAACAAAAGCATCATCCTCATCCAATACGCCGAGATATATTGTCACCGGGCGCATATAGTAGTTTTCTTCTAGCGCCTGCTCGGCCAGCGTCGCATCAAGTAAGGACAAGGTCAGGGTTATAGAATAAGGCGAAACGTCTGTCCCTTCCTCTACGGCAGATATTGTCGCCAGGTCACCTAAGCCCTGCCAGGTCTGCCCGTCAAAAGTATATTCTCCGATTCCGTTATGTACATATAACGTCTGACTAGAAAACTCTAGCTTGGCGAATGACAGCAGCCTTACATGCCCTGCAGCAAGCGCATCTGCTACGGCTGGTGAGAACCCTCTACTCATGCTAAAACGTCCTCCATAGCTTCTATAGTGATGCTACTAACACCTCCGACATCATTACTCCATGACGGATTGTTTCCCAGAATGAATACACCTAGAACCGGGGGTACAACATCAGCGTTTGTGAACGGTGCGCTCGCAGCTGTCGTATTCCTGAGCGGTGGCGCTATATTGACCGTTACATTTCCACTTGAGTCAGTGTTGTAGCTATCTGTCTCTGTCTGAGTGCCAGCATCCCAGTCGCTGACAACCATATGAAGCTCATTGCCGATCCTTAGATAGTCACCTGATTTCATGTAGCCTTGTGCGCTGGCAGGGCCGCCTGTCAATGACACTTCTGTACCTGACTGACTTGCTGCAGCGACTAAAGTAGAGTCAGCTCCTGCGCCTCGTCTAGAGTAAGCAAAGTCTCTCAACAACATCCTATGCTCTTGCCCGTTGAGGCGGCTTAGAAAGGCTTGCAGAGTCGCCTTTGTAACGCCCGACACATTGTTGTACTGCATAGTACACTTCCAGAGAGAGCCCTTACGGGATGCTGTCTGCACAGCATTAGTCAAAGGCGACCGGAACACCCTGGTGTTGGTGACTAGCTCCCAGGTGCTAGATGTTGGGTTTATGTTAGGGAATATAAACTGGGTCATACTAGCCTTCCTCTACCAGCCAGGTCCCTGACCGTTTGTATGGTTGTTCTGCTCGTTTTCTCCATAGCCGTGCGGATCTTCTGGTCTACTTCTGGGCCCGCCCCGGTAGCGTCTACATTATTTATGATTGTAATCCCAGAGCCACCACCGTTATGCATGTCAGTGATTTTTTCATTGGGATGTAGCATCGCCATAAAACCGCCTTTTCCGTCCATGCCTCCCGATCTAGCGCCGCGGCCGGTAAAACCACCTCCCTCGAACGAAGCAACCGCTTGAGCCATAATGATTGCAGCACTAGCATAGCCCATGCCTCGGACTAGGTTTGAAGCCGGTATGGCGCCGAGACCGAATATTCCAACACCCATAGCAAGCATTTTTGCAGCAGCCAATTCGGCGCTTATGACAGCCTCTGCTGCAGCGAAAGACTTGTAGGCCAAGAAAGCAGTCTTCTGAGCAGCTGTGCCTTCAGCGAAACTGCTAGCCATCATTTGCAAACCTTGCAAAACGACTTGCTGACCAGCTTCCGCTATCTTCTGTTTCTTTTCCTGCTCCTCTTCAGCGATTCTCATCCTCTGTAGTGCAGAATCTCGCTCAATCATAGTAATCATGTCTTCGCGGGTACGCGTGGCATCGAAGAACGAATCGTCTAATCCTTTAACAAAGCCTAATCTTTGAGACTCTTGCTGAGATATAAGCTCGAGCTCGGACAAGAACCCTGTCCTCATTCCCTCTAACTTTTGCTCGGTTTTTAGCCTCTCCCTTTCTTTTGCCTCTTTGTCCTTTATTCCAGCCGCAATGCCTCGCTGCCCCTCACGCTCTTTTTGCCTTCTGGCTTTTTCCGCCTCTCTCTCATCTTTTATCCTAGCTTTGGTTAATGCGTCTACAGCATCGTTTTCTATCCGAACCAACTCTATGGCCGTTAACCTTTCAAGCGCCTGCCTCTTTTGCTCACTAGTAAGCTCTTTATTGCCTTTTATTTGCCGAGCCAGTTGCTGCACGGGACTTAATTTAAGTGTCTTGTCATTAAGCTTTTCTATTCGCTCTATAAGTTTGTCAAACTCCGTTACAGATTCTGCTACAGCGCCAGGCAATCCTGCGCTGTTAAAATCACCGACTTCTTTGGTCAGTATTGCCAGCTCTCCATGAGCTCGGAAAAACTGGGTTACTAAATCCAGGAATCCATCGTTAACATCTTCTAACTTCTCAGGCATCATTGTGTTCAATAACGCCGCAAACTTCTCGTTGTCCTTATCGAGCTCTGTGCCTGCCATCTTGGCCGCTCTTTCCAATAATACAAATTCAGTCGTAGTTAAGCCTAAACTTTCAGCGGCGTCTGCTAGCCCCTCTGTTCCGCCTCCAATCTCGAATTGAAATCGTATAGACTCTATATCAGAAGCAACGCCCTGGATTTGCTGCCTATAGCCCTTCATGTCCTTTAAAGCGGAAATGCCAGCCATCATCCGCAAATTTTCTGCAGCTGTCTCTGAAACTTGACCAAGCTCCTTTAGCTTTCCTGCGTATTCGATAACCCCGGTCTTAGCGTCCGTTTGAAACAGGGAGCTTAAAGAGCCTACTGTATTTTCTAGATTACTAGTTGCCGACTCAGACTTTAGCAACTGGGGAATAAATGCCCCCGCCAAAGCACCAGCAACTGCGCCAACGGCACCTAAGATGGCGCCCGTAGGGCCGAATAGAGATGCTACCTGGGCCCCCTGTTGGGTTAGGACCATGAGCGGACTCTGGCCCATCTGTAGCTGGACTGCCACATCCTGTACCTGATGACCAAGCTGACCGAATCCGCCACGCATCATCCGCAGAGAGCCGTTTAACTTTTGGCTCTCTTTATTGGTTTTCTTGATGTTGTTTTGGACGCTTTTAAACGCCGAACCTGTATTGTCCGTCGCTGTAGCTGTAAAGACGTTTACGTTACCTGACATTTTTGGTAGCTTCCTTTAACTTGTCTGCCTTTAGTTTAAGGAACGTAAACCAAGTTTGAAACTCCGACACCGTCATTCGTAATACTACGTCTAACGGTTGGCCAAGGTGGTCTGCCAGTTCGTACATCATGTACAGGTCGGTGACCTCTCCTTGACCATCTAGGAGTTTTTTTCGCGTTCCTCTTCGCTATCCGCTGCTAGCTTTAGCACAAAGTTTGCGACAGACGATAGAACATCTGGGTCAACATTATTACGAAGCTTTGGCTTGTCGCTGATATCGAACAAGGGCTCGCCTTTCTCATCGACGGCACCATAGATCACAGCATAAACCATGTAATCCGTGGTATCGTCTTTAGATCTAGCAAGCCACTTGGCCTTATCTGACAAAGACAAATTCTTAGCGAATATTGTGACATCCCAAGCTGGGACCTCCATTGATCGCACCTCCTGATTGCTAAAGTGAGCAACCGCCGCGTCAATTAAGGAGCCCATTATGCTACAGCGTCAGGTGTTAACGCGCCAATACCAGTAAGGTTAAAGCTGGCTTCTACTAAACCGTCAGCCGCAGCACTCTTGCTCACAGATGCGACTATAGCCAAACCTTTCCAGTAAACGCTTGCGCTTGTAATTCCGTAAGGATAAAGCTCAACCTGTACTGTGCCGCCTTCTACGAAATCGTCTTGAGCTGGGTCTTCGTTGTCCCAGATGCAATTCAAAGTAGTTGACCAGCTTTTAGTCGTCAGCTTCTGTGAAGTCCAAGCGTCACCCAAAACAGTATCGTCTGCTAGGTTTGCAGTGGTTTCCAAAGACCAATCTTTTACCTCAGCAACAGCTACGGGAGCACCCGTTCCGTCTACTGATGTGACAGCTTTTATACTGCCTGTATGTCCAGCATGTGTAGCCATTTCGAGCTCCTAAAATAAAAACTATTTTAACCTAAAAACACCATTATTATAGCGTTGTTTCCGGGTCATTTTCACTAGTGTGATAGATAACATCCACAGCCATTCTTGCGAAAGCCAGGGGTTGATCCCCTTCGCCAGCAAAATCCGCTTCAAACCTGGTTATCTGCAGGTCCTTGGCGTGACCGTCTAAGGTTAAGTCTGCGTACAAAGCATCCTCAATCTCTAACGATATCTGATCAAGCTGATCGTCGTAATTAGACGTTCCCTTGACATAAATCTCTACCACCACCGACAAGACTCTTTGCTGAAGTCTAGACGCGCCGATTGTCGCGTAATCAATCTGCTCACTCAGAGTGTAAACAGCAAGCCCGGGCAACTTAGCCTCAGCCAGGGGATAAACTCTTGATCTGTAGACTCTAGATCCTGTGGTAGCCAGGCCCGTTAGATCAGTTACTATCCTGTCTCTTATCGTCTTTCTTGCGTGAGCCATTATTGCTTCTCTAAGGCCAAGTCTGTCAGCCCTGTGCCGTCATTCATGACGACTCTTACAATGTAATTAACTCCGCTTATAACGACAGAGTCCCCCTCTGCAGCGTTAGCCACGTCAGACGTTTTAACCGCCAAACGAGGCTGCTCTACTGCAAATGCCACCTCACCGCCTGTATCTACTGCCTGGTATTCCTTGTCGAATATCCCGGTAATAGTAGATGCCGATCCACCAGACGGTGTGTATGTTACTGACTCACCAAAGTCAGCGAGCATAATCGCTCGTTCGACATCCGTTTCTACAGCCATTATTCAGCCTCTTTTTTCTCTACCGGCTCTACTGGCTCTACTGGTTTTACAGGTTTTACAGGTTCTACAGGTTCTACAGGTTCTACAGGCGTTTCTTCTTTCGCTTTTCTTTTGGTGGGCTTGTCGCCTGACAAACCAACGCTACGATTTTGCGCCTTCTTAGGCTCTTGCTTAACCTCTAAAATGCGACCAATCGCGATAAGCTGATTGACCTCATAATCTTCCAATTCAACAATGTCTCCAACTTGGTGACCATTGCCTTTAATTACACAGCCTTTGATTACTTCGTACTTCTTCATCTTAGCTCCAAGAGGATCGGGGCCCGATTGGGCCCCTTTCCATTTGCTTGTATTAAGCGTCACTATTAAGCGCCGTCGTTACCGTATGCGAAACTAACAGCGTGACGGATTGCAATATCCATCATCGCTAACGCTACGATTCTTACGCCGCCTGAAGTTGACAAGCTGTACGGATCGACCTTGATATCGACTCCACCAAAGAAGCCAACCAAGCAGTCACTGAAGTTACCGAAATACAGGTTACCAGCAGTAGCTTGATTAGATACGATGGAACGGTAGCCGTTGATCGTGCCGCCAGGTTCAGCAACAAACTGAGCCGTGTTAGCTGCCTTTGCAGTGGTCTTCAACGCGCCGTACATGCTTGCAGGCAAGATGTAAGCGAGGTTGCCAGAGAGAGCATTGTCTTCTGCTACAGCAGTTTCCAAAGTTACTACTTCTGGGAAGGTTGGGTTAGCAGCCGCGAAGTTAGTCACTTGGTTAACGCCAGTAGTGTTCAAGATACCCGTGGGCTGACCTGATGAACCAGTGCCTTCCAATGCAGACAAGTCAATCGCCAAAGCGATGGCTTGTGCAAGGTCGTCACGGATCAAGTTCTCAACATCCATTGAGCTTTGAACCATTAATTGGCGTGTCGCATCGGTAAATGCGCCAAGTGTGCGTGGGACCATTTGGATGTTGCCAACGGTCATTTCTGACTCGGCAGCAGCAGCGCCTTCAGTTCCAATCCAACCAGCAGCAGCTGAGGTCAACTTCTTGGGAATGCGAACGTCGCCAGACAATCCATTGAGGACTCGAGCACCAGCACTCATTACTGAGCTAGCGTTTCGGAGTACGTCAATGAAGTCACCACCACGGTAGTCTTCACCAAACAAGTCAGCGTCATCAGCTGAGTTCATGTCACGCTTCCAGTTCCGCAGAACGTCAGTAGGTAACATGATGCCTTCGGCTTCACGACCATACTGCTCTGATGCGGCTCGAGAGCACTCAAACTCAAATGCAGCTTCTTCTTGTGACCGACGATCATGCGGGTTAGCCAATGCACGTACAGCGCGCAGGATAGAGAATCGCTTCGCTTCCTTCTTGCTTAACCCAATGTCGTTAGACTCAAGAGCCTGAGTTGAACCGATTTTGTCTAAAAGCGCGCCTCGGAAGTCTTCAATAGAAGCTCCAGATGCGATTGCTTCGCGAGCTAAATCAGCTTTGTTATGTCGAGCGCCGAGCTCAACGATTTGTGCAGCGTTCTTCTGAGCAGCCTGTCGGGCCTCCGCTGCAACTGCTTCAACGTCAATTTTAACGTCTTCCATAGTTATTACCTCTATTTTTCGAGTTTCAGTTGTGGCGGTCTCTTCTTCGCTGCTTTCCACTGTCACGCTTTCGGCAATCTCCGTTGAAACCTGTGCAGATCTTCCAATACCAATCTCACTCATGTCTGCCGGGATGCTAACAATACTAGCCTCTAACGGTTTCCACTTACGAGCGACATAAGTCTTGTCGTCCTTGCGTTCTAGACGTTCTATTTGGTATCCCACCGAGATATTCGATCTGATACCGTCTTTTACGTCCTCATATACCGATGAGGCAAGTTCACTTCGTCCAAAGCGAACCTTAGCCCGGAGTCGCCGGGTATCTTCATCAAGGTATACATCTTCTATGACCCCTACAACTTGCTTGGGGTCATGATCTAGCAAAAGGTTAGCCCTTCCGCTAGCCAGGAAGCTCAAATCAACGGCCTCCTTGCTATGCTCTAACACCTCATTACCAAAACTGCGCTCAACGGCAGTTTCTGACGAGATGGACATCTTTACTGTTCTCTTATCGTCATCAAGAGCTCTAGCGTCCAGAAAGTGATTGCGCTGCACAACTTCAGGATCATTGCTTCTGTCCTGGTCTTCGCTGGCTTCCCGCACCTCAGCCCGTTCTTCTGGCTGATCTGACTCGCTTTCAAGTTCATGCTTTGCGAACTCAATAACGTAAGTCTCTTCTGTCTCTTCGACGCTCACTACATGGCGTTCCATATGAGTATCCTCTATGGTGTTTTCCGATTTGTATGATTCTAATTCATAATCAGTATTATTCAAGTCAATGTTTTCGCTTCTATCTTTGTCCATACTGGACACAATCGACTTTGACCAGGTAAAGCCTCCACTACCGCCCCATAAATCCCAAGCAATCCTAAAAGCAGTAGGACCTCCATCTGATTCTTTTGCGGCATAATGCTTCGCCTTGTTATTGCTGTGACGTGAGAAAAATGAATACATTCTCTTCACTGTTGTGTCAGATAGCTCTTTGCCGTTCATTATGTCGCGAGCTCGAGCAACACCAACGGCAGTGCCGCCTCTCTTGTACTCTCTTCGCCACTCAAGAGCTCGCTTGGCAGCTGTCTTCATGCCTTGTGTTGGCTTATAGCTACTCATCGTCTTCTATGACTTCTACAGCCGCTTTCTTTGCCACGCCAAACGGCTCTAGCGCGTACTTAATACCAAATTGTTCCGCAAGCTGCCGGTCCCTGGCGATCTGAGCCAATAACTCTTCCGTATCCATGCCGTACTGCGCTGCGACGTGAGAAAGGCTCATAACTCCGTTCTGAACGCCGGCGATAGCTGCATTCATCTCCTTTAAAGGGTCAACCCAGCTAAAACCTCTGCCCTTGAAATCGACAGTGTCGGCAAAGCGATCATACTGTTTGACGGGTATGTTAAATGTCTCCATCTCCATAGCACTTGCCAGCCATGCTCTATATACAGGCTCAACGAAGTTAGATATGAAGAACGCGGTCATGTTCTTGTACTGATCACGCTCCTCTAACGCTCCTTGGCGGATACTGCTATAGCTTGTGCCTTCTAGGTCATTACTAAGTGCAGCGTATGACACGCCTAAAGCACTAGCTACGCCGCGTAAAATAGCTTTGTGAAAGCTGCCAAACTCGTTATTCGGATACTGAGGGTCAAAACTTTGAAGCTGAACGCCCTGCGGTAAGCTGGCAAACGTGCCAGGTTCTGCGCTCATTATCGGGATATTACTGTCATAATCATCCGCTATAAACCCATCGCCGCCTGGTGATGTGAAGAAGCCCATTTTAGACGCGCCAACTCTCGCGGCAACAATTGCAGCCTCGGTAAAAGCCCCTAATTGCTTAATCGCGGAAATAGCCGGCGTCATCCAGGGCTCGCCTCGGCTTTGGCCGGGCCTTAGCTTCTTATAAATATGCACAACCCTGTCAGCGTCAACTCTAATGTGCTTAGGCGACTTAATCTGAGTAGAGTAGTCCCAGTCACCTGGATGGTAGGTCAACATATGGTATGCAACTGGCTTTTTATACTTATTAACCTCTACACCCATTCGTATTTCGTTGCCGTTGTCCAACCTTTCGTTCTTTTGCTCATCGACCATGTCAGCCTCGATGATCTGCAACGAGAATGAGTCCGTAAAATCTTTATTCCGGTGCATAATTACAAAAGCTTCGCCATCTTTGGCTACTAGCTCAATAATTAGCTTCTGCACGTCGATCCAGCTCATTTTACCGTCTACAGTGCAGTTTCCGTATCGACCCCAGTTCTTAAACGCGGTTTCTACTGCCTGATTACCGCTTAGGTCTAAATTACCAACCGAATCGACGGCTTTTGCCTGCAAACTAACGCCTTTTTCGCCCACTACATTAGTCTTTAGTAGGTCAAAATACCGTCGTGCATAGTGGTTATTGATCGATAAATCCCTGGACCTAGCGCGCAATTTAACTAGTGCAGAGCGTAATTCAGTGTCTGCAGAGGCTTCAGATGCGTTAAAATCAGCGAATAAACGGCCAGAATTGACGCCTTGATAGCCTCTTTTCCTCATCTTAGGCACAAACGCCTCTTTCTTAGGCTTAAAAATGTCCAATATGCCCATATTAGAACCTCACCATGATGGTAGCGCCGGTTTGACGATGATATTTAGCGTCTAACTTGGCTTTTTCGGACTTCACAAGGCCGTCGTATGATTCCCTCGCATCCATGAGTTCTTGCAACGACATTTTAGTCAAGCTTCGACCTTGTATAGAGTAGTTGCTAACGTCAGAGTCTGCCTTACCGCTTAAAAGTGACTCAATCTTCGATAGCATGATCTCTGCGTGAGATCTTGGGTCAGCGTTATTAACATCGAGGTCTGGAATTACATTGAATTCGCCCCGGGTAATAACATGCCTCGCAGAATCAGAGTTCCTAACGATCTCTGCCTGCCAGTGATATATTCCTGCGTCGTAGTCTGCAGTAACCGCCGAAGCAACCTGTACCAGGTAGTGATCGGTCTGACCAGTCGCAGTAATATTAATCTCATTGCTGCCTTGCGCTATTCGACCCACATAGTGCAAGGTGTACAAATTGGTAGGATAGTCGCTAACTAAATCGCTGCGCTTCCACTGAAGGTAATCACCGACAATAATATCTTCGGGTTCACCTTCTCTTATTTCAGTGAAGAAATTAGCCATAGTTCATCACCAGTTATTGACGAAGCCTTTTTTCATAGGCGGTATAAAAGGAGCTCTCGCTTTTTTCTGCGGCTCCTTTTCGGTTGCATCTTCTCTGTATTCTAACCTATCAAGAATGCTATTTACATCTGTGTTTAAAATTGATAAAGCAGCAATTCCATAGCAGAAGCAATCAAGAGCTTCATTCCTCGGACGTATCTTAACAAAGACTCTTTTCTTGTAACCTCTTACAAATCGTGTAACGACCTTCTCGGCAGTAAGTTGCTGAAAATAAGTGTCGGGCAAGTCGTCTGAGAAGTGGATGTATCCTGCACCAGGCTGTTTAACTCGCATTCTAGCGAATAATAAATCCTTTGTAGCGTCACTGCCGACCATAAACAGAGGACACTTAACAGTATTATTCTTAGACGGGCGTCCCGCGATCGGCACACCTTCGCCGCCTTGGCCCTTAATCGCAAAGACCCTGCGACCATAGTGTTTCTTGCAGAACTTATACACCGTGTTAGTGAAGTGACCGCCACTATCAACCGCTGTCGAACGTATAGATACTTCTCTGCCATCTTCTGTCTCAAATGTTCTGAATAATAATACCTCTAAGTCTCGCCACAACTGGGGAGTGCTTGGGTCGCCTCGGATTACGTCATGCGAGTAGACGTAGCACTCATCGTCCTTTGCCCAAAATATCGTAGTAACCTCAAGTCTGTCGTCCTGCACATCGACACCGCATGTAGCAAACGCTACAGTAGCCGGCACCATAGCCATAGGCTCTCTTCGCTCTGCAAGTTCGTGGTCATCGACCTTCTCGCCTTCTTCCTCATAGGTCTCAGCAAGAACCGTATTAACAAATACTTTCAGCTGCTCAGGGTTCTTCTTGACAGACAGGAACTCTTTAACCATATCGCTAAGGCTGGCCCAGGGTGAGTACAAGCCGCTAATGTGAAATCCAGCAATGCCCTTGAACTCTTCGTTAGCTTTCCACTCGCCCCTAGCGATAGACCAGCGCCGCTCGCCATCGTTCCACATAGCACCGCAACTGTCGCAACAATATGCCGCTGTCATAGGATCGTTGTCGAACCATCGTACATGCGACCACTTGATCGTCTGGCTTTCGTTACAGTGTTTACAAGGTACATAAAAGCGTCTTTGATCGCTAGCGTCATACGCGTCCTCGATGGCAGATGCATTCTTGTTCGTTGGCGTAGATACGCTGACTATCTTGCGATTGAAGAATGTCGCAGTTCTCTTTCGTGCTAGCTGAATAGGATTACCTTCTGATCCTGCGGATGTAGGCATTCTATCGACCTCATCTGCCAACACAACCCTGATCGGCCTCGAGGCGAGCCCTGCTGCAGAATTGGCACCAGTTAGGCTTAACGAACCACCGCCGCTAAACACCTTATGCATAGTAGTGTTATTAGCATCCCTGGATCTGGCCTCCTTGAACTTACCCTGCAAGCAAGGTGTAGACCGGAGAAGCCCGTTAGCAATCCTGTCCTTAGAGAAGCTCTGAGCCATTTCCACTGTTGGCTGTAGCATTAGAAGAGGGCACGGATCTAGGTGCATGTGCATGCCGATTATGTTGAGCAAGATCTCGCTCTTACCTAACTGAGCTCCCGCCATGACCACTATCTCTTTGACATGCGGATCACTATACGAATCCATAATGCCCTTTTGATATGACTGAGACTTCCAGCGACCAGGCTGACTACTTGTTTGCGAGTCCAGTCGCCTTTCTAGGTCTGCCCACTCGCTTAGACTTCTTTTTGGCGGGGGCTTTAGGCTCGTCATCGCCTTCCGCAGATGGACCTTCAGTTCTTTTCGTTGATGTTGGGTCAAATAATGGATCATAGTTACTCAGTTCTTCTAAGGCTTCGTTGATTAGTTGCTCACAGATCTCCTGACACGCCGGCGGTTCTGTTTCTACCGCTAACATTGGCGCCGCTTTAGTCGGCAGCGATAATAACTTACCTCGTAAGGCATTTAACACATCTTTCCATGCGTCAACAACATCATCCGCGAGAACTAATATACCCTTAACCTTAGCTAGCTCCAATTCTGCGATCTCAGCTTCCGCAGAAATCTTCCTGGTTCTCGCCTCGTCGTAAGAGCTACCTATCAGCACCCCTCCTGTGCCCGCCATGCCGCCTCCTTATAACTAATAGTCATGTTTATCGCATCTTATATGAATATTTCTCACTTTGCATGCCTGCCGAAAACTGGTCCTGATAATTGCTTACGCTAGAGAAAGTGCGAGGTCCTGCGATACCCGTAAGCCCCTAGGCCCATAGTACCTTTCCGCGATAGTAAGTGCTCACTTACCTGGCAGCCCTTTAGATTCGGGGCCTCGATGGGTGCCTGGGCGATGAAAGTGAGTGCTCACCAACCAAATCCTCGGACCCGGGCCGGGCCAGGCCTGGGCGCCTGGTATGCGTGGTATGCATGGGCGCGATTATCGGCCGCCTGGGCTCACCTGGGCGCGTCCTGGGCGATCCTGGGCGCCATCCTGGGCGATGGCATGGCATGCGGGCGGCGTGGCGTCCTGGGATCCTGTGAGCGTTTGAGCTCGCGAGCAAATCGGGCCCGCAGCGGTGACCCTGGGCCAGGCCTGGGCGATGCCCTGGGCGGCGAATAGTTCGGCCTGGGCGATGCATGGGAGGGCGCCAGGCCATGCCCTGGGAGGGCGACGCGGTGACCCTATCGGGCGCCCTGGGCTGGCCCTGACCATGACGCGACCGGATGAGCTAAGGCATGGGATACGCACGGCATCAATGGCGCCTATCTGGGGGGGTGTTGTAATCGCGTCGCGTTTACGTATAATCAGAAACAACCGGGGGGCAATACCGCTCACCGTATTATCAAAAGGATAAAACCATGACAATCAAAGCATACCGCAAAGAGTCAGATACCCTTGTCTTAATCGATACCCAAGACGCAAACGGCCGTTACATGATGGATAAAATAGGCGCGCTTTACCGTCGCCATGCATTCGTCGTTAAGAATGAGATCGAACGCCTAGGCTGGGAGATGGTCGCGATATCTCACAGCAGCGAGTACGGCGGCGCGGGCTGGTGTATATCGCGGCGCGGCCGGTGTAGCAACGGCCGGGACTATGTAACCCATTCGTGGTCCGTTAACGCCCGCGGCCAGGCGGCGCTAGTCTCTGGTCATTATGACCTGACCGTCGTTGGCGCTTATACGTCACTGCAGGAGCGCACATTGTGAGCGCGGTAATACTCAAAAAGGTGAGCAATGCATCCTGGCACGGCAACGGCCTAGGATGCGGCGCCGCATGCTGGGCGGTAACAGGCGCCGAAAATATCGTGGTCCGCAAGCTGGGCACTACCTGGGCGGCAATCGATACCGCCAGCGATAACAAAAAAATCGCGACCGCATTTGATAAAAAAACCTTACTGCTAAAACTAGCATCGAAGCTTTAACCAAAACCAAAGGATAAACCATGAAAAAAATTAGCCTTGTAGTCTCTTACCGAATTAACAAAATAGCGCCAAAGAATCCAGATAGCACCGAGGATGGCGTTTTAACCGGCGATTGGGTGTGGTCATTCTCAGCGCCTCTATCAAGCCCCCTGGCAGTCGCCCAAGCGATTGAGCGTTTTAATTGGGAGGCCGCGACCTTTTCAGATCTTGACTACCGAATAGACATTGGGACGCCAGGCCCTAACGGCCGGGTATCCATTGTGCGCGCTGAGGATTTCTTTGGCCTTGCCTTTAGCTTGTAGCCCTACAGAAGCACTACCTCCCGAGCTAATTTAAATCGAAACCGGCCGCGGCCGGTCCTGGCAAGGTGGCGCTTGCCGGCTGATGAGATAGCCAAACAAAAAGGAACAAAACCATGACCAACAATCTATTAGACAGAACAGGCGGCAATACCAAATTAGGCAAAACCAATAAGAGCGCGGGCGGTGTGTACCGGGTCGCCGGCTTGTCTCTAATGCCCAGCGATACACTATGTCCTGCGCGCCTGCTAGCAGAATGCGCGAAGGCTTGCCTTGAATCTGCAGGCCGCGGCCGGATGCAAAACGTAATCGATGGACGCCAGCGCAAAGCCGATTGGTTCGCCAGCGATCCCGAATCGTTCTTGGCGCAATTGCGACGTGAGCTGTTCAATTTTATCAAGACTTGCGACCGCCAGGGCGTGAAGCCTGCAGCGCGCCTAAACGTGCTCTCAGATGTCCCATGGGAGCGCCACGGGATCCCGCAAGAATTCCCTGAGCTCTTTATGTATGACTACACAAAATTGGCGCACCGGCTTGGCAGGACGCCTGAAACGTACAAACTAATGTTTAGCTATAGCGGCGCCCAGGCATACCAAAATCAGGTTAAAACCGCCCTCAAAACCGATGTACCAATCAGCGCAGTATTCCGCGGGCCTATGCCGGCCGAATTTCTAGGGCGCCGGGTCATCGATGGCGACGCTAGCGACCTGGTTAACGTCATGGCCGGGCCCGTGATTGTCGGACTGCAGGCAAAGGGCAAAGCCAAAACCGACGAGGGCGCATTCGTCGTTGACACCCGAATCATTACGAGGGCGGCGTGATGTATTGGGATCGATGGGACATCGTCAGCGCACATTACGCGTACTATACAGACTGGCATGCTGGCCAGGGTTCGCCCGAGTACGCCAGGCTTTGCCGAATCCGCCGGTATTTTAAGCCTGGGCGGTATTGGGAAGGCTATGCATCATTGACCGAAAACGGCGAGGCGATCTATGACGAGCTCGCCGCAAGCCAATGGGAGGCGCTTTGATGTTTATCATTCTGGAAATTGACGAAATCAAGGGCGGCGCCCAGGTTTGGGTGTCCTACTCGAAAAAGAACATTTCGGATCGGATATACCAGCGCAAGCTCGCCCAGGTCGCGGCCGGGTCGCCGATTGTTCAATTGATGATCAAGGACCATCTGGCGGCGCTGCAGTCGCTGGCGGTTGATGGCCTGCAGATCACCTTGCTCGACGTGGAAAACGCCATTGCCTATGTTCTGCGCCGTGACCCGTTTTATTTCACCCTTTATGAGGCGCTGCGAGATCATGGCGCGATACCGCCCCCTTACGTGGTCAGCTGGTATGACTTGCCGGCGATTGAGCGCAACCGGTCCCTGATGGTTAACCTGGCGCATGCTTCAATCTGGAATGGCGTCGAGGCCGAACGATACGCGCAGGACCAGGCCGCGGCCGGGCGGCATGATGTCACTATCTCGGAATACGATATGTTCGGGAACCTGATTTGCGAGCGGCCGCCGCCCGATCCCGATCCCGGTTAAACCTGGGCGCCCTCGAGGCGCCCTTTTTTTGCCTGGATTTTATGCCTGGCGCGTTCTGGGCCCTTCTGGGCCCTTTTACTTTCCACCTTGCCTTACCCATTCCTGTACACAAAAAACGTCTACAATCGGCCCACAGTGCGCCAGGCGTCATATTGTAAACCCTCCCAGGCTACCCAATGCGCGCAGGATCGGCGCCGCGGCGCCCAGTTTGACCCGGCCTGCATGCTATCGGCCGCCCTGGCGCCTGGTATGGCCTGGCAGGCGCTGAGCGCGTCCTGGGAGGGCCTGGCATGCCCTGGGCGTGATCAATCGGCCGCCCGGGCCCGGTTTGCCTGGCCTGGGCACCGGATCGCCGCGAAATCATGCGAAATCGGCCGCCAGGCCCCGAAATACATACATTTTGGCCCGGAGGCTAGACGCATGGGATAGCCATTAGAAAAAACATGGTTTTTGGGCCTATTATCGCTCGGAAGCTAGACGCGTGGGATAGCCGTTAGAAAAAACGATCTGTTATCGTTCGGGATCCAGATGCATGGGATAGTTTTTAGCCGGGATCGAGACGCGTGGGATAGTTTTTTGGCCCCGATGTCAGACGCGTGGGATAGTTTTTAGTCGGAGGCTAGATGCATGGGATACTGTATAAGTTTTGTTAAGAAAAACGGTACAGGATTTGACCTGGCTAAAATTGACTGTACATCTCGTTTATAAATAGCTCTCAACTTAAATAAAGGGTCAAAACAATGTCCAACAATAATTATCTGCTTACTACTAAACAAGTTTGTGAGCGTTACAAAATTACTCCCACCACCCTGTTTCGAAAAATGAATCAATACCAATTTCCAAGGCCCACCTTTCCCGGTCGGCCTCATCAATGGTTAAAATTAGTGCTAGATCATTTTGACGAACAGTGCGTCGAGCAGTCTCTACAACGCCTTGACGAAAAAGCGGAGTAGTAAAGCCTTTACTCATCCGCTCTTAATATCCGCCGCCAAACCCTCTACCCGGAGGCGCCCTGAAATCCTTCAGATCCGCGGCTTTCTGGAAGGCTAGAATCAAGTTGCTAGGGAACCTCATGTTGAAGAAATCCCTGGCTAACTGATCAACTGGGTATTGTGGCTTCTGAGCCCGCCCAGTTTCCTGTAAATGAACCAGCTTCTTAATCTTGCGATTCGTACCCTTGCCAAACGCCTGCCATAAGCCGTAGTAGTTCGGCGTCTTAGGTCTGTTTCTAGGATAACCAACCCACTTATTAACCTGGTCTCTTTTGATCTTTGTAGGGACCTTTACGTTAAAGAATATATTGGACTTGTCAGTCCTTGTCTTGATTTTACCCATTCCGCCCTTAATACCACCAAATGGACTTAACTTAACTTTCCAATTACCAGCCCTATCTTTCGCCGGCTGCGGTATTACTTCGCGTCTTGGCAGCGCAGTCCCGCCAAACACCATCCACTTCATGTAGTTTCTGGGTCCGTCAAAATACAAATGACCAGTCAGGTTGCTTTTGTTACTACCAGCGACCAGGAACCCTCTCTTGCTCCATGCAGTGGCATTGCCCTTAATATACTTGTCGATCTCACCAGACCCAGGCTTATAGTTCATTGTCCTGCGAGCTTCGGTTATAGATCCGTCGTCGGTCTTCTTAGTGTAGTGCTTGATCCCGCCAAATGGGCGCTTAGAGACTTGCTTCTCTCTGATGTCGTATAGCGTCTTGTTAATCGCCTTGCTGACAACAAAGTTTGTGTGCCGCTGGTAATCGGGATGGAACATGCCGTACCTGATAGCGTCTATGTTGATCTTCACCTCAAGCATCTTCTTCTTCCTGGTCACCGTTGGCGATCATTTCTACGAACACCTGTTGGGAATACGAAAACAGATGACCTAGTAAATTTCTGATGTGATCCTGGTCAGTGCTCTTTTCGCCCATTTCATCTATGCACCACTCCAGGTATCCATCGACCTCTTTTTGGCTTATCACTAGGCAATAGTCGATCCGGTCATTTCTGGCCTCTATGGCAATCTCTCTAAGCTGTAGCTCTAGATCATTGTTCAGAAACTGTACGACATCCGCCATCTTCCTGCTCTCTTATGTACGACCAACACCCCCATATTAGCATTAACCAGGGCAGCGCCATAATCAGAGAAACGAACCCGATTGTAGACGCAAGGGATAGCTTAAATTGCTGCATGGGACATAGTCTCGTAATCGGCCGGCGTTAACTCAGGCAGGTAGGTGGCAGGCTTTTCTTTACTTACCTGATCCCGAGTCCTGAAAAACCCCTCATGTTCTGGATATTTCCGCATAAACGCTCTGGCGTAAAATGCCCGATAGTTGTTGTTCAGTTTAAACTCAATGACACCGTTACCACCTACGTCTTTTTCCCAGCGTATCCGTTCAAATATAGCATTCGCTGAATAGTTGCTAAACCCCCGATTAATCAAATCGAAGGTAAATCCACAAAACAACCGCCATACGTCTGGATTGGCCTCAGTGAATTCTATAACTTGTTGCCGCATCTCCTCATACCTGTCTTCCATGCTCCCCCCTTATGATAGTTAGGGGCCTCGCACCCCTTCGGTGTCAGTTATAATCGCATTTTAAGTCTGCTTTAACACACTGGAAAGTTCGGACTATTCTTATTTGATTGCGTAATTCGCTATGTGAGACTGCCTCTCTGCCATTCTGCCGGCGGAGTGAGCAATTTCTAGTATTTGTACCAAACTTTTTATGTTGCAGTCAAACTTCTGCAACTGAGTCCTGTAATCGTAGTCCTCTCTCCAATCGGCATTTAAGCGACCAACCTTGATTTTAGCGGCCTCTTCCGCTTCATCTAAAGATGAGGCATATCCAGCAATCGCAAACCCTTCTTTTTCACACTTCCAATAAACAACCTTCACGCCTTACCTCCCATCTTGTCTTTTAGCTCGTCAATAACCGTCATCATGCTGACTATTGTTTGCTTATCAATCTCATCTAAATGTCTCTGGTATCGCTCTAGCTTTACCAAAAGCCAACCCAGTTCTAGAACTTCGTACTTCGTTATTTGCTTCATCTAAAAGCCTCCTTAGTTGCATTGATTTACGATTTTGCCTCTTCTCCGCCAGTGTGGCATCGTGACCCTTCCTTATCTCACTCTCAAATATCTCAACAAAATATGCTGCCTCTTGCGCCTTCTCAATTACCGCTTTAGGCACATGACCTGATGGGAGCCCGTTGTCGTCCTTAAACAACATACCTATCGGTAGACCTAGTGCTCCCATGATCTCAGGACCCTTTGCCCCACACCCCAAGCAATGCATGATGATTCGCTCGCCCTCATCCCAAACCCCCATAGACGGAGTTTTGTCATCATGGACAGGACAGCAAGAGATCCATTTGTTTGTACCGCTTTTCTTAACATTAACCAGCCTGTCTAAGATTTGATCTAACACCCCTCACTCCTTTTATCCTTAAATACTTAATGTAGTTCATGACATCTTCATCGATATAATCCGCTGGAGACGGATTGATCTTGTTTGGCCACACTCCGAATTTCTGCTTGTAAGCATGCGAAGCCCAGCCAGGCTTAAACCCTCTCATCTTGGCATGCAGATGGAACTGACCGAGTATCTCTTGCTTGCGCTGCATGTCAGTCTTCCTGTTTGCCCTACTGAGCTCTTCTAGCATCTGTTGGTCAGACTGAAGCTTTGCAAACGACTTCATGACATACCCGCACTGACACCTGGGAGGCATAAACTCTTGCCAGCACTCCGGGCATTTTTTGACTACGGGCTCTTTCTTCTCCTTGGTTGTGCCCCGCTCAGAGTACTTGCTGTCTCCGTTGTCAAGCTTGTAAGGCACTGCAGACTCGGCAAACCCATGCTTCCTGGTGTTACCTGCGTGGTCTAGAATAATCGCATCAACCTTCCCCTCGCATGTCCTTAACACTCGGCCGCATCGCTGCACCCAGGTGACCAGGCTTGCTGTAGGGAATGCATCAATCATGCAACTGACCTGCGGGGCGTCGTAACCAGTGTTCAACAACCTTGAGCAGCTCAGTATCTTAAACTCACCCTTGTCATGCGCGTCATAAAGCCACTGCCGCTCTTCCACGTCCATGTAGCCATCGATGTGCTCGGCACTTATACCAGCAGCCCTGAACATCTCTACCATTGTCTGTGAATGCTTGATGGACGGACTAAAGGCAATTGTCTGCCGGCCCTGGCCGTGCTTCTGCCAGTTCTTGATAATGTCTCCAACCAGCTTCTGATCCTTCTCCACCGCTGTGGAAAGCTGTTTAGGGTCCCAGTCCCGGGCTCCTGTGAGCGTGTACTTCCTGCCAACACCTTTTAGGTCGGGTGTATGACCGGCAAAGTATCTAGCAGGCACCAGGTATTCCTGGCGTATCAATTCCTCACTGGTTATCGGAACAATCAGATCGTCGTAATGTTTACCAAGGCCCTTGCTGTATGGCGTAGCAGAAAGCCCTATGAAGGGCACTGCGCCGTAATCGCTCATGATCTGAGTCAAGCCCTTATAGTGGATGTGACATTCGTCTACGATCGCGACATTAAAGATAGGCTTACGCTTTCTTCGTATCAGCGTCTGAATGCTGGCTATCTGTATCTGGGCATCTGAATTAGCAAGTCTGTGCTCGCCCTGGATAACGCCTACGTCAACACCGGCTGCGTGAAACGCGTCTATCGCCTGGTCTACTAGCTTGATCCGATCACAAATGAATATGCCGCGATTCCCTTTCTTCGCCGCCTTTGTAAGGATGTCTACCGCTGTAAAGGTTTTACCAAACCCGCATGGCGCTGCGATTATCGGACATCGATAACCTGCCCTTATCGACGCTCTCACCATGTCGTATGCCAGGACCTGATGTGGTCTCAACTCCATTTTGCCTTTCCTCCCTGTTAGATCGAACCTCTGATCCTAACCGAGTATCCCGGGCTTGTGGTTGAATGTTTTTCACGTTTTAGCGAATTATCATGAACCTGATAGAACATCTTTAATAATCGAACCAGACAGACCAGCCGCCTCTGACTCTTCGTTCATTATCTCGATTACCATGCGAACTCGTTGATCTACCAAATTTACAAACCACTCGCTCTCTAACAGCTCGTCTAGCCCTTTTTCTATCCCGTGCTGTATTCGCTTCTGCATATCGTCAGACAGCGGTTCAGGCCACTCTTCTAGCTCTACCGGCGTGAACACCAAATCGTTCATTTACGCTCCCAGTTTTTTTTGGCAATAGTGGTCATTTAGAGGCTGTTGGTCCCCTTACACTGATTTATATTCTGCCCATAGCCGCCACGGTCATCAGCAAACATTTGTTAACGCAGTGCCATTCTGCGCCCCTTTTAACTGGGACCCTTGCGCTGTTTATTCCCGCCTCTTAAAGGTCGTGGCTGCTAATCACTTTTAACGTCAAGATGACGACGGCTTGCTATATGGAATGGAGGCACAAGCGAGCCCCTCTATCTAAAACTTAGGTTGTTTATTCAATCGAGTTATAAGAGAATTAGGGGGCCGGTTCGTGAGCCTCCTCCCTTAGCGATTAAATGGGCCTCCCTTAGCCCAGCCGGCACCTAACGACAGATCACAAACGATCTGCTTGATAGTACGCCTATTTAGTTTGAGCTCTTTCGCAATGTGAATCATTGGCATCCCATGCAGACGCATGGTAGCAACTTTTTGCTCGAGCTCTTCCCTGGTATTGAACGGTCCCGCCGTTCTTGGCCTCCCTGGCCTCCCTGCTGCCGCCATTACTCTTCCCTTATTTCTGCCTCAATCAGAATCTGAGTGTAATGGATAACTTTCCGCAAGTCATCAATTCCGCCCTTACTCCTCCATCGAGAAATGTATTTTATTACGTTCCCTTCGCACCAGCCCAAATTATTAGCCATGATGTACTCAGTTGGCTGTATCATCATGTGCTTGTAATGCGTACCTCCGATTTGGTCATCAAACGCTGTCATCTTGGATCCTCTCAATGTTTACCTTTAGTCTTCCCTCTTCACCGTAATCTTTGTGGAGCACAATGCAACTCATGCTGCGAGAGCTGCTGTATCCGCTACCGGCATGCCAGGCGTCGGGTGGTGCCAAGATATTAAATGATTCAAAGATGGCCCCTCCGTACTCCTCCTGGTTCTTATGATGCACATGGCCGGTCCATACAAAGGTGTGCTGACTGTCGCCCCATTCCTTTCTCAGATTCCTGGTAATTGAACCGTAAAGATTAGCCATCTTGATCTTATCGCCATGATGCGTGACAACTAAATTCTTTCCCCACTGGAACCATACAAACTTAGATAAATTGTCGAATACACGGACGCGTGGGTCAGACTCAAAGAAAAGCCTCATCACCTCATTTAGCCACAACGAGGCATCAGGATCATGATTTCCCCTGACATTAATAACCCAGACCTCTTCGTGCTTGTCTAACATTGCCAGGATCATGTTCCTGATCAATATACTTGCCTCTCTAATGGTCTTGCCATAACGGCCATCAGAGTCTAACAAATGTTTAGACGCAGGGGTTGTGCTTGTGGAATCGTTGATGTGTAGAAAGTCACCCAGGTTTAGCAACAATCCAACCTTCGCGTCAGGCGCTACGGATATTAGTCTTTCGGTCGCTTTGGTAAGTAGGTCTTTCGATATCGAGACATCGTAATCGTCACCCATCGTCTCATCCGAATGAGCCAGCATTCCAAGGTGGTGATCGCCGATGATATATGAGCATAGTAAGTCTTCCACCACGCTACCTTTATGCTTTCTCGGACTATGACGACCCTGTAGCTTCTCCACAAAACCATCCACCACTTCGCGAACCATCTCAGTAATCGCGACTTTCTCAGGCTCCTGAATATGCCACTGCAGCTTGACGTTACCATCTTCGCCATACGCTGTAGATACACGTTTCGTGACAAAACCCGGTGCAGTTTGGTGTACCAGGTCATAATCCCTGGCAATGCCCTTGAAAGCCGCTTTTTGCTCGATCGATTGTAATGATCTGTGTACACGTTTGTATTCCCTGCCTTGCTTTTTTGCAATGCTCTTTAAAGAGTGCCCGTCTAAGTAAAGTTGCACAGCCTCCGCTTGAAGGTCAGTGACGCAAAAATCTAAATGATCTGGAGTAAGTCTTATTGGCATATCCGTCGCTCATGAGCTTTTATTTGTGCAGACCATTCCTTGATCATATCCCTATAGTCGGCTGCGTAGATCTTCTTGACTTTCTTTTGGTCCCTTATCATCTCCTCTACAAAGTCTCGACCGTAGTACTCCTCCATCCACATCGTGTATGACTGTGCGGCACTGCCGTACCTCATACCCCAGTTGTTGCAGCTTTTACACTGCGGATGAACATTCTCTACCTCAAGGGCCCAATACGAGCTCTTGCCCTTTGGTAGGAAGTGTCCACCATCCATTTCTTTGTAATGCTTCTTGATCCCGCAAGATACGCATTGAGAATAACCATTTGCATCTGCCGCGGCGATCCTCGAAAGCAGTTGCAATTTCTTTAATGCTTTTGATCTCAACGTCTCAGGCATTGGTCTCTGCTCTTATCTTCATATATTCAGATTCTTTTGGCAGGGTCAAATGACAGCCCAGCTCAACTGACCAATAATAAACTTGATCCATAAAATGGTACATCTCGCCACGGTCCAATTTCCTGGTGCTTTTGAGTTGCTGTGGAATAACAGTCTTATTAAATCGGATATCTTCAAATCCTAGAAACTGTTGTTTTATATACAATTTGACGTTTTCCTCAGTAGTCCATTCTACATTTCCACCGCGAGAAATAAAGTGCTCGGTGATTTCTCTCACCCACATATGGAACAGGGCATTCTGGCTAATCGACCGGACACTCTTATACTCTTTAGGTTGCCAAGTGAGCGGCTTCTTAAAGTCCCAATCATTAATGATGTAAGACTTGAAGTTATCTATCGCTTGATCAAGATCCCTTCTGTCTTTGACTAGCCAAAATTGCCCCTGCATGTTCCCCTCCTTTACGCAATAAAATCTGACGGCGCCATATTGAAGTACTCGCTGAACCTTTCTACCAGGGACAGCCTCGCGTCCTTGGTTTGTTGCCAGCGATATATTTGTTGCCTAGTCACTCCAAAATGCTCGCAGAGATCACGGTTAGTGACCCCCGCTGCATCTTGAGCGCGCTTCAGGCATTCTCCGAAGTGCAAGTTCAAAACGGGATTTCCTCCTCGCTAACACTAGATTCCAGATCAGAAGTGTTTTCTCCGTTATGCTGCAAAGGATCTGATATCTGCCCTTTCAAAACCGGCTGATTGCTCGCTGCGCCTTTCTGAACCCAGAGAGCCATCCGAATAGTCTCCCCTTCCTTGATGTCTCTGTGAGCCACCAGGTTGCCATCAACATAAGGCTGCCTATCACCTTCCTTCGTGTTCTTCCACAGACTTACTCTTCCCCTATTATCATACTCCATTTACTACTCCTAACTTTTTAAGGTTTGCGTTTACTTTATCCAGCAGTTTATTCAACTCTGTTGCTAGGCCAGAGATATACTCCTCATCTCGCTCTACCCGAATGATCAAGCTCTCATGATCTGGGTGGAACGACATAAAGTAAGCATATGGTTTTTCCGTTATCCAGAGCTGACCCTGGACCTGCGGTATGTAATCTGCCGGGACCTTATTAGCTAGCAGATACTTGATGTGAGTTGTTGGCTTAGGGCACTTGATCTCGAGCAATGCGGTCTCGCCTTTGTCGTCGTCATGCACAATGGCATCAGGCGAACATCCGATCTTGCCGTCGTCAGTAGTAACAAACCCAATGGGCGTTGTAACAAGCCCGGTCTCTAACTGAAACATTGCATTAGCCTGGGCTTCCATGTCATTACCTCGTTGCATCCACTCAGACTTGAAAGTCTCGAGCTTTCTGCCGGCCTTGATCTCTTCAGTGAGCTCAATCGCATATTCATCAAACGATGTTGACCGTTTCTTCTGCGAGGTAAAGACTCGACGGAAATTGCTAGCGGTAGGACGCATGCGAAGCGCATGCCATTCAGGCGTACCTTGTTGCACATCATGCAAGATCATGATTCTTTGTCCGGTTTAGATTCTAGCTTCTTCTTAGCCTGTGCATATTGAGTCACGCTCATATCTTTGAGCTCACTGCACTGATAAGCCTTAGCTATGAGGTCAATGTTGACACCTTTCTGCTTTGCCAGGTTAGTTAGCTCTTGCATTTGCATGAAGATGATAGGCTTAAATTTCTCATCCTGCTCAACAGGCTGAGTTCTGGCAGCCGCCTCACCGTCGTCATCGTCATCACCAGCTATTAGCACCAGACCCTGGATGGCGTATCTCTTCAGATAAGAAATAAGCGAGCCCATGTCCTGAATGCTGTTCTGCGCCTTCATGTTGATCGCAGAAGATATGTCTTCCTGGATCCACTGGCCAGAACTGTGCAGCAGCCTGGTTGTGACGATCACATGCATTGACCCGTACAACTCATCCTTACGAGAGGTCTGCACAATAGACAAGCCGTTCTCAGCCAGGTGCGGCCGAATCGTATTTAAGACGGATGGGAACGATGCGTATCGACTGTGATGAGCCTTAGCATCTTTGACGGGATTACTGATTGAACTTTGTAGCTTGCTTAATGCAGGGGCTAGCTCGTTGATTTGCTCTGATGTTTCCATGTTAGTCTCCTCCTTTGGAAACCACATGGTAGCATAGACTGTTTACATATGTACACTAAATGTGTTTATAATTGCCATGTGGTGTCATGGCCACATCCTTTCGGGGCCCTACGGGGCCCTTTTTATTGGTAGGTCCAGATGACTGGAGTAGTCTCACGGATATCGCAGTGTACGAACGAGCGCGCAATGCCCACCCCTGAAAAGCCTAGCTTAATAGCGTTAGCAACAATAATGAACCGATGAGCCCCATTGCTAACAGCAATATCAGCTGCAATGCCTGCAGTGTGCTTTCCTGGGCCGCCAGGCTTCTTAACTTCGAGACTGTGAGTTTTACTGCGGTAACCGCTAGTGATCTTAAACGGAAAACCGCATTCGTGACGTAGTGCATCCAAGGCATGAATAAACTCCTCTTTCATAAAACACTCGCCAGTCTCCTGACACGCGAATTCTTCCAACGTAAAATACTTAAACATCACTTATCCCTGTGTACGCCTTTGTGCTTTTCATACGGCCTAAGCCCGCCAAGCCCCAGCATCCCTAAAAGAACGGGCATCATAGTGTCCAGAGGAATAACAGGCACCACTATATCGACCTCCGATATAGCCAAAACAAAATTGGTGAACGGTATGACCATGAAGTTCCCAGCTAAAGCAAAAACGCAGCACCATCCGGTGGCGGGCCGCCAACCGGACACGAACAGCGACTTGTGGGCCGCCTCGACCTGATTGATAGCCATCTGACCCTGAGCAATTTCTTGCGCGTATTTCTGCGACATGGTTGCAATTTCATGCGCCAAGGCGTTCTTCTGATCCTTGTCCTCAATGAACTTGTCTAACAGTCCCGTCACGGGACCGATGAGTTTATCAAGCATGACTACCTCACAATCGCAAATATTATAGTAAAGCAAGCGTACAAGCCGACCGCAACTAGACCACAAGCAACCACGAGTCCTGCTATGTGCATTCGCTTGTTAATCTTCTGGATGTGCGCGTTCTTATCTTCTAGCCTTGCCTTGCGAGCTTTAGCCTGAAAGATTATAAAGTCATCCCACAATCCAGCCCGTCCGAAGTAGACCATGAAGTCTTTTAGTTCTTCTTCTGCCTTTGCTATCTGCTCAAGAGCCATGAATTCTTCTGCGTCACTTGCGAATAAAGACTTCTTGTTCTTCTGCTGCCTAGCCTTTATGTCTTCCTTGCAGTTGACCATCTGACCAATTTGGCCAAAGCAATCGGACAAGTCCTTGCCGTTCCCGATAAATTCTTTGACAACTCCAAATGCGGCATTGAAGGCAACAAGTTCAGCAATCATTTGCTACTTCCTTATCAGTTCGTTAATCGCCTTCCACGCCTCAATCATCTTGGACTCTAAAACGTCAAGACGGTTAAGAATCTTGCCAATAGTCAGAATAAGGAGAAATACTCCTGCTGCAACGGGCCAGCTCTGAACTATGATCTCCCAGACTTCCATTAGACATCTCGTTTAAAGATGTTCTGAATGGTAGGGCTTTCCCAGATCCGAATAGATAACCAGATGATGGTTAAAGCAGATGCAAGAGGAGGCAACCAACCCGCCATAGTCGCAACAGCCCCAGTAACAGCTAATCCGTCTACTATTGTTTTTGCCTCTTCTTGCATATTGTCACCTAGTGCGCTTCGTCAACTTCTTCAAAGACAGGCTCTTCGCCTGGAATCGGCGCTTCTGCTGACTGCTGTTGCTGCTGCTGTTGTGCTTGAATCAAGCTGAGTTGTGCCTCTAAATCGGCTATTCTGAGAGCCTGACCGGCGTTTTGTTTAGCTAATGAATCAATCTTAGCCATTGTTACATATTCGTCGGCACTCATTTCCCGCTTCTGTTCGCTCATGTTCCTCTCCTTAGTTGTGGTTTGACGATTTTATCAGCTTATTCTCTAATTTTCACCAGTAACGATATGCAGATTGTGGATCAAAAATGACAGCGCAATGTTCTTGTCATTCTTTGTGGAAGTTCCGTTAGGCGCTGTGCGAAGGTAGATTGTAAATCTTGTTGTCTCTCGCAAAGTTCCGACTGTGTTCGTGGTGCTATTTGTCGTAATTCTTTGAATTACTTTTCTTCCGTATTCAGTATTCGTGGTCATTGCTGTGAAAGACGTTAAACTGTTGCTGCTTAAATGAGTCCCGACTGCTGGAGCTTCATTGGGTAATCTGCTGTAGCTCCATCCAGACGGAAAAATAGAGTTGATGAACGTATAAGTTGATGTGCTTTGAATTGCACAATACGCTGCTGGGAAGCCTGTTGACTTCCACATCTCCTCCATCGCAGCTCCAGTTGAGCTGTTTCCGTTTCGGTCATAAACGGTTTTTGTGCCGCTACTAGACCTTATTTTGATCAAAGTATCTGTGCTCGTGGCTTGAACCGTTACAGAATAATCACCGTCAAAAGTTTGATTAAAGCCATTGCCGCCTGTGCTTATCATGGCAGTTAGGTTTGTAGTACCGTTTGTTCCTCCTGTTGCAGTTGAGCTAACTCTTTTCAGGATCGTAGTGTCATTAATGGCTGACGGGTAATAGAAGTCAGTGAATCGTTGTGTAGCGCCAGAAGCAGGGGTTGTGCCGTTTATAAGGCCGTACCAGCTTAAAGCTCTAACGTCTGCATCGTTTATTGAGGCAGAGGTTCCGCTAGAACCTCCAGCGTCTTGGTGAATATCGTTTAAAGTTATTTCACCGTTTGCCGAACGAGCGCCATTATGCTTTACGTTTACTGTAAAGGTTGCCCCAACCGTTTCTGTAATTGGATTTGAAACGCCTTCTAAATACCACCAAGTTCTAGCCCCATAATAATCAGTGATGTTTGCCGCATAGGTCATGCTGGTGCGAGAATAGCTGGTGCCATTTATTTCAACGGTGTCCCATCCTTCATTGTCATGAACGCCTTCCAAGCCAAAGCTAATAGTCCCGCTGTTTTGCGTTACCCACCAAACAGCCCTAATTAGATTATTTCCGTAGATCAGACTTGTAGAATTATTAATAGACCCATAAGGGCTGCCAATAGGTGGCCCAAAGTCATAACCCCAAGCAAAGCCTGAAATGCCGTTCCCTACCGTGACTACCCTTGATTCAATTGTTTTAGCCATTCCAGCCTTTGTTCTTCTTTAGTGATAAAGCTGGCAATTGCCGCTTCAGGGTTCTCTTCTTCTGGAATTTCAACAACAAGATCTTCGTTATTGCTAAGAGTTACGCTGAATTTGATAAACCCGTCTTCAACAACGTAATCAGCCATCAGTCCAGACCGCCGCGCAGATGTCTTGGACTATCTGAGATTGACCAGACACATCGTCTCCCGGTCTAAAGTTAAACGACCTATTCTGCGTGATCGGCAGAGTGTCGTCATCTGGGTCATCAACCGTTACACGATCATTAACTGTCACTAATGTAATCATAGTGGATGGGTCAGCGGGACTCATGCTCATGTTAGGTCTAACCATGATATCCACGAGTTCAACAGTTTTTGTCATTGTCATTTTACTTCTCCTTGAGTTTTAATTTAAGTTCGTCAATTTGCTCTTGCTGCTCTTTGATAGCTTCAACCAGTAAAGGCACTAACCTTGAGTAATCTACCGTCAAATAGTCTTCACCGGATTTGGATGTGATCTCTCCGGTAAACTCGTCTGTCTCCATATCAACCGGAGCTAGGCTAACCGCCTCCGGTAGAACTGCTTGGACTTGTTGAGCGGATAAGCCGACTTGCTGCTTCTCATTGGTATAACCCAATTCTTTGGCAAGATCGTTTTCCACATACTTAAACCCAGACAGAGATCGCACCTTATCAAGCGCGTTTTCTATGTTGCCGGTTTTAGTCTTGAGCCGTTCGTCGGAATAGTAAGCAGTGATATTTCCCGTTGCTGCGATTTGGTTAGCGACATAAAAAGACTTATTGTTATAGACACTAACCCAAGTGGTGTCAGCCATATAAATGCCGCCAGCATAGGTGGCGTTATACCAACCAGTACCACCAGAGCTTCTAAACCATCCAGAGCATCCAATGCTGTTAGCAACCCCCGAGTCATAACCGCACGACATACGGTTTGCGAATATTGTTGCAGCAGCCCTAACATTACTGTCAGTTTCTCCAATAGAGAAAATCTCGTTAGCCATCGCAGCATCGGTAAAGAATCGCACTCCCCCATATTGAGGCAGAACGAAAAACCTGATGCCTGTATGCCATTTGATATTTAGCTTGGTGTAATTTCCGCCGTAATTTTCCATTGAAGTGCCAATGGAGTAATTGTTCAGGTCATTGCCGCCGCCAAAAGCCAGTGAGGTAGATGAAACCGCGCTATAGGAGTTGTTTGTCCACTCACCGCCAATGAGCATTTGCCCTTGCCAAGTAAATCTTCTGGAAGTGTCTATGTATCCAGCAGACACAGCGTTAATAACAAAGGTGACGTTATTATTAGTGTACGTCCCCAGATAACCGCCGCCACTGTTGTGCCAAGTATCATGAGCGTACATGCCCATCTGTATACCGGCAGTAGTTTTGACGTGCATCCTAGCGTGTCCGGTGCCGTTTAGAGTTAGCTGCCTATCCCAGCCCCCGTAATTGACCGGCGCTTCTCCAATGGACAACCCGCCATAAGTAGCACCTGCGAAAGCTGAGTTGGAGGTTGTATTGAGATACCAAGTGCTGCTGTTATTAAGGTATAAACTACCTGTACGCGATTTTCTTATATCCCAATTGCCCCAAGCACTTTCAAGGAATCCAAAGTTTCCTGAGCTGTCACCGTAAAGTTGCATTAAATGCGCATCATTTGCGGATCTTAAAACTAACCCGCCAGAGGTACTGCTCCCTGAGTTCTTTATAACTAAAGACTGAGTTCCTGTGTTTAGCGTTTGAGGGCTAACAGCTCCATTAATAACAAAGGTTTTATTTGCTGCCGTATCAATCCCTTCAGGTAGAACGCGGAACACGCTGCTATTCCCAGAAGGATGAAAGGCAATAAGCCCGTTAGAGTTATAGATATTGAATGAGTTTGCTCCACCCCAGTTTGTATATGTGGAGCTACCTTTGAATATCTCTGTGTTGCCGCCTTCGGCGGTCAAAATCAAAGAAGAATAAGAGGTTTGCGAGGCATTCCCGATCTTAATACCGGCAAGGATGGCGCTACTTGACAGCACTTCAAAAGGAGAGCCAGAAGTTGAGCTGATTTTTAACGATGGATATTCGTATCTTGCAGTGAACGGCTCAAAGATAGCGTAGTAATTGTATTGAGCAGTATTGATTACAAGTAATGATGTATCAAAATGAAAGGTTACGTTCGCACCTACCGCTACAGTTCGCTTAAGGACGTTGTTGTGATAGTAGTAGGCGTTTGTGTTGTCATAAATGATTGACAGCTTATCGCCGATAGCGACAGTCCCAAAAGTCCCTCGGCTTGTACCGCTTTCGTATATATATAAAGTACCGCTGGCTACATACCAAGCATAATTTATATTGGTGTAGCTCGCACTGGCGCTAGGGTTTGTACTGATTCCCGCCATGTGTTCTACCAAGGTGGCAGGAGAGTATTCCATCTTTACGCCAGATTTATAGCCTGTTGTGCTGTAAACGTGCGTATCCCAGCTATTTGATCCGGTGCCTGCACCTTTACCGAATTGGCTTTTTGCGCCATTGAGGGTTGCGTATGCACTGCCGACCAATTGCAGAGACGGTTGATCTAAGTTTGTGCCGTTGATTGTCCCAATGTTGGAAAGGTTTTTGCTGCTGTCTAGTATTGTAGTGCCGCCTATGTCTAATTGGCCGCTCTTATAAAACATGAAGTTACCGGCCGCGTTATAAGACTCTCCTATGTAGTAGTAATTGAAAGCATCAGTG
>Ga0206125_10001067_pt1 | contig 33682 bp, 25 predicted proteins | sample Helgoland_Spring_4_FD_148598 | JGI IMG/M metagenome (GOLD analysis project Ga0206125, IMG submission 148598) | Pelagic subsurface seawater microbial communities from Kabeltonne, Helgoland, North Sea - Helgoland_Spring_Bloom_20160331_1 | ecosystem: Environmental > Aquatic > Marine > Epipelagic ... | reverse complement strand
CTGTAGCGCGGGCTTCTTCTGCATCAACATCTGCAACACGATCTGTCACTTCTTGTGCCAGGTCGTCAGCCAAAGCTTCTTCAGCTGCTGTAGCGCGGGCTTCTTCTGCATCAACATCTGCAACACGATCTGTCACTTCTTGTGCCAGGTCGTCAGCCAAAGCTTCTTCAGCTGCTGTAGCGCGGGCTTCTTCTGCATCAACATCTGCAACACGGTCTGTCACTTCTTGTGCCAGGTCGTCAGCCAGAGCTTCTTCAGCTGCTGTAGCGCGGGCTTCTTCTGCATCGATATCAGAATCGAGTGCAACGCTTGAACCATCTAATGTTAGATCAGTTGCTTCCACATTTAGAGCTGTAATATCACCATCTCTATCAGCTACTGCCATAGTTACAACATTCTCGGTATCAAGAACACCGTCACCATCTTCATCTTCAGTAAGATCAAGCACCAAGTCTCCATCAATATCTTCTGCAACATCAAGATTACCGTCTAAATCGAGATCTTCTGCAACGTCAAGAGTGCCATCATTGTCAACATCTTCATTGATGAAATCGAGCTTGCCATCATTGTCAACATCTTCATTAACTAGATCCAGACGACCGTCACCATCAACATCTTCACTGATATCCAAGCGACCATCGTTATCAATATCTTCGTTAACCAGATCGAGCTTGCCATCGTTGTCAACATCTTCATTCACCAGATCCAGACGACCGTCACCATCGATATCTTCGTCTACCAGGGATAGAGTTCCATCATTATCAACATCTTCATCAACGTCTAAGCGACCATCATTATCAACATCTTCGTTTACCAGATCTAAGCGGTTGTCACCATCAATGTCTTCATTTGTAGTATCTAAACGACCGTCGCCATCAATGTCTTCATTGACGTCAAAATTACCGTCGTTATCAAGATCTTCACTTTGATCCAATTTGCCATCGCCATCAACATCTTCACCTGGATCTAAGATACCGTTACCGTTCAAATCTTCATCAACATCGAAATAGTTATCATTGTCGAGATCTTCTGCAGTATCCAGTTTACCGTCACCGTCACGATCTTCATCGACATCAAGGTTACCGTCATTATCAAGATCTTCGGCAACATCAATAACGCCATCGCTATCAAGGTCTTCATCGATATCTAAACGTCCATCACCATCAAGATCTTCTTTCTGATCTAAGAAACCATCATTGTCAGTATCTTCGTTAATATCCAAGTTGCCATCGTTATCGAGATCTTCGGCAACATCAATAACACCATCGCTATCAACGTCTTCATCAACATCAAGACGACCATCGTTATCAGCGTCTTCATTAACATCCAGGTTGCCATCGTTATCGAGATCTTCAGCAACATCAATAACACCATCGCTATCAATGTCTTCAGCAACATCAAGACGACCATCACCATCTACATCTTCATTTTGCAGATCTAAGCGGCCATCACCATCGATATCTTCAACCACATCCAGAACACCATCGTTATCGAGGTCTTCATTCGAAAAGTCGAGCTTGCCATCGTTGTCGACGTCTTCATTAACTAGATCAAGACGACCGTCACCATCAACATCTTCACTGATATCCAAGCGACCATCGTTATCAATATCTTCGTTAACCAAGTCGAGCTTGCCGTCGTTGTCAACATCTTCATTCACCAGATCCAGACGACCGTCACCATCGATATCTTCGTCTATCAGGGATAGAGTTCCATCATTATCAAGGTCTTCGTCAACATCCAAACGACCATCATTATCGACATCTTCGTTTACCAGATCTAAGCGGTTGTCACCATCAATGTCTTCATTTGTAGTATCTAAACGACCGTCGCCATCAATGTCTTCATTGACGTCAAAATTACCGTCGTTATCAAGATCTTCACTTTGATCCAATTTGCCATCGCCATCAACATCTTCACCTGGATCTAAGATACCGTTGCCGTTCAAATCTTCATCAACATCGAAAAAGTTATCATTGTCGAGATCTTCTGCAGTATCCAGTTTACCGTCACCGTCACGATCTTCATTGACATCAAGGTTACCGTCATTATCAAGATCTTCGGCAACATCAATAACACCATCGTTATCAAGATCTTCATCGATGTCTAAACGTCCATCACCATCAAGATCTTCTTTCTTATCTAAGAAACCATCATTGTCAGTATCTTCGTTAACATCCAAGTTGCCATCGTTATCGAGATCTTCGGCAACATCAATAACACCATCGCTATCGATGTCTTCATCAACATCAAGACGACCATCGTTATCAGCGTCTTCATTAATATCCAAGTTGCCATCGTTATCGAGATCTTCCGCAACATCTAAATTTCCGTCGCCATCTATATCTTCATAGTAATCGAGGTTGCCATCACCATTAAGGTCTTCATTGACTTCAGCAGTGAAAGTCACAGTTCCAGTAACAGAGTTAGGCGTTGGGCCCAGAACATCAATGTTAGCCGCACTAACTGGCAAGATCATTAAAAACGGCAAAATGATAGCTATTTGCCGATTTCTGCGAGTTTGTATTTTCATATTAATCTCAAATATCAATTTAGTTGATTTCGCTACACATGCTTTCAGGCAAAACAGTATGTAACGGTAAATAAGCGCAAAGAATTCAGAAGCACATATCAATCCTTGATATTTGAATTACAGTGACAATTTACAATATATATAAGTCCAACCTATTCAGTCAAGCATAATTATTTAAACAGGTATTTATAAGTAATATTACATATGAAATTAAACTATTTTTCATTGATACAATAATTATCATGTATATATGCATAGTGTTTATTTAAGAACTTTGAATATGAATCTAAAGAATAATTTTATCTATTCACCACAGAATCGTCTAAAAGCCATATATGGACTACTAATATAAGAAGATAAATATAGGTGCTTGCAGTATTCTTTAAGAAATAGAGCCAATCTATTCACTTAAATATACCTAAACAGGTAGAAACCTAGAAACAAATCGGCATATAAAGTTAAGCTGATTTTTTGCCCACTTAAAGCAATATATATATAAATGTATAGTATTTATTTGATATGTTATGCGGAATTTCTTTCAAGCACAGCTATAGCTAGACGCTCTTGAAATGACAGTATAGAGAGCCTAACTCTGCAGGCAGGGTGTGATCAGCATAACTATTTAAAAACCGATACAGGAATTGCAATGCATTGTCGCCCACACAGTGTGGCGCTATAACAACCCCGGCAACCGGGCCGCAAAATGCCCGCAGGGACCGCAAAAAAGAGGCACCCATAGCCAGACCAATATATGTCGCCAACAGAGTCGTTGTTGAGCCTCTGAGAGGTCGTCGCTTGGCAATGGATTTAAACTGGTGATCCGTCTCGCGAATCCAACGGCAAGTAAATAGCTGCAGGCTTGGGAATGAAACTATCAGGGGGCTATATCAGGGAACTAAATAGAAGCTGAGAAAATTGGTACGACCGAGTGGACTCGAACCACCGACCCCCACCATGTCAAGGTGGTGCTCTAACCAACTGAGCTACGGTCGTACTGAGGTATAACATTTCCCGAAAATTAGACCTCTCGGGAGGGCGGCTATTCTAACGACCTTGTCGGAGTTGTGCAAAGCTTTTAATACTCCTGACCCTATCAAATAGCCTTTCCTACAGTTTTCGTTTTCTGACTTTTGACAAAATCCAGAAATAAGCCCTCTTTTAAATTTAATGCTTTGCCTCTGGATCGGCGAAAGCCTATAGAAGCGGGCAAAGAAACCCTACTCTAAAAGCAAAACCAGACCCGTTAACTCAATGATGAATGCAGGAATTTCGCTTCATTTAAGACTACAGTTATAGGCATTAGCGACTAACCTCAATAGACTGCTCAAGAATGGATTAGCAGTTAACCGAAAAAGGATTTTTTAATGCTCCAACCCGTCATTCTTGCCGGCGGTTCCGGCACGCGGCTCTGGCCCCTTTCGAGGCAACTCTACCCAAAACAGTTTTTACCTCTTACCGGCGACAAAACAATGCTGGAGCTCACCGTCGACAGGCTTACAGATCTCGACTGCGCGCCACCCATTATTGTCTGTAATGAGGAACATAGATTTATCGCGGCTGAGCAGTTACGGCTTTCGAATATGGCGCACAACGGCATTATTCTCGAGCCCTGCGGACGCAATACGGCACCGGCCATCTGTCTGGCCGCTCTTCTTGCCAGAGAGATCAGCCCTGATTCGACACTTCTAATTCTCCCTGCGGACCATCATATGGGTCGCCCTAAAGCCTTTGCCGAGGCTGTTGCGAATGCCTCTCAGGCTGCACTGGATGGCGCACTGCTCACCTTTGGTATCACTCCTGATCATGCCGCCAGCGGCTATGGCTATATCAAAGCGCAGCTTAGCGAGGGCATCGCAACACCTCAACAGATCAGCGAGTTTGTTGAGAAACCCTGCAGAGAAGTTGCTCAGCAGTACCTGGATAGCGGCGACTATGTCTGGAATAGCGGTATCTTTATGTTTCAAGCGAAAAGTTTTTTAAATGAGCTCCAGTTGCTGCGGCCGGATATCTACAACTGCTGCGAACAATCCTGGATCGGCAAAACCCTGGATATGGATTTTCTGCGCCCCGACCCAGAGGTTTTTGAGTCCTGTCCTGCAGAGTCAATTGATTATGCGGTAATGGAGAAAACTGACAATGCCATGGTTATGCCTATGGACCCTCAGTGGAATGATCTTGGCAGCTGGTCTGCCCTGCTCGATCTGCTACCTAAAAATGGTGATGGCAATGTTCAGATGGGCGATGTGATTGGCTTAAATAGCGCCAACAATTATATTCATGCCGAGCACAAGCTGGTCGGCACACTGGGGGTTAGGGATCTGGTGATTGTGGATACCAAGGATGCGCTATTAGTTGCACATAAGGATGATGTGGAAGATGTAAAACAGCTGGTTGAGATACTGAAAAAACAGCAGCGCTCGGAGTATATCCACCATCGCGAGGTCTATCGACCTTGGGGCAAATATGACTCTATGGATCAGGGGGAACGTTTTCAGGTTAAACGTATTACGGTTAAGCCCAAAGCCAAGCTTTCTGTACAGATGCATCATCACCGCGCCGAACACTGGGTGGTGGTCAGCGGCACGGCGAAGGTGACTATTGATAATGTGGAGAAACTAATTTCGGAAAATGAGTCTGTGTATATTCCCGTCGGCGCAGTTCATGCCCTAGAGAACCCCGGCAAGATACCTATTGAGTTGATTGAAATTCAGTCCGGCAGCTATTTGGGTGAGGACGATATTGTGCGCTTTGAGGATTTATATGGTCGCGCCTAAGCTTTCTCCAACACATTATCTGCTGATGGTGCGGGACTGGGCTGCTCAGCTTCTAGATAATTTCTCCGCCCGATAGCAAAGTACTGAATACCCTGCTCTTGCAGACGCTTTGGATCATAGAGATTGCGCCCATCAAAAATAACCGGGTAGCGAAGCGCTTCCACAATATGGGCAAAGTCTGGCGACCAGAAAGGTTTCCACTCTGTACAGATCACCAGAATATCAGCGCCCAGCAGCGCGGCCTCTTTGGTGCCACAGAGCATAAGGTCATCGCGTACCCCATAGATATCCTGAGTAGCGTCCATTCCATGGGGATCATAGGCTCGAACCAATGCACCCTGCTCCCACAACGCTTCCATTAAAAATCGGCTCGGTGCTTCGCGCATATCATCGGTGCCGGGCTTAAACGCCAGACCCCAAAGGGCAATAGTCTTACCCTTTAAATCACTGTTTAATTCATTTTTAAAATAAGTCGAAATCTTGTCAAACAAGCGCTCTTTTTGCTGGTCGTTGACCTGGGTAACGGCACTTAATAATTTTGGCTGATAGCCGGCATTCACTGCCGTTGCTTCCATGGCGCGCAGGTCTTTGGGGAAGCAGGAGCCACCAAAGCCACAGCCGGGATAGATAAAGCTATATCCTATTCGAGGATCGGAACCCATCCCAATACGCACCTGCTCTATATCGGCACCGACAGTTTCGGCAATATTGGCGATTTCATTGATAAAGCTAATCTTGGTTGCCAGCATTGAGTTGGCGGCATATTTGGTCAACTCGGCCGAGCGCACATCCATAAAAATTAATTTGTCGCGCTGGCGGTTATAGGGGGCGTACAGCTCCTGCATCATCTCTTCGACACGCGAACTATCGGTGCCGACAATAATACGGTCAGGGCGGGTAAAGTCGCTGATTGCAGCGCCCTCTTTTAGAAACTCCGGATTGGAGGCAACACTGTAGTCAACATCGACATTGCGTTTATCCAGTGCAGCTTTAATTGTCTCGCTTACCTGATCTGCGGTGCCCACTGGCACAGTGGATTTATTAACCACGACTTTAAAGCCCTGCATATGTTCACCGATGGTGTTGGCGACATTGAGAACATACTGCAGGTCAGCTGAGCCATCTTCGTTGGGTGGTGTGCCCACGCCAATAAAGATCATCTCTGCGTGCTCAACAGCCATGGCGGCATCGCTGGTAAATTTCAGGTTGCCATCGGCGAGAGATTCGCGGATATAGTTTTCCAGGCCCGGCTCATAAATAGGTACATGACCTGTATTGAGAGAGTCTATTTTATTCTGGTCGATATCGACACAGACCACTTGGTTGCCAACATTGGCAAAACAGGCCCCGGTGACAAGCCCAACATAACCGCTTCCAAAGATTGTTATCTGCAAAACACTTCCCTATTTATCAATATTTCCTGTATTTGGAAATCTAAATATAGACCACACAACAAGTGTGAATAAGAAATCTTGCAGAAATATAATTCAGTGATAAGTCAAAAAGATGTCCGGCAGATGTCAGAAATATGTCAACTGCCGTGTTTTACAGAAATGCAGGGTTATTAGAGGATATTTTTCAAGGCTATTTTAAGATTGGCGTATTTAAATTCAAAACCCGCACCGAGCATTTTTGCAGGAACAACTTTTTGACCCTGTAATAGCAGCTCCTCGCCCATTTCTCCAAATAGGATTTTTACCATTATTGCCGGCATAGTCAGATAGTCCCGGCGCTTTAACGCTGCCGCAAGGGTTGCGCTAAAGTCTCGATTGGTAACCGGGTTTGGTGCCGTAGCATTTACCGCGCCGTGAATTTCGGGATTGTTAATACAGTGGAGAATAATCGCCACCATATCCTCAATATGAATCCACGACATCCACTGTTTGCCATCGCCGATTGGGCCGCCGAGACCTAACTTAAAGGCCGGCAGCATTCGCGCCAGCGCGCCCTCTTCACCCAACACTATGCCGGTGCGCAGATAACAGATACGGCAACCCAGGGATTCAAAGCGTTTGGCACTGTTCTCCCAGGTGCGGCACAGTTGATGAGAAAAACCATCAACAACTCCGCCAGTTTCATCCATCGCCTGTTCGCCGGGTCCGTAATAACCAATCGCTGAGCCACTGATCAGCAGCTTGGGCGCTGTGTCGCGGCTGGCGAAAAAATCGAAGAGACTGTCAGTGAGGCCGATACGGCTATCGTAGAATTTCTGTTTTCTGCGGTGTGTCCAGCGGCCATTGGCCAATGGCTCACCAGCCAGGTTGAGAATAATATCTGGCGTATAGTCTGCACTGAGCTCGCTGAGGCGACTGATAAGCTGAACTGAATTGGGCAGTTTTCGCGCCGCTGCTTTGGGGTTGCGGGTCAGAACGCAGAGCTGAAATCCCAGCTGCGTTGCGGCCTCACAGAAATTCCGGCCAATAAATCCACTGCCGCCTGTGACTAAAATTGAGGTCATGATTTTCTCGTGTAGTTATATGAGTACCTGTCTATATATGACTACACTACAAAATAGCTTGTGCAGCTGCAATCTTTCCTTTGATCAGGACTGCTTGTGTTGCTAGAATCCACTACCTTACTGAAACTGTTCAGTTAACGGCTTTTTTCGATCAATCATTCTCAACCATTTTTCAAGGCATTCCTATGAGTCTTGCTAGCAAAGTTTTAGCATCTAATAACGATCTTCCAATTCGCACTGATCAACCTGTCCATAGCGGTAAAGTGCGCTCTGTCTACTGGCTGACTGAGGCTGACAGTCGTCGCCTGATCGCCGAGAAAGGCTATGATGTTGCCGCTGATGCGCCACTGGCGATTATGGTTATCAGCGATCGAATCTCTGCCTTTGAGTGCATCTGGCACGGTGAAGGCGGTATGAATGGTGTTCCCGGCAAGGGCGCAGCACTGAATGCGATCTCCAACCACTGGTTTAAGCTGTTTCGTGAGCAGGGCCTTGCAGACAGCCATATTCTGGATATTCCACACCCGCTGGTATGGATTGTTCAGAAAGCTCGACCAGTTATGATTGAGGCGATCTGTCGTCAATATATTACTGGATCTATGTGGCGTGCCTATGAGAAAGGTGAGCGCAATTTCTGCGGCATTGAAATTCCAGATGGCCTGAAAAAAGATCAGCGTCTGCCCGAGCTGTTAATCACTCCATCCACCAAAGGTATTCTCGAGGGTATCCCCGGCGTTCCAGAAGTTGATGATGTCAATGTGTCGCGCAGCGATATTGAAAACAACTACGCTGACTTCAAGTTTCGCAGTCCTGAAGATATTAATGTCTACGAAAAACTCCTCGGCGAAGGCTTTGAGGTTATCAGCAATGAACTGGCTAAAATTGGCCAGGTGTTTATTGATACCAAGTTTGAGTTTGGCTATGTCAATGATAAACAGGGTGTCGAAAAACTGATCTATATGGATGAGGTGGGAACACCAGATTCCTCGCGTATCTGGGATGAAGAGCAGTATAAGCAGGGCAAAATTGTCGAGAATTCCAAAGAGGGTTTCCGCCAGCTGTTGCTCAATCACTTCCCGGATCCGGATATTCTGTTAAATAAAAACCGTATGGCCGAGCGCAACGCTCTGGCTCGCGACAATGCGCTGCCAGAATCTGTATTGATGGCAGTATCAGATACTTATCTGGGTATTGCAGAAAAAATCACTGGCGAGAAACTAACTCTCTCCAATGATCCAAAGACAGAAATTATTACCACTCTTGCCGAGCAATACGGCCTTATCGATCAGTAATTTTTACTGCCGGTAAACGATCAGGGCTGTGTGGTCAACGGCTCTGCAGGGCGGTAGTAACTGGTTGCAACCAGAGGCATTTTGGTGACCACTATGCCTCTGGGTTTACCGCGAATTATTGCATTCAAACCGCTGCCGGGCACCGAGTACTCGCGCTGAACATAGCCCATGGCAATAGGCTGACCCAGGGTCGGTGAAAAACCGCCGCTGGTGATAACGCCGATTACATCACCCAGATTATCTATAATCTTTGCCCCGCGCCGCACCGGGGCGCGATGTTCAACAACAAAAGCCACGCGGCATCTTTTTGGCGTTCTGGCTATCTCGGCAAAAATAGCATCGTCGCCTAAAAAACCCCCTTCTTTTATACCACCACGACGCCGGAATTTGCTAATCGTCCACAGAAGCCCTGCCTGAACTGGCGATATGGTTTCATTTAGCTCGTTGCCATAGAGACATAATCCAGCCTCGAGGCGCAGTGAATCACGGGCGCCCAATCCTGCCCATTTGACAACGCCACCGGCTAATAGCTGCTCAGATAACGACTGGGCATGGGCCCGATCAACGGAGATTTCAAAACCATCTTCGCCGGTGTAGCCGGAGCGGGAAACAAAACAATCAACATCGCCAATAGAGAGATGGCAGCTAGTCATAAAGGTGAGATTAGCGGCTGTTGGCGAGAGCTCTTTCATCACCTCGGCCGCTTTTGGGCCCTGCAGCGCCATCAGCGTTTGATCGCCCATATACTCGACAGTAAAGCCCGGCAAATGATTGGACAAATGGCTTAAATCTTCTTCTTTGCGCGCCGCATTGACGACCAGAAAATAGGTGTCTTCAGCCCAGCGGGTTACTACAAGAGCATCGACAATCCCACCTTCGAGATTGGTCATCACGCCATACTGTTGCTGGTAGATAGGCATTGACTGGAGGTCAATAGGCAGCAGTTTTTCCAGGGCGGCACCTATTCCGGAACCGCTGAGAATAATCTGCCCCATATGCGAGACATCAAACAGGCTGGCGGCATCTCGACTGTGTTTGTGCTCATGCATAATCCCCGTACTGTAATGCAGGGGCATATTGTAGCCGGCAAAGGTAACCATTTTTGCCTTGGCTGCAATGTGCATATCATAGAGAGCGGTTTTTCTGAGCTGTTGTCCATCCGTGCTGTACATTAGCTTTTCGCCTTTACTTTCCGTGTAAATTTATCGTCTATTTAATCCGTCGATTACTTTCAGCTGTCCCTAGCATTCAATAATATTAACCGGCACCTCGAGTACATTGGTAGCCAAGCCGCCGCGGGAGGTTTCCTTGTAGCGCTCATGCATATCCTCGCCGGTTTTGCGCATGGTTTTAATCACCTTATCCAGTGAGACAAAGTGCGAACCATCCCCGCGCAGAGCCATGCGCGCTGCATGAATGGATTTTACCGAACCCATCGCATTGCGCTCAATACAGGGCACCTGTACCAGGCCACCCACTGGATCGCAGGTCAGGCCAAGGTTGTGCTCCATAGCAATTTCTGCGGCGTTCTCAACCTGCGACGGGGTGCCGCCGAGCACTTCCGTCAAGGCCCCAGCTGCCATCGAACAGGCTGAACCCACCTCACCCTGGCAGCCAACTTCAGCACCACTGATTGAGGCATTCTTTTTGTAGAGAATACCGATTGCCGATGCGGTGAGCAGAAAACGGATCACCCCCTCATCATTGGCGCCGGGAACAAAGCGTATATAGTAATGTAATACGGCGGGAATAATGCCTGCCGCACCATTGGTTGGCGCAGTGACTATTCGACCGCCAGCGGCATTCTCTTCATTGACCGCCAGCGCGTAGAGGGTTATCCAGTCAAGCACTGATAGCGGGTCGGCCATGGCGGCTTCCGGGCGGCTCAATAATTGCTGGTGCAACTCTTTGGCGCGGCGGCGCACTTTTAAACCGCCGGGCAGCATTCCCCCATTGGCCATACCATTGGCAACACAGGCCTCCATCACTGACCAGAGGTTTAATAATGCCTCGCGAATCTGTTCCTCGCTGCGCCAGGATTTCTCATTCTCAAGCATCAATTCAGAAATGCTTAGGCTGTGTTCTTCACATAGCTCGAGGAGTTGATTGGCTGAATCGAAGGGATAGGCGACCGTGCGGGGGTCTTCGGCCAGATAATCACCGTCTTCAGCAGTCTCATCAATCACAAACCCTCCACCCACTGAGTAGTAGGTCTGCTCACTGAGAATGTCGGAATCTTTGTTATAGGCGCTAAAAACCATACCGTTGGAATGAAATGGCAAGACTTTTTTACGGTACAAAATCACATCGCTCTGGTGATCATATTCAATACTTTGAGTACCGCCGAGACGGATAGATCGTCCCTCGCAAACTTGCGCAACTCGGTCTTCAATGGATGCAACATCTACACTCTCGGGCTGCTCGCCCTCAAGACCCAACAGTACCGCTTTTGGGGTGCCGTGCCCCTTTCCGGTAGCGCCGAGAGAACCGTACATCTCAGCCTTAACCCGGCACACATCGGCCAATAGGCCGCTATCGCGCAGGCTCTCAACAAACTGCCGTGCCGCACGCATGGGCCCGACGGTATGGGAGCTGGAAGGACCAATACCAATAGAAAATAAATCAAATGTGCTGATTGCCATAAGTAGCCCAAAACCCTGAATTTGGATGCAGTTAAAACATAACTATAGACCGAATTTTTAGCTGTCGCGGCAGCTGCTGAAAAATACTTGGTGAGGGGAAGTTAGGGCAAGAACGGACCGCCTAGGAAGCTGCCTTAACTGATTTGGAAATGGGCCTAATCAACTGGGTATCCATGGTTTTTACGGCTGGGAAAACATAGTCGAGTTGAGTCGAACTGAGATTCCAGTGCTGGCTTAAAATCGCCCTGACCCACTGACGTGTATCGCTGGTCGGCATTAAATCACGCCCCTCAAATAGATCGGCTTTTGCCAGCCCTGGCCATCGACCCTGCACTCTGCCGCCAGCTACTGCACCCCCGGCAATAAACATGGCGCTGGCAGTGCCATGATCTGTGCCACCAGTGCCATTTTCGGCGACGGTTCGACCAAATTCAGTGGTCACAACTACCACAGTCTGAGCCCACTGCTCAGCAAGATTTTCTCGCAATCTGGCAATCCCGCTATCCAGCTCTTTAAACTGGCGATCCAGATGGCCAACCTGATTTTGGTGGGTATCCCATCCAGACATTTCCAGCATGGCGCAGTCGGGACCATCTCTATCGGCCAGTATGGTGCCGCAGGAACCAGCCAGAGAGGCAAAACTGTTCTTTCTCTTTATTTTTGCCATATTCCCAAGCAGATTGCGATTTTTTAATCCCTCAGCTAATCGTTCTGAAAGCAGTTGATCATCTTTATAGAGAACTTGAAGTCTCTCATAAAGATCTTCTTTTGCAGGTCTAAGAACATCTGGATACCATGTATTTGCCCGTTGTTTGCCGCGCAAACCAATAGGCAGTGTATGGGCGATAGCCAGAGACTCCCCCTGATAGCTCTCAACAGCACGATTTAACCAACCGCTCTCAATATCCACATCAGGCAATCCTGACTCCAGCATATCCTGAGCATAAAAATGTGAACGTGTCTTTGCACCGGACTCTGTCGCTATTACTGGGATTAATTGTTTCTGCTTATAGAGTGAGTTCAACTCCTGCAATGCCGGATGTAGGGAAAAGCCAGCGCCAAGATCATAGGCACTGTCTTTTAGTGGCGAAACAAGTCGTTTCCGATGGGACATCAGGTGCGGATCTGAATGAGGAAAAATAGCCTGCAATGAATCCATACCACCGCGCAATATCACCCAGACCAACTTAGGTCTAGCCTTGGGTTTTTTTACTGGTGCCGATAGAGCTCCCGGAGTATGCCATGCGACGAAACTTCCAGCGGTGGCTTTTAAGAGGCTTCTACGATCTAGTTTTTTGCGGTTTATATCTGCCATCTTCTTATCCTAGCGGTACTGAAATTCAGGGCATAAAAAAAGTAGCGCTAAACCCTGCGCCCGACTCTCTGCACCAGCTAATAATTTAACCGTCAATGGCGGCAGCTGTGAATCAAATATTCGAGCTGCGATAAATGGTGGTGAATAGCGGGATCTCTTGCTAATGAAGTTAACCCAATCGATGCGCTTCATCAGCGCATCAGAACCTGTCCAATCTCTATTGAGTTGACTGTGACCGGCTGGAGAACCGGAGCCAAACGGCTTGTGCCCCATCTGAGTCAGTGCTCGCAATGAGACTTTTAACAAATTCTGGTCAGCGACCTTATTATCATTAATTGCGCGCATCGCAGAAACGATAAATTCTCGCGGTGTTTTATATTTTTTTGACTCAGCATCCCAACTCTGCGCATGTTTAACCAAAGTGGTTACCACTGCTTTTATATCGCCCTGAGTTTTAATCCATGTTTTGGTCATTGCAGCAACCAGTGCTTGCGGCGGTTGATCTGCAATTAAATGCTGCGCTAGCTTATATGAAATAAATTCAGCGGTTTTTTTATGGCGCGCCAGATCCCGCAATATATCTTGCCCCTGATCCAGGCCAGTATCAGCATAGTTTCTACCGAGAACCTTTCTCACTCCCGGCTCATGGGCTTCTCTGCGAAATTCAAAGCCAAGTTGGTACTGTTTATTTTCACGGTTCACAGTCCAACCGCTAATTGCCATTGCCAACTGCCTGATATCCTCAAGCGTATAGCCCCCACCTACTCCCAGGGTATGCAACTCGAGAATTTCCCTGGCAAGATTTTCATTTAAACCACGTGCCTTTCTACCTGTTAGCGAATTTGGCCCCACAGATTTTTCATTGTTCAGGTAGATCAACATTGCTGGATGTTGTTCCACCGCTATCAGTAAATCCTCAAATTTACCGAAGAGATTTGGGGCTATGGCATCTCTCTCCAGGGTAGGAGACAAAATAGTCAACGAGTGGGTTAACGAAGAGACACTGAAATGATTTGAAAAGAAATCCAGTAAGCGAACAGCAAATGGGGTTTTTGTGTTCACTGAAAAATTCAGGCTATCTTTTAAGAAGCGCTGGCGATAGGGCATTATAATTTCTTGCCCGACCGTTGGCCCCTTAGCCCTGCTCTTAAGGTTAGCATCACCCTGTCGACGCTTTGCTTTAAGACTTTGAATTTCAGCAATAGTAATAAATGCAGATTCCGTATTGCCCAGAGCCGGATCAAAAACCGGGCTTACCAGCTGCTGCAATAACCACTGCTCAGGATCCTGCCCAGCTTCAAAGAGTTCATCCCCAGTAGCACCAAGGCCAAATCGGTTTACAGCTATTATTGCTTTTTTAGTCTTTACAGCTGTCATTGGACTGAGTAACCCTCTATTTATCGGTTATTTATAACACAGTGAGCGGCCTGATTTATATTAATTTTCTGAACCTGATCTCGCAAAAAAAGAGTAAATCTTAGCGTTCAAATTATCTTCATCATGCAGCTGTATTTATACCGTTAATCAGAATGACAAAATTTATTTGAGTAAAACCCGTAAAAGGTTGTCCAAACAGTTTACAAATAACCTGTAAATAGCAGTTGATATAAGCGTCAAGGGCTTTTAAGCTAGGAATGTCAGTATTTTAACCAACCGCGTATTACGGAAGCTGATGTGATTTCAAACTAGGATAAAAGCAAGATACTTATAAAGTACAAAGCTAGAAACGAAACACAATATAAAGAATCACAAACAACTGTGATCACAACTATAAAAATTTGAGGGGCTATCATGAATCACTTTCATATCAATAAGCTGTGCCTGTCTGTTGCTATAGCCGGAGTAATGTCTTCTGGTTTGGCACATGCAGCGATAGACGAAATTGTAGTTACCGCCAACAAGCGAGAGCAGACACTGCAGGATATTCCACTGTCTGTATCTGTTACCAGCGGCGAAACTATCCAGCAATCAAGTATTGTAGACTTAATTGACCTGCAGTCAGCTGTACCATCTCTGCGAATCAATCAGCTACAGAGCTCTGCCCAGACCAACTTCACTATTCGTGGTTTTGGTAACGGCGCAAACAACCCAGGTATTGAACCTGCGGTATCAGTAGTTATTGACGGCGTTGTGCGATCTCGTTCAGCTTCGGCACTATCTGACCTGCCAACGATTGAACGTATCGAAGTTCTCAGTGGCCCTCAATCAACCCTGTTTGGCAAGAACGCCTCTGCTGGTGTAATCAGCGTGACAACTTCGCTCCCCGAACAAGAGTTCGGCGCTATGGTTGAAGCTACTGCCGGCAATTACGGTGCGCAAATTGTTAAAGGTACTGTGACTGGCGGAATTACAGATACACTTTCATATCGTCTATCTGCCAGCAGCAACCAATCTGATGGTACTGCAACAAACCTGGGTACATCTCCTGGTTCGGAAGATGATATTGGCGTTAATAACAGAGACCGAAACGCAGTGCGTGGGCAGTTACTCTGGGAGCCTTCTGAAGACTTGACTGTTCGCCTTATTGTCGACCAAGACAGCATCGATGAAAACTGTTGTGTTGCCGGCTCATTACTGAGAGGTCCTGCATCTGGCGTTAGCGACCTGCTCGCTGGCTCACAGGGCTTTGGTACTACCGATGCAGACCCATGGGATCGTGAAATTTATATGAGCTATCGCCCATATAATAAGGTTGAGAATGACGGTGTATCTCTACAGGTCGATTACGAGCTGGATTTTGCCAGCCTGACCTCTATCACCTCTCAGAGAACAACCGATCTGGACTCAAACTTTGATGCCGATTTCTCTGCTGCAAGTTTGATCAGTGAAAACCTGGTTAACTATGACTTTGATACATTCACTCAAGAAGTTCGCCTGACCTCAAATGGTGACTCTTCGACTCAGTGGATGGTCGGTGCGTTTTATGCGGAAGAAGATACCAAAACTAACCGCACAGTTCGTTACGGTGACGATATCAAGCCCTATGTAAACTTCTTGCTACAAGGTGCGGGAACTGACCTTATAGGCATTGCTGAACTGGTCGCTGCAGGCGCGCTGGGTCAGGTCATTGCTTCACAGGGTGGTGACCCATCAGTAGTAGCTGGAATGACTCCAGCGATGATTGATGCTCAATTGGCTGCAGCTCAGGCTGCTGGCGCACCTGTATTGACTAGCACACAGATGGAATCTCAGTTCTTTATTCCAAACAGTGGCTCAGTCGGTGAAGGTTTCGAGATGAATTCAAAGACTCTATCTCTGTTTGCCAATGTTGACTACGAGCTAACTGAAGACTTAACAGCAACTGTTGGCTTTAACTACACAGAAGACGAAAAGACTGTAGTGGCAGATGTTACTGTTGTTGACTTCTTCTCTTCACTGCCACTTCCAGCTGCGCTGTCTAGCGTTCAGTTCTTCCCTCCTTTCGTCAACTACCCCAATGCTGATGAAGATGGAATCTTTAACTCGGATGACCTGACTCATACTCTGCGTCTGGCCTATGATTTATCGGAAGATACCAAGGTCTACGCGGCTCACTCAACAGGATTTAAGCCTACTTCGGTAAACCTGTCAGTGAATGCCAACAATGCGCAGATCGGGCGAGCGGCAGATCCAGAAGAATCTGAGAACTTCGAACTGGGTGTTAAGCATGTATTTGGCAACGGCTACTTAAATCTTGCCTACTTCGACCAGTCTATCGATGGCTTCCAGTCAAATACCTTTGTCGGTAATGGTTTTGCCCTGGTTAATGCCGGTGAGCAGAACCACCGCGGTATTGAGTTTGACGCCATGGTTGCTCTCTCCGAGTCACTGGTTGTGAATGTTTCCGGTATCAAGATTGATGGTGAGTATGTCTCTTTTGTGAACGGTTCATGTGGTGATTTCCCAGGTCTGGAATGTGATGAAGGCCTATCTACCAAAGACCTTAGCGGAAGCAAGCCTGCCGGTGTTCATGACTGGAGCATCAATGCTAACGCTGTTTACTCCTTTGATCTCATCGATGGTATCTCTGGATTCATGCGTGCAGAGTATGTCTTCGAAAGCGATGTTGCTCTCGTAGACAATGTGCCTGCATCACTGGCCAGCCGCAGCTCCAAGAACATTAACCTGAGCCTTGGTCTGAACCACGATGAAAGCGGTCTGGAAGCTATGTTCTGGGCACGTAACATTACTGACCACGAGTCGTTGATCTCAGCATTCCCAACGACAGCCGCACCGGGCAGCTTTAGTGCTTACCCGAATGCACCTCGTACCTACGGTTTAACACTGCGCAAGAATTTCTAAGCAGTAGAAATCGAATAGTTACAAATAGCTAAAACTAAAAAGGGCAACTCTATGAGTTGCCCTTTTTTTTGCGTCAAATTTGCGCTCTAAATCGCCAGCTGTTTTTTAACTCGGGCGAAAGCCTCAAGGGCAAATTGCAGATCATCAAGACTATGCGCTGCCGACATCTGGGTGCGAATGCGCGCCTTGCCTTTAGGAACCACCGGAAATGAAAACGCCACCACATAGACCCCCTGCTCCAACATCCTGGTAGCAAACTCCGATGCCAGCTCGGCATCATCCAACATCACGGGCACTATAGGGTGTTCACCGGGCAGTAATTTAAATCCCTGGCGAGGCGAGGATTATTTCCGGAGAGAGCAGTTGTCAGCTCGGATCCGGTGACTCGGCCCACTATCGTGGAGACCTGAGTCACAGGATCGAAAATACAGGTGACGAGGAACTAGTGGGTTACCTGGTGGTGACCAGCCATTAGGCAAGGCTGTCTTCTGCGACAAAGTACTTGGGATCTTCAATCACATTGACTTCAACCAGACTGCCGGCCTTGGTCAAAAGCTTGCGACACTCATCACTAAGGTGGACAAGGTGCAGTGTTTTGCCCGCGTTCAGGTAACGCTCGGCAAGCGTATCAATCGCTTCCAAACCAGAGTGATCCGCCACTCTTGAGCGAGCAAAATCAATCACCACATCGTCATTATCAGCCTGCGGGTCAAAACGCTCCAAAAACGAGGTTACCGAGCCAAAGAACAGCGGCCCTGTAACTGCATAAACGGTTGAACCCTTGTGATCTTCACGAGCTTCGATACGAATAAACTTAGCGTGCTCCCAGGCAAACACCAGCGCAGAGACAATCACACCAACCACCACGGCAACTGCCAGATCAGTTAATACAGTCACGCCGGAAACCATCACCAGAATCAACGCATCGCTGCGCGGCACCTTGCCCATAATGCGGAAGCTACTCCACTCAAAGGTGCCAATAACAACAATAAACATCACGCCGATTAACGCCGCCAGGGGAATCTTCTCAATCAGTGAGGAGCCGACCAGAATAAATAGCAGCAGACAGAGCGCTGCGGCAATACCAGACATACGACCACGGCCACCGGAGTTCACATTGATCATGCTCTGGCCGATCATCGCGCAACCACCCATACCGCCAAAGAAGCCAGTCACGGTGTTAGCCACACCCTGGCCGATACATTCGCGATTGCCGCGGCCACGAGTTTCAGTAATCTCATCAATCAGACGCAGTGTTAGCAGTGATTCAATCAGGCCAATTGCCGCGAGAATAACTGCGTAGGGGAAAATAATAACCAGCGTCTCAAAGTTAAATGGCACGACGGGAATATGGAAACTCGGTAAGCCACCAGCAATAGAGGCGACATCACCCACCACACGGGTATCCAGATTAAAGCCCATCACAATCAGCGTGACACAGACAATCGCCGCCAGTGACGACGGGATAACTCTAGTAAAGCGCGGTAGGTAATGAATAATTGCCATGGTCAGAAAAACCAGACCGAGCAGCATATACAGCTGTTCACCCTGCAGCCAGGCAACATCAATAATTGAACCCTGCATTGATGTTCCTGCCAACCAACCCGGCTCGCCCGCGACACCAAACTGACTTAACTGGGCAAGGAAAATTACAATTGCCAGCCCATTTACAAAGCCAAGCATGACAGGATGGGGAACCATACGAATAAACTTACCGAGCTTTAATACGCCAGCGGTGATCTGCAAGATACCCATCAACACCACGGTGATAAATAGGTACTCGACGCCATGCTGGGCGACCAGTGACACCATTACCACGGCCAGCGCACCAGTAGCACCTGAGATCATGCCCGGACGACCGCCGATGCAGGCGGTGATCAAACCGACCATAAAGGCCGCATAGAGTCCGACCAGCGGCTCTACACCGGCGACAAAGGCAAAGGCCACGGCTTCTGGCACTAGGGCCAGAGCAACGGTAAGACCGGACAATAAATCATTTTTGTAGGAGATAACTCGACTGGGACGAAGCTCAAACATTAAAAACTCTCAAGATACTGTTGGTGATAAATTCACAACCCACCTAGGCAAAGGCTGCGATACAAATTCTTTAATACCGGATACTTCAAAAGGAGGCAGGCGTAAAAACCTTACACCTGCTCCAGATTAACTAGCCTCGCGAATTTCTCTGCTGAGGTCGCGAATTGCCATTGGGATTTCTGCGACCCTGACCGCCGGGCTTGGCATTGCCGCCGGCACTTCTGCCATAGGGGGTATTGGAGCGATTGCCATCTGAACGGCCTTCTGAATTGCCCGCTCTATTGCCATCGCGATTGCCGTCTCGATTGCCTTCACGAGAGCCGTCGCGGTTGTTATTACGTGAGCCTTCACTAGAACCATCGCGGCCACCATTCTTTTTCTTAGCACCCGCCTTGGGTCCATGGGAATAGCTGTTTGAACGCTTGGCTTTAGGGTTATGTCGGCTGTTACCGCGACTATCAGATTCACTCTTCAGAGGCTTTCTTGGCTTTTTCGCACGTACCGGACGATTTAAGGTGGTCTCTGGCACATCGTGCACAGGCTCAAAACCATCCATCACTTCGCGGGGTAATAATTTCTGGGTTAAACGCTCAATATCCGAGAGCAGATCAACTTCATCGGCACTGACCAGCGAGATTGCTGTGCCTGTAGCGCCGGCACGACCGGTGCGGCCGATACGGTGAACATAGTCTTCCGCCACATTTGGCAGATCAAAATTCACCACCTGAGGCAGCTGCTCAATATCCAGACCGCGAGCGGCGATATCGGTGGCGACCAGAATACGAATCTCACCGGCTTTAAATCCAGCCAGCGCTTTGGTGCGCGCACCCTGACTTTTATTGCCGTGAATTGCCGCGGCGACTATGCCTTCGGCTTCAAGATGTTTGGTTAGCTTATTGGCACCGTGCTTGGTCTTGGTAAAGACCAGCGCCTGGCTCCAGCTATTGTCGTGAATCAAGCGGGTCAGTACCCCGGCCTTTTGCTTTTTGTCCACGGTGTAAACCGACTGGGTTACCGTGGGTGCAGTGGCATTGCGCGGTGTAACTGAAATCTCGATTGGGTTTTTCACTAGGCCTTTCGCCAGCTTGCGAATATCGTCAGAGAAGGTTGCCGAGAACATCAGGTTCTGACGGCGTCTCGGTAAGTGGCTGATAATACGCTTGATATCATGGATAAAACCCATATCCAGCATACGGTCGGCTTCGTCGAGAACCAGCACTTCCACATCCGTAAACTTAACCGCATTCTGACTGTGCAAGTCCATCAGACGACCGGGGGTAGCCACCAGAATATCGACGCCCTTGCGCAGCTTCATCATCTGCGGATTAATCTTTACCCCGCCAAAGACAACTGCAGAGGTCAGCGACATATGCTTGCTGTAGAGGGCCACATTTTCACCCACCTGAGCGGCTAGCTCACGGGTTGGGGTGAGGATTAATGTGCGAATATGGTTGGCCTGGGCGCGGCGGCCGGTGCTTAGCTTTTCAAGTATCGGCAGGGTAAAACCCGCGGTCTTTCCGGTGCCTGTCTGTGCGGCGGCCATAACATCGCGGCCATCCAAAACGGCGGGGATGGCTTTGGCCTGAATCGGCGAAGGCGTGTCGTAGCCCTGCGTAGCAACGGCTTTGAGAATCGGGGCTGAAAGGCCCAGTTCGGTAAAGGTCATAAGGTGTCTTTTTGTGTTTGCTGGCACTCGATATTGAGTGCACCTAGAGAATGGCGCGCAGACTACAGGAAATGGCCTGTAAAAGCCATTTTATCAAGGACTTAGATGCTTCAACCTAAAACAATTTGCTGCTGCAGATAACTACTCGGCAACAAATTTCATGGAAATCGAATTGACGCAGTGACGGATATTCTTTGCCGTCAGGCCTTCACCTTCAAACACATGGCCCAGATGGCCATCGCAATTGGCGCAGAGTATCTCTACACGCCGACCATCGGCATCGGTCTCACGCCTTATCGCGCCGGCAATCTCATCGTCAAAACTCGGCCAGCCGCAGTGGGAGAGAAACTTGTGTTCTGAGCGATATAGGGGCGCATCACACTGCTTGCACAGATAGAGTCCGCCATCGGTTTTATCAGTATATTCACCGGTAAAGGGTGGCTCAGTGCCCTTATCCTGAATAACGTATTGCTCTTCGCGGGTTAGCTGATTAAAAGGCTTGCTCATAGACGACTCCAGAAATTAACTTTGCAGCAGTGACCAGAGGTCATTCATACCGCGCTGAACAACTTTCAGCGGCTCAATACTGCCTCTATCATACGCGAGGTCAGTTAATATTAGATCGTCTTGTCTTGAACTGTCTTGTCCTGGGGCGCTCTGATATAGGTGCATATAGTCCAGTGCGGGATGGCCCATAGCGGCATATTCCCAGTCCAGTAACATTAGCCCTTCAGCCGTGACAATAATATTTTCCGGCACCAGATCATGGTGACAGATCACCGGGGTCCAATAACTCTTATCTACAGCTGAAGCGGCAGACAATATTTTCTCAACCAAGGGTTGATCGACTAGATTTAATTGATTGATATAGGCAGTACAGTAATCCACATAGTTACGCCTTTCCAGATCAGGTACAGAAACCGCCTGAATCTGCGCCAGTGCAGCATTCAACTTGCGGCGATTTTCCGCACTATCCACCCAATGCTGTCCCTGGCAATAGGCGCTTACCATTGCCTGCATATCGCTAAAAAACAGTCTCGGAACTGTGCCTGTGGGCTGCAGCAATTGCAGGATTTTCTGCTCTCTGTTGCGATCTATGCCAAGACTTTCACTATTGGCAGCGTTAATTCTAACCACTGCCTCAAAGGCACCGCTGGCGACCAAAAAGGAACGATTGGTTTTACCGCCAGACAGCTCGCGGATGGGCTGAGGCTGGCTAGAGAGAGTTAACCCCTCTACCTGCCAGCTCTGCCATTTAGATAGCGTCTGGTGAAGAAGCTGCTGTGTATTGCTCACGATATTTTTTTATCCAGATAATATAACCGGCAACGGCGAGGACAATATACAACACAAAGAGGCCTGCGGTTTGGTAGAGCTCCCGATCCAGATAGAGAAATATGGAGACCATATTGATCACTACCCAGTACAGCCAGTTCTCGATAATCTTGCGCGCTACCATCACTGTGGTTATTACACTGGCCCAGGTGGTAAAGGAATCCAGATAGGGAAGCCGCGCATCTGTATTGGCGGCCAGTAAATAGCCTGAAGTAACAGTGGCAATCAGAATAACCCCGACAGCCAGAAAGTGATTGCCAAGGGACCAGCGGGAGATCTGCAGTCCGGTTTTATCCTGACCACCCCGCTGCCACTGGTACCAGCCATAGACCGCCATCGCCATATAGTAGATATTGAGTGCAGACTCCATATACAGGCTGACATCACCAAAAATCCATACATAGATAGCGGTGCTAAAGAAGGCACAGTACCAGCAGAGACTGTTCTCTTTAATCGCAAAAAGTAGGTAGGCAATAGCCAGTATGACCGCCACAGTCTCGAGATTAACCCATTCAAATATTGCTATCTCTAACAACTTATAAGGCCTCGTAACCGGGAATAATTTTCGCCACATAGATCGCCATATTAAACTCCCTGTAACAGGCAGCAATGGTGTCCTGCACTGCCTTCATACAGTGCTCGTATTCCCCCTGCACTACCGTGCTGGTGGGGAATGTGGTTATTTTTAAATTCTCAAATTGATTAATTTTTTCAATAAATCCATTGATGGGAGGAATAAAATCCTCCCGGTTTGGATACATACTGATATCGATAGTAACCTGCATAATAAAACTCCTTTTTATCCTGCTGTTTTAGAAACTGTATTTGCCGCTAAGGCCAAACATTCTTGGCTCGCCATACTGGTAGTAAGCTTCAGTTTCATAGAACTTGCGCGGGTCATTACCAAAACCGCCAAAGCCTCGCACGATGACATCTTCGTCGGTTAAATTGCGACCCCATAGAGACAGTTGCCAGCTCTGCAAATTGTAGGTCATATTGGCATTTAAAAGCTCGTAGGACGCTGTCTGCTCATTGTGGCTTGAGGAGAGATAGAACTGATCCTTACCCTCTATATCGAGGGTTAATGCCAAACGCTGATTAATCTGGTAGGTGGTACCCAGTGCAAACTGATAGTTGGGCGCGTGCGCCTGCTGGCGGCTGTCGAGGTCTTCTGAAAGGGGAATATCGTATTCAGTTTCCAACCAACCGAGGCTGGCAAATACTGACAGAGCTTCGCTGGCAAACCAGTTCAACTCAACCTCGAGACCATAGTTACTGCCGTTGGCTGAATTGCCAAAATAATCGGTAAAGTCAGGGGCCTCGCTATCTACCCGAGACTGAACCAGCGACTGTTTAATCTGGATATCATCACGTTTCTGGTAAAAAGCAGCGATCTGGGTCTGAAGCTGGCCACCCAACCATTGGCCTTTAACACCGGTTTCGAGATTCCACATTATTTCGGTATCGAACTCACGATCTTCAGCACTTAGGGCGGGATTGCTATTAACACCACCTGCCTTGAAACCACGTGACACCAACCCATAGACCATAGTCTGGTCAGAGTACTGGTAATTTAGTGCAATACGGCCACCCCAGAGATTCTCATCAACATTGTGAGCCACAGCCTCACTATCCCTATAATCCGCGCTACGCTTTTCAAAACGCAGGCCCGAAGTCAATGTCAGGGCATCTGAAAGCTGGGTATCAAGCTGTCCATAAATAGCCTGATTGCTGGTTTCAAAGTCACTGGTGAAGTCACCTGAGGCATAGGTGTATTGACGCAATAACTGCTCATCTTGATCGCGCCAGTAGATACCAGCCACCCAACCACTACTGTTATTTAGAATTCTGCCGCTCTCTGCAGAGACCAGCTTGATATCTACAGTGGCATTTTTACGATCGCGGATATAGTTATCCACTGAGTTGTACTCCCAACCTTCGCAGGGCTCACCTGTACAGATATTCGGGAACGCCCAGTCCTCATCGTAGCCATACTCAAGATTGTTATCGGCAAAGCTAAGCAAGCCGATTAACTCAACGCTATCACTGCCCTGCCAATTGCTCTCGACAGCAAAAGCCGTGGATTCATGGCGATCATGGCCGGGAGTATCGGAGAGGGTGTGACGAGTATTATCCAGAGAAAAAGCGTCGTAACCATTATCTGCATTAACATGAAAAACCGTTAATTTAAGCGTTGTATCCTCACTCGCCTGCCAGGCAAAAATCGAGCGCAGGCTCAGTTCATCAATATTGTCAGTATCATCGCGATTTAGAAAATCATTGCTGATATAGCCATCGCTACTGTGCTGTTGCACGGCGACACGAGCACCCAAATCTTCAGTTAAAGCCCCGCCGACAGCCGCACTGACTGTCTCGGTATTGTAGTCACCGAGAGAGACTTCAAAATTACCCTGAGTCTGCTCGCTGGGCTGATTAGACTTGAGATTAATAAGTCCCGCCAGTGCATTGGCACCGTAAAGAGTACCCTGAGGCCCACGCAGTATCTCAACCTGCTGGATATCCATGGTCGTCGCCGCTCCGGCAATACCAGTAAAATCAATTCCGTCAACAAGCGTACCCACCGAAGGATTGAGCGGCTCAATAAACTGGCTGCGCTCACCAATACCGCGAATCTGCACAAAACGACCTCTTGAGGCACCGCTGGAAAAGTTTACATTGGGAGCCAGATTAAGCAGCTGTTCCAGATGGCGCGCCTGACGGCGATCTATGGTTTGGCTGTCGATTACGCTGACGCTAGCAGCGGTATTGAGTAGATTGCTATCGCGAAAATCCGCACTGACGATAATTTCATTTATAGCCACTTCTTCGGACAGTGTTTTTGCAGATAAGCCAAAAGCAGCAACGCCAAGAATGAGCGAAAACAAGGCGACGGAAGTTGAGCTAAAAGTTTTCGAGTAAAAGTTCATATTGAGCCTCAGTAACATCAATTAAAGTTAAGGAGACCCGGAGTCAAAAGACGAGGTGAAAGGGAAACTTGCTAATAGTCCTATTCCTACGCCGGCATAATCCGGATCAGGTTCAAAGGGTACATCTCAGGCTCAGTAGCTCAGCCGCCCCTTAGGAAACGCAGGCATAATAACATTGCGCTGCACAGAAGGTACAAAAAATATTGACTCTTTATGGTTGCAAAGTAAGTCCGTATTAAGATACGTCACAGCCTATCTGCAAACGCTTTTCGATTAAACGGTACAGGCGAGAATCCGACTTATTTCACAGAGCGAGCGCCCCGACTGCTCGCGCAGATCGGCAAAAACCTGCTCCACCAGACGCAAATCCCGTTGCGCTGTCGGGCTAAACTTTTTCATCAGTCCCTGATTGATCAGGGCATCACAGACATCCTTGGTCAACAGAAATGTATCCTTGCCCATACTGCGCAACATCATAGGCCCGGAGTTGCCACCCAGCCTTGAGCCCTGCTTTTTCAGTTCCAGCCACAGACCGACAAGATCATCCTCTGGCCAGTCGGCGATAAATTTGCCAAAGCTGCCATGACTGCGCTGCCTGTCCAGCACATAGGTGGCGTTATGCCTGACCGAGACTATTTTGGTGAAGTTGCGAACGATTCGGGTATCTTTGGCCAACTCTTCCAGCTTCTCATCACTGAAATAAGCAATCGCCAGAGGATTAAACTCTGCGAAAGCGGCCTCGAAGCCAGGCCATTTATTATCGATCACCCGCCACACAAAGCCGGCGCGGAAGACACAGCGAGTCATCATCGAAAGATAGCGATCATCGGCCTGTGCGGCTAACTGTGCAGTGGTTTTTCAAAATAGCTTCCAGTTCATCGGCACCACCGCGATTTTTCGCCGCCAGCTGGTAAAGTTTTTTATAGGATGTGGCCAAAGGTTTGTCTCGTGAAGTTATAAATTTAATCTATAAAGCTATAGAGCTATAGAGCTTGCAGGATTATATAGCTTGCTCAGCCGATAATTTGAATAATAAATCCCAGCGCTATTATCAGCAGTACCAGCGCAAACAATTTATCCAGCCAGCGACTGTGCCGCTGATAGGCGATCAATGATGTTGAGTGGGAAATAACCACAGCCATCAACATATACCAGAGCATATCGACAGTGCCGGCGATTAGGGCCATCAATGTCTTTTCCCAGAGCTGGCTATTGCTATCGACAAACTGGCTGAACAGAGCACTAAAGAAAATAATAATCTTCGGGTTAACCAGAGCAATGACCAGACCATCTCGTGCCGCCAACCATTTAGAGGACTGTGCAGAGACAACCGCATAAGCATCGCGACTGGCTTTTGTAAACAACAGCCTGATTGCCATCCAAATTAAAAATGCACAGCCAGCTATTTGTATGCCACTAAAAATCAGTGGATTGCGATCGAAAACAACAACCAACCCCGACGCCGTGATAAAGGCAAAGATACCTATCATCAGGCCGTGACTGACTGCCGCTATCAGGCCAGCCACCCTGCCCTGAGAGAGCGATAAATTAACAATTACCGCAAGACTGGGCCCTGGGGACATAGCGCCTAACAGACAGGCCAGGGTGACAGAAAACCAAAATCCAATATCCAATCCACTATCCTCAGATCTGATAAAGAGTTATCTCGAATAGTCTTTTATACAGGCATATTTAGATAAAGCAACTATTAAAGGCGGGGGTTTTATAAGGATTTAAGCAGCAGAACAGTAGCCTGGTGAGGATATTTTTATCTAGTACTAAAGTATTAGTACGCAAAGGCTATACCAAGTCATTTATAAATCAATAAGAATAGGCGCCGTAAATCAGGATTTATAGACAAACGGACTTGCAATAAACGCTATTTATAAAGGCTAAAACAGTAGCCACGAATGAGAGCCTGTATGTTAAATACTAATATAAATGCTGATACTACGGAAACTAAAGACGTTATCAATCAACATTTACTGGAAGAAAAATTTTCTGCGGGCCTCATGGAATTTGAAGCCCTGATTCAGAGTATTAACGATGACAACCAAGCAAAGCTTGTTGATCTGCTTGCGGAGCTTACTGAAGAGTAAATTGTCGCCGGTAAAAAGTGCGTCAGCAGCCTGAGCGACGTAAACAGTCTGAGCTAAATAAATAGCCTGAGCTAAACAAACAGTTACTGATTAAATCTATCGGCAACTTTGGAAAATAACTTTTGACGCTCTGTCTTGGACAGACCCAAAATTTTGCTGTAGATATCTTCGACGGAGTTAATCTTTTTTCCAGAGCTCTTCTTTGACACTGCACTGGAGTACAGAGAATCTATAGGGACACCAAAGTAGTTAGCGAGAGCCGCCATAGAGTCACGGCGAGGATCCTGGGTAACCTGACTGAGTATTCGGTTAATGGTTGGCTGGGGAACTCCGGTAGCTCTTGAAAGGCCACTCTGTGAAATACCTTCTTTTGCCATTAATCGTGCTAGTTCTTTGCTCATAAATTCACTCATCTTTCGTGCTGTAATTTACTATCCAATGATGTATGCCTTGATGTAACATTTTTAGGCAACTTTTCATTGGATTGCCAGTTTTTGTTGTTATTTCACAACTAAAACGCTGCTTTTCTGTCCCTGACTTTAACCGCCAAATTTCCCGCAACCGCATCGAGCAAATCGGGTCGATCGGTAATAATACCATCTACGCCAAAGCCAATCAGATCGGTCATTTCCTGAACATTATTAACCGTCCACACATCCAGTCTTAAATTAAGCTCTCGGGCTGTCTCAACGAGAGACTGCGAGATAACTCTTATACCATCCTGTTCAACAGGCAGTTGCACTGAATAGCCCGGAGGATCATAGAGATGACCCAATCCTAACCAATGGAGAATGATCATCCACCGAGCCTCTTCCTCACCCAGAGAAGTTGGAATTCCTGGGCACTGCTGCCTGAAGTTGCGCAATACTGACGAATGAAACGAACCAACAATCACCTGATTAATTAAATCGTACTCTTTAATCAACTGACATAAATACCTGCCAACTTTTGTATCTTGCGGCTTTAACTCAATTAAAAATCTATTTTCTGGCAAAGCAACAAAAAGTGATTCCAATGTCGGAATACGAATGCCCTTTTCGGCAATTCTTCCTGGGTATTCATACTCATGAAAACCTACATCGTACAATGATAACTCAGCCAATGTCATTTCGGCAATTCTACCTGTGCCATTAGTTGTAGAATCAATCGTCTCATCGTGGCGGACAACCAAAATATTATCGGCGGTTAGATGAATATCCAGCTCGAGAATATCTGCCCCAACAGATAGGGCATTGACTGCGGCCTCTAAAGTATTCCCCGGAAGCAGCGCGCGGCCATTGCCATGGGCGATAACATTAAATGAGTTATCGGCATAAAACGGAATATCCTCTACCCGGTTATCCGCTGGCCACAACAGTAAAATGGCATAGATAAACCCGACAGCCAGCAGAGAAGCCGTTAGCCTCTTAGCCAGGACTCTTTTAGTTAGAAAAGCAGCCATAAGTAAAAATCACCAATAATATCGAATAGTTATTTATTCAGACGATTGGCAATCAAATGATCCACAACAGAGGGGTCTGCCAGAGTTGAGGTATCACCCAGACTATCCAGCTCATTGGCTGCCACTTTGCGCAGAATTCGCCGCATAATTTTTCCCGAGCGGGTTTTAGGCAGGCCCGGTGCCCACTGAATAATATCCGGTTTGGCTATAGGACCAATCTCTTTAGCACAGAGTGCAACCAGCTCATCCCGCAGTGCCTCATCTGGCTCAACACCGGACATAGCTGTCACATAGCAATAGATGCCCTGACCTTTTATATCGTGGGGATAGCCGACCACAGCGGCCTCGGCAATATCCTTATGCAACACCAGTGCACTCTCAACCTCTGCGGTGCCCATACGGTGCCCGGAGATATTCAACACATCATCGACACGGCCGGTTATCCAGTAATAACCATCCTCGTCGCGACGGGCGCCATCACCGGTAAAGTAATAACCTGGGTAGGCATTAAAGTAGGTGTCAATAAATCGCTGGTGGTCGCCATAGATTGAGCGAATCTGACTGGGCCAGGAGGCCTTAATCATCAGCAGGCCCTCCCCTGCACCGTCGATCTCAGCCCCTTCAGGGTCGAGCAGTACTGGCTGCACACCAAAAAATGGCCGCGTTGCAGAACCGGGTTTCAGGGCAGTTGCCCCGGGCAGAGGTGTCAGCATATGAGCGCCGGTCTCGGTCTGCCACCAGGTATCGACAATTGGGCAGCGCGAGTCACCAACCACCCGGTAGTACCACTCCCATGCCTCTGGGTTAATAGGTTCACCCACTGTGCCCAGCAGCTTTAGGGAGCTTCGCGATGTGTTGTTCACCCAGTCGTCGCCACTGCCCATCAGTGCCCTGATTGCGGTGGGTGCTGTATAGAATTGATTAACCTGGTGTTTGTCGATCACCTGCCAGAACCTTGAGGCATCCGGATAGGTCGGCACGCCCTCAAACATAAGGGTAATTGCGCCATTACACAGCGGACCGTACAGACTATAGCTGTGACCAGTCACCCAACCAACATCGGCGGTACACCAGAAGACATCGCCATCTTTATAGTCGAAAGTATATTTATGGGTCATGGCTGCCATCAGCAGGTAGCCACCGGTGCTGTGCACCACGCCTTTGGGTTTACCTGTGGAACCCGAGGTGTAGAGAATAAACAGCGGATCTTCAGCATCCATCATTTGCGGCTGGCATTTTCCTGATACAGCCTCAATAGCATCCTGATACCAGATATCTCGATTATCGGCCCAATCTATTGCGCCGCCAGTGCGTCGCACGACCAGGCAGGTATGAACATTGGGGCAGTTTGCCAGTGCTTTATCGGTATTGGCTTTAAGTGGAATAGGCTTGCCGGCTCGAACCCCTTCGTCGGCAGTAATCACCAACTGACAGTCGGAATCGAGAATACGATCTTTTAATGCCTCTGGGGAAAAGCCACCAAAAACCACCGAGTGAACTGCACCAATTCGCGCGCAGGCGAGCATGGCAAAGGCGGCTTCGGGGATCATTGGCATATAGATACAGACGCGATCGCCCTTCTTTACACCGCGCTCACGGAGAACATTGCCGAGGCGCGAGACTTTCTCGTGCAACTCGGCGTAACTGATATGCATTGAGTCGCTGGGTTCATCACCCTCCCAGATAATCGCTGTCTGTTCTGATCGCGCAGTCAGGTGGCGGTCGATACAGTTGACCGCGACATTTAGCTGACCGCCGCTAAACCAGCTGGCCTGCCCCTGAGAAATATCAGTATTACAAACTGTCTCCCAAGGGGTTTCCCAGGTTAAAAACTGGCTGGCCTGGTCGGCCCAAAATTGCTCGGGATTTTCTACTGACTGCCGGTACATGGCCTGGTATGTCTGATCATCAATCCAGGCTGAGTTAGCCCATTGTTGCGGAACAGGATGCGCAGGGAAATCGGACATAGGGAAAAGCCTCAATAGGGATAAATTTATTACAACTAGTCTAGTGTAAATCTCTAGCCACGCCTAAGTCTATCCGGGCGAATTGCCCTAACTATCGAGTATTGTCTAGCTTTCTTTTATATAGCGCGTCGGTTTAAGGCTGTTTTTGATTTTTTCCAGATGGGGCAGGAAGTCCGGACCGCGACGCAGAGTCACGCCAGTAGCCAGCACATCGAGGATAACCAGATGCACAATACGCGAGGTCATTGGCATATATTCATCGGTATTTTCGGGAACTTCGACATCCAGAGTAACCGTGCTGATAGTTGCCAGTGGTGAGTCTGGGGCAGTTAAGCCAATCACTGTCGAGCCGTTAGCCTTGGCGATTTCGGCAACTTCAACAACCTCTTTGGTACGACCTGTATGGGAGATAAAAAAGAATACATCGCCAGTGCCACCGGTGGATGCCAGCATACGCTGCATCAGCACATCGTCGTGAAACGAGACCGGCAGGTTAAAGCGGAAAAATTTGTTTTCTGCATCTCGGGCAACCGAACCTGAAGCGCCGAGACCAAAAAAGTAGATGCGCTTGGCCTGGATCAGCTTGTCGACAACCTGGTTGACGATATCGTGACTGATGCGGTCGCGCACCATGGCTAAATTATTGATCGTGCTATCGAAAATCTTTGGCGTGTAGCTGGCGACATCATCCCCTGGATCGACATTGCGGTTAACAAAGCGCACGCCACTGACCAGAGCCTTGGCCAATTTGAGCTTAAAGTCAGGAAATCCGGCGGCATTAAAACGCTTACAAAATCTGTTCACACTGGGTTCACTAACCCCGGCAGCTTTGGCCAGTGCCGCAATACTGGAACTGGTTGCGCGATCAGGATCAGCGAGAATTACCCGCGCCACTTTGCTCTCCGACTTATTAAGATCGGCTAACTCGTCGGCGATAATATTGATCAAATTTTGAGAGTGCATCCTATAAACCTTTTTTATTAACTAACTTGCCTTCCGACTTCCTACAAACCTTTTACACAGTAGATTTATAGTCGACAAAAGTTGGCTCTACACGCCAATTTCGTAATAAAATTTCATAAAGATGTCATTAAGTTACATCAAACCGGGCTAAATAGGTAATTTTAGCGCCCAAAAGCGGCTTATGATTGCCTCAAAAGCAGTTTAAGCCTATAATTTTCGTAAGTTTACTACATAAATTAAGGCTCTATCATGTACAGAATCGCCATTAACGGTTTTGGCCGTATCGGTCGCAACATTGTCCGCGCACTTTACGAGCGCCCAGAACTGCAAGATAAAATTAAATTAGTCGCTATCAACGATCTTGGCAGCCTCGAAATCAATGCTCACCTGCTTCAGTTTGATACGGTTCATGGCCGCTTCAACCAGGATGTTCAGGTAACTGATAGTTCAATCATCATCAATGGCGATGTTGTCAATTGGTCGAGCGAACGCAATCCTGCCGATCTGCCATGGTCTGACCTCGACGTTGATCTGGTTTGCGAATGTACTGGTGTTTTCACGACACGTGAAAAAGCCGCTCTACATATCGAAGCTGGCGCCAAGAAGGTGATTATCTCAGCACCGGGTAAAGATGTTGATGCCACTGTTGTATACGGTGTTAATGACAATGTTATCGATGGCACTCAGGACATTATCTCCAATGCTTCCTGTACTACAAACTGCCTGGCACCTATGGTCGCTCCGCTCCAGGATGCGATGGGCATCGAGAGTGGTTATATGACCACCATTCACGCCTACACCAATGATCAGCAGCTCAGCGATGTCTGTCACTCAGATGTCTACCGCGCGCGCTCGGCAACCATGTCAATGATCCCAACTAAAACCGGTGCTGCCGCGGCTATCGCTCTGGTAATTCCAGAACTCGCTGGCAAGCTCGACGGTATGGCTGTACGTGTACCAACAATCAATGTGTCGCTGGTTGACCTGACTTTTAATGCCGGTCGTGAGACCTCGGTTGAAGAGGTTAATGAACTACTGCGCAAGGCTGCCGAGGGCAACCTGAAAGAAGTTCTTGCCTATAATGATAAGCCTTTGGTATCTGTCGACTTTAACCATATCGCTTATTCCTGTAACTTTGACGCTACTCAAACACGCGTCAATGGAAATCTGGTGAAAATTATGGCCTGGTACGACAACGAATGGGGCTTCTCAAATCGTATGCTCGACAACACGCTGGTACTTTTAGGTGCAACTGCGGAGCAACAAGATGCCGCGTAGAACCAAAATTGTCGCGACACTTGGCCCAGCCAGTAATGATGAAAAGACTATACGCCAGCTGATTGAAGCCGGCGTTAATGTGTTTCGTCTCAACTTCTCTCACGGCAGTGCTGAAGAGCATACACTGCGCGCAGAAACTATCCGCGCAGTAGCCGGTGAACTGAAAACACCTGTGGGCATTCTCTGTGATATGCAGGGCCCGAAGATTCGTATCGGCTGCTTTGCTAACGATATTAAGATCAGCCTGGCCAACGGTGATATGTTTCGCCTAGACAGCAAGATCGGCCTTCACGAAGGCAATCAGGACGGCGTATTTATCGATAGCGAGCTACTTAACGATATTGGCGTAGATGATATCTTGTTGCTGGATGATGGCCGTCTGACCTTCACGGTTGAGTCGCGCAACGATCACTCAGTAACCTGTCGTGTTACTCAGGGTGGTCCTCTTTCAAGCAAGAAAGGCGTCAACAAGTTTGGTGGCGGCCTGTCTGCACCGGCACTGACCGAAAAAGATAAAGCGGATATCAAAACCGCCGCTGCTCTAAAGACCGATTATCTGGCAATCTCTTTTGTTCGTTCCTTTGAAGATATCGAAGAGACTCGCGGACTGTTAGCCGCAGAAAACAGCGGTGCACATATTATCGCTAAAGTTGAACGCGCCGAAGCAATTACCG
>Ga0206125_10001064_pt1 | contig 33748 bp, 16 predicted proteins | sample Helgoland_Spring_4_FD_148598 | JGI IMG/M metagenome (GOLD analysis project Ga0206125, IMG submission 148598) | Pelagic subsurface seawater microbial communities from Kabeltonne, Helgoland, North Sea - Helgoland_Spring_Bloom_20160331_1 | ecosystem: Environmental > Aquatic > Marine > Epipelagic ... | reverse complement strand
AGGATGGGCAACAATCCCCATTCCGACTCTCTCCCTGCTCCGTGCTTCGGTGTCTCCAGCGATAGCGGGTGGTAAAAAGCCGAGCCTAAGTGCGGTGACAAAGATATGTATGAGGATATGCTTGGCAAGGTGCTGCGGGGCTTCAAGTGGCAGCTCTACTTGCCGGGCGGGAGAATGCCGGAGCGGTAGGCCTTACTGATCGCTGCAGGTGCGTTGACCGCCCCCAGTTTTTCATAGATGTGGGAGACGTGCGTGATCACGGTGTGGAGGCTGATGCCGAGGCGGGCACTGATCTCTTTTTTCACCAGACCTTCTGCAATCATGGTGAGGATCTCTGTCTCGCGATTCGAGAGCGGCACGTCCAACTTTTTTTCCGGCGTCTTGCCTTGTAGTGTGCTGAGGATATACAGGGCGATGTCGGGATCCAGTGGGAATCCGCCCCGGACGACGTCGCGGATTGCTTCTTTGATCTGTTTGACCGTCGAAGATTTGAGCAGGTAGCCGGAGGCTCCGATCCGGATGGCCTGCAGTACGTCGGCTTCCATCTCTGACTGGCTGAGGATGATAATTCTCGATTCCGGAGCATATTCTTTAAACCATGGGATGGCGTCGAGTCCGCTCATGTTCGGCAGGTGGAGGTCGAGCAGGATGACATCCGGATTGTGTCGCTTGTGATCCTGTACGGCTTGCAAGGCGGATTCCGCCGCTCCGAACAGATTGGTCAGTTCAAGATCCGGCTCGTTCTTCAGGGCCATTTGGATGACCTCTCGGTATTCGGGGTGGTCTTCGACCAGAATGATTTGGATGGGTGTTTTCATGAGAGATTTTACCAGAATTTTTTGAGCCGTTTTTTCCGGGTGTTAAGTGTTAGCTTGATGTGGTTTCCGCCCTCTGGGGGCGTTGAAATGGCGAGCTTTGCTCGGAGCAGTTTTGCGCGGCGTCGCAGAGAGGCAGGCGCGTCGTGGATGAGGTGCTTGCCGTTGTCGTGCACCGTAAGTTGTAACTCTTTCGGACTTGCCGTTATCCGAGCCTCGAAGCGGGTTGCGCCGGAATGGCGGAGGATGTTGATGAGGCATTCTTTGTAAAAGAGGAAGACGTCGGTGCGCACCCGTTGGCTGAGCCGGGCAATATGCGCTTCACCTTCGACCACGATGTCATATTCGAAGTTGGCCATGATCCGTCGAGCAGCGCGGTTCATGTCGGAGCGCATATCGGTATAGAGATCATTGGCTTCCAATAGGTCGCTGCAGTGGCGCATGGCCGTTCCGGTTTGTTTCGAGACCGCCCGGATGCGGTGGAGGATGGTGGACTGTTCTTCCAGGTCGCCCTGGCTTTCTTCTGCGAGATCGCTGAGTAAGCCGATCGTGTGGAGATTGGCACCGAGTTCGTCGTGCAGGTCGGCGGCAAAGCGTTCCTTGATCTGCGCGATTTTGCGCGTCTGGAGAAAGCGGTCGATTAAAATGGTGAATCCGATTCCCGTTGTCAGCAGGGCGGCCAGCCAGCCCATGCGGCGCAGATTGGTTTTCTGGCGGGCGTATCGGAGGCTAAGCTCCTGCTCAATTTCGGGGCGCTCGGTTTCCAGCTTATGGCGCTGGGCGAGTTCTTCGAGCCAGTCCCGGAGCGGCAAAATCTGTCCGTAGGGATTGTGCCCATCCGTCAGTCGAGGAAGTAGACGGGTCGTGCCCGCATGTTGTGGATGACTGGCGGAAAGCGGCCGGCCCAGAGCGACATTCCGACCCTGGGAGAAGATTTCAATTTCGCTGAAACCGATGCGGCTGCCAACGTGGGGTGCCTTGCGGTAGATGTAGGGTTCCAGTGCCCGGAACCGAACATAGCGGCAGGGGGTGGGGGGAACCGCCCAGCTCATGACCGGGCCCAGGTCGTAAGGGCTCTCATATGTGAAATCCACGAGCACGCGGCGGTCGGAAAAATCTGCTTGGGTGGCCGCCTCGATCAGCAGGTGCCTGGGGAAACCCACGTCGCTCGGCGAAGCCTGAGGGAAGGTGTCTCCCTGGTTCAGCGTATACAGCTGTATGCGGGAAATGGGATGAATGCGTTGCAGGTCCAGCGTAATGGATAGTTCGATATCCTGATTGACAATAATATTGCTGTAATAGCCGAAGTTGCCGTGGCCTCGTCCGGAATTCATCAGGTAGGGCAGAAAGCCGTCTGTGGCATAATGATCGCCCCAGCCGAGCCCTCCGTCGAATTCATGGCTGATCGAAGAAGTCAGCGGTTGCTGAAGCGCCACATTCTCGCTTCCGCTAAACGCCAGGATTTCTGCAAATTGAAGCGAGTACTTTCCGTCGGCCGCCCGAGGGCTCAGGTGAGTGGCCTCAATACGTATCCAGGAAGCAACTACACCGGGGGTGGGGATCACCAGAGGCGCAATGTGCGGCAGGATAGCGTCATCCAGCGTGAACTGTTGGATGACTTGCCCGTCGGGGTCATCGTTGGTGCCTGCCAGAATCTTGAATGCGCGCGGGAATCCATCCGGCTGCAACCCTGAGGCGGGATCTCGCCAGATCGCGGGCACGAGGATCAGCGCATCAAGCTCCGTTACATTTGCGAAGTCCACCTGTACCCAGGTCGGTGTCTCGGCGCGGTCATACGCCGCGGATCGATAGCCGATCGCGCCGAGACCGGTGCGCAAGCTGTAGCGGGCCAGCTGCGAGAGTTCGGCATCGATTGCTTCCAGCCGATTTTCGAGCTCCGGCAGGGTCTGCTTGTGCAGCGGCACATCAGCAAAGGAGGCTTGGGTGAGCAATAGGCCTGCCAGCAGGGCAATGATCAGGTTGTTTTGTTTGAATGGCATCGGGGGCAAGTTTCAGGCTGAGCAGTGGTTCTCAGTTATGATTCATTCACAGCACAACACATCCGCGTGGTTTTGGCCATCCCAAGAAATGGGGATGTCCCGTTTTTCGATCATGCTCTATAATGTGCAATTAGGTTCATGTCTCATGAATCGACACCCCATGGATGTGCCCTGTGGCATCATTACCTCCAAAGGAAAACTCCCCTAAATATATATGAAGAAGCAATTAATACAAATAGTGGCGGTGGCCGGGGCCTTGCTGGCGGCTCAACAAGCGCATGCGGCTACGTTTGGTGTGACGACATCGGATGGGTTGGTGATTAATCACACCTCCAGTTATGATACTCCGCCGTATGATTTTACAGATAACGTGTACAAAAATGTTAATTTTCAACCACAACCCGGTGATGTGAACATGTTGACCTTGGATACGGCTACGCTGAATAGCATTCTGACAACGCAGTTGGGTGCACTGGGTGCCGGTGAATCGTATCAGATCAATTCGGCCTCCTTTTCTGCGGGTTCGGCAGCCCAGGACTATCAGGTTGGAGTTATTACCGTTCACGCTATGACGACGGCCTTTAACGTTGACCAGGCCAGCTACGACCATGCGGATAAAAGTACTTCAACGACTTGGGCTTCAGGCAGTCTTTCTTCCGCCGACTATAACGCAAGTGTGATCACAACGGGGTCTAATGATACTGCTGTCAGCGCGGTCTTTAGCGGTCTTGGTTCGACGCTGCAGGATTGGGTCGACGGCGGAGACAACTTGGGGCTGGCTTTCGTGGCAAGCTCATCAGCTGGGGGGGCAGCGGCGTGGACAACAGTTAGCACTGTTGGGTTGACGATTGATGCGGAAATAGTGACGCCCTCCGTCACGTGGGATGGCGGGGCCAGCGGCCTCTGGGATACGGCGGCTAATTGGGATGCGGATGTTGTTCCGGCATCCGGCGATACCGTAAATATCAACAATGCGGCCGTGAGCTTGACTTATGGGGCTGTGTACTCTCCGGGGGTTGTTAATCTTGCCGGAACGGCCTCGCTGGATGTGAGCGGCGGCAACGTGGCTCGTTTTCAGAGCAGCACAACTTTTAATGTTGGATCGCAAGCGAATTTCGGTGCAAGTGATGACTTTTTTGATCTGCAGGGTGTCACGCTCAATTTTGATTCCGGCGCGACCGCCGACTTGGGGACCTGGGAATTTCAAGGTTCTCCTGCGACCGTGCAGTTTAATCTCGATGCGGCCGGCTTCACGACGATTGATACCGGCCGGTTGAAGCCGGAAATGGCACTGAGTAACTTTACCTGGGTGGTCGACATGGCCAACTATACGGGCGGAGAACAAACCATCACGTTGCTGGATTTTGCCACAAACGATGGAAACGCCTACGATATGTCCGCAGCCGGTTTCCAGACCGGTACACTGACGATCTTGAATTCTGGGGCGTTCGACAACTGCTCCTTGGCGTGGAATGAGTCGACGCTGGCGGTCGAACTCACCGTCGAATCCATCGTCATCACAGCGCCTCCGGGCTTGGAGCTGCTCGTTGATAACTTCGATAGCAATACGCTGGAAACATCAGATTTTGTTCAGAATGATCTTGGCGATGGTAAATGGCATCATGCCAGTGCCTGGTCCGTTAGCGACGGAGAATTGATGGCTGCTGGAGATACGGATGTTGCCACTGAAAGCGAGGGGGCACTCCTGCGGGCTGTGGCAGTCGGTGCCGCTACGGGAAAGAGGCTTACACTGACGTTTGACTACACCTTGGCCGCTGCCGGCGAGTCGCTTTCTGTATTCCTTTATGGAACGAAAACCGAGGCGGGATTTAATACGGCCGGCACAGGCCGAATGGCTAATAATGGACATGCTAATGGGAACATGCAGTACCTCGAAGGGGAGCAGGACAACACGCTGGTTAGTTCCGTCGAGTTTGTGGGTGGACTGACGATCTCGGAAAGTCCCCCTACGGCCTATATAGGACCAGGTGGGCAATATCCCGAATTTGCCCTGATTAGCGGCGGGACTTCGGGCACCTTTAGTCAGACCGTCGATTTGGGTCAATGGGGACTTTCCGTAACAGATTTTGACTACATCAATGTAGGATTCGCTCGCGATGCGGTGGCCGGATCGGAAGTGACGATCGACAACGTGAGCCTGGTCGTCAATTACATCACCTGGGACAATGACAGCGGTGATGGGTTGTGGACGACAGCTGCTAATTGGAACCCGGACGGTGTGCCGGGCGCTTCGGGCCGGGTTCTGGTCGAGACGGGAACGGTTACCAGTGCGCAGAATGATTTTTCCGAGTTGTACATTTCCGAAGGCGCTTCGGTTACGTTTGCCGAGGATTTGCAGACCGGTAATCTAATCAGTACGGCCGGTACCTTGGACAAAAGCGGGGTGTGGCGTTTGAATGGTGCTAGCATCACGCTGGAGAGCACCGGTGTGTTGGGAGCCAATATTACGCATTTGGATACCCTGAACAGTACCTTTAATGTGGTGGATGGCGCTTCTTTCGCCAATTCAAGCATGCCGTTCGAACATAAAGGGCAAAACACATTCGGCTATACGCTTTCCGAAACCGGATTCACGACGCTGGTGGCCGGCGGATTGCTGAGTGGGAGCTCGGCGCAATGGTCCGATGCCACCTATAACATTGATGTTTCCAGATATCATTTCACCAATGGAGCGTCCGTGGTTCTAGCCGATTATGCTTCGCATGCTGTGGCATTTGATGGCACGTTCAATCCCACGGTCAATATTACGACCGGAACCGGAACCCAGGAGCTCGGCGGAAGTCTCTCGTTCGACACGGTCGAGTCTCAGCTGATTCTGACGGTCACGGACTTTGTGAATGATGCTCCGGTGGCCAGAAACCTGTCGTTTAGCGTTCCCGACGGCGATGATGTCTCATTCACGCTGCCGGCCAGCGATCCGGATGGCCAGGCGCTGAGCTATGCGATTGTCAGCGGCCCGACCAGCGGAACCCTGAGCGGCACGGCCCCGGATCTGACCTATACACCGGCCGTCGGCTGGGCCGGAGCTGATACGGTCACTTATACGGCGCACGACGGTTCTTTGACGTCGAACACCGCAACGGTTTCGGTCTATTCCATGCCGGAAACAGCGGCAGACGTGTGGAGTATGTATGACGACGCGATCCGCAACGACCCGCTGAATGTCGAATGGTTGACCTCCTGGACGGAGGGAGACATTACGATCTGGCAGATTCGTTACGATCTGGGCACGATGGTGGGGACACGCACCGATGCTTCGCCGAAAATGGCCGCCTTTTATGCCTATCCCATCGGCGGAACCGATCTGCCCGGAATTGTGCAGATCCATGGCGGCGGACAAAAAGGCAGTGCGGAACTGGCCCAGTACTGGGCCGAGCAGGGCTATGCCGCCATCAGCATTAACTGGGGCGCAGGGGATCTTTTAGCCGGTGTCCCGAATACGGACTGGGATGGGCTGCCTGCGGGTCATTACTATCCGGGAACCGATTTCCAGAACTGGACGGATCCCCATGCGACGGAAACCCACGCTTCGCTCTACGATGTGGCCCATCCGCTCAACAGCAGCTGGATGCTTAATTCCTATGCCGCGCGTCGTGCGCTGACCTTTCTGCAGAACGAGCCGCATGTCGATGGCAGCAAACTCGGTGTGACCGGCCACAGTATGGGCGGAACCACCACGGTGATTACATCAACCGATCCGCGCATCACCTGTGTGACCCCGTCGGTCGGAGGTCCCGGCTTCCGCTATGAAGATTGGTGGGGCGTGCCCGGCTCGGGGCGTTCCACCGGAACTGCGTATCTGCAGGACTACAACCAGACCGTTGCTGCAGAAGTCTATTGGCCGGATATCACCTGTCCGACCTTGTTCCTCGAGGCGTCTAACGATTTTAACGCCCCATTTGATCCGATCGTCCAGTCCATGGCGCTGCAGTTGACCGAAAATCCCGACGTTCCGCAACAGCTGGCCTTTTCGCCGCACAAGAATCATATATTTGATACGGATGCCTATGCCGCCCGCGTGCTCTGGCAGAAGGCGCACCTGACGGACGGGTTTGACTTCCCCGAGAGAGCCGTGGCGCAGCTCACGCAGGAGGACGGTGTTCCGGTCTTCCGCGTCTGGCCGGATGAAAGCACCTCCAACACGGTTGTGAGCGTGGATATTTATTACGGCATCGACCGTCAGGTCCTGAGCCGCTTCTACCGCGATGCGCAGGCGGTGAAGATCGACGGTCAGAACTATTGGGAAGCTCTGTGCCCGGTGTATGATCTGGACGAGATGATGGTCGTTCTGGCTGTGGTGACTTATGACTGCGGTTTTGACCTGGCGATGCCGAACGGATACGCCAGCCCGACCCGAACCTTCAGCGTTGCCTCCGAAGTCAGCCTGGTCTATCCGCCGGAACTGGCAAGCAGCGGCGTTGTGGCCACGGCAGAGAAAGTTCGCCTGATCGACGACTTCTCGCGCGGATACCACGATTGGTATTGGCGCTGGGCTGGCTTATCGAATTGGCAACTGACGACCCGAAAGGTGACCGATCCTTCCTGGCAAGGCCCGGCCGGCGCGGATCTGGCGCTGGACGTGGTCACCACCACTGCCGGCAATACCCTGGGCATCACGCTGAACACGATGGCGTGGAATGCTACCAGTGCCAACACCTATACCGCGTCGGTGGCGCTGCCGGTCGCCGGCACGAACAGCATTTCCGTTTCGCTGTCTGACTTTACCAATGGTCAGGGAGTGCCGCTGACGACCTGGGATAATGCGACGTGGCTGCAGTTTTCGAGTGCCAGCGGGTATCCTACATGGACGGGGTCGATGCCGGAATTTGACAACCTGCGCTGGGTGGGGGGCGTCTACACCTTCATCAACGGGGTCACCTCAACCTGGCTGGAACAATACGGCCTGCCACTCAATGACCGGGCCGTGCTGGGCGACTCGGACGGCGACGGACTCTCCGCCTGGGAGGAGGAATTCGCCGGAACCAACCCGACCAACAGCGCCTCGGTGTTGCGGGTCGAAGGAGTGGTTCCGGTCACAAATGGAGTCCAATTCAGTTGGCAGGCGGTGAGCGGTAAAAGCTACACCGTGTGGTTCAAGGCCAACCTGACCGATGCCCTCTGGACCGAGGAGGCGACCGGGGTTGCAGGGGTCGAACCCTTCAGTAGCCATACCGTCGTAAGCGACAGCCCCACAGGCTTTGTCCTCATCGAAGTGGAATAAAACAGGGAAATCCTCCGGCATCCCAAGAAATGGGGATGGTGGAGGATATTCAGCATGTTATTATCAAAACTGCTCTTTAGCAGGGCTGTGCCCTCTAAAAGCATCAACCTCAAAGAAACCTCAAAGAAACCTCAAAGAAACCTCAAAGAAAACTAATATATGAAAAAAGAATACATACAAATAATGGCGGTTGCCGGGATGGCCTGCCTGACCACCGCAGTTCAGGGAGCGATTCTTGATGACAACTTTTCGAGCGATTCGATATCGTCAACTGTTAGTACTACTTTTACGCAGGGACATATCGGAGATGGCGAATGGCATCAAGGGGGGGCTTGGTCCGTTAGCGGCGGAGTTTTGCAAGCGACTGGAGATACGGATGTTGCCACTGAAAGCGAGGGAGCAATTCTTCAGGCCGTGGCAGTTGGCCCCAATACGGGAACGTCGCTCCAGCTGACTTTTGACTACAACTTAACTGCTGCCGGTGAGTCGCTTTCTGTATTCCTGTATGGAACTAATATCGAGACGGGATTCCCTGATAATACAAATGGTCGCATGGCGAATCTTGGACACGTTGCTGCGGATGGCAGTGGGCGCATGCAGTACCTCGAATTGGATGCAGATAATTCCTTGGTCAGTTCCGTCGAGTTTGTGGGTGGCGCTACACTCTCTGAAAGCGCCCCTACGGGTTATCTGGGGCAAACTCCTGGAACTTCGTATTCCTACTTTGCCAACCTGTCTGGGACTATTTCCGGCACCTTCAGCCAGACCGTTGATTTGTCCGCATGGGGATACGCTGTAGAGGATTTTGATTATATCAACATAGCCTTTGCCCGCGATGCAGTGGCTGGCTCCAATGTCACCATCGACAATGTGGTCCTGACCGCCATCCCGGAACCGGGCAGCTACGCCTTGCTGGGCGGTCTGTTGGCACTTGGCTACGTGATGGTCCGTCGTCGCGCTTAGTATTTTTCATATCAAAGGGGTAACAGAGTAAGGGGCCGCGCTGGGGAGCGCGGCCTCTTTTTTTGTGCGCGCTCAGCTGGGTGCACATGCTTGACAGCGATGCTGATGAAAATGGATCACAGTCGTCCCGTACGAACCTTGCCGGAACCACGCTACGCGCATGACAAAGTGATTGAGCGTTTCTCTATTTTTCTGTCCTCAATCTTTCTGTCACAATGACTCCAGCTGGCATCGCCATTGGATATCGAATGCCCTAGGAAGGGTGGGTTTGAAGTCGGAAGCCTGCATGGTGGAGCATTTAAACTAAAAAGTGATTGACCGAATAGGTTACGAATGCATTTATATACATAACACGGCCCTCGCCTCTTCCTTTGTGAACGCGGGGGTTCTTTTTTGCCTAGGTGCCTAGATTTTCCACAAATCCCATTTTTCCCATCCTGGACGACAGCCCATTTCTGAGAGCGAGCGCAACTGCCTGGCACCAGTAGGGAAATTCTCCAAATGCTCACGGAAGCGCTCATGCCAACGGCTGTTGGGACATATTTCACGCATCAGCCATTGAAGTAGGCAAAAGAGAATAAACGGGCGGGCGATGCTCTTCGGCTGTCCGATGAAATTCGCAAGATCCCCAGCGTCGGGAGCGTCCGGGAGTTTCGGTTGGTCAACCATGTTTCGATTCCAGAGGAGGCTGTGATGCGCGCATAAATTTCTTAAATAATTGAGTGAACGTAGCCAGCTCGAAAAAGTGTTACCTTTTGGCACTTTATATTTCTGAGCAATGAAGTCACGGTCGTTACCTTTCATGCCTGCGTAAAATAAAGACATCGTTCCAAAATCCCAAACCAGCTAACTCGCACCGTCAAAGTAGTACTCACAGGATAAAGAATTAAAAATTAAGATTATGAAACTGAAAATGAAACGAATTCTAAAGTGCTTTTTACTATCCATGCTTAGCATGACTGTGTCTGCGCAGAACTCGCTCCCAGCCGTTGTCGACGGTCAGGTGCCGCAGAGCGTGGAGGAGTTGTGGGCAGGCTACGACCCGCGTGCGGAAGCGCTGGATGTGCAGGTCATCCACGAATGGGACGAGACCTATCAGGGCCAGGCGGTGAAGGTGCAGATGCTGACCTTCACGGTCGGTACCTTCAAAGGTCAGACCAGCAGGATTTCTGCCTACTATGGTTATCCGGCGGATGCAAACGGCAAGGTTCCCGGCCTGGTGCAGGTGCATGGCGGAGGCCAGCGGGCAGATAAGCATACTGTCATGGTGGATGCTGCCAATGGCTATGCCAGCCTCTCGCTCAACTGGGGCGGCCGCGAACTGGAAGATCAGAAAGCAGGGGAGCCCGGAACGGACTGGGGCGCGATTGATCCCACTCAGAAGCACGTCAGCCACTACTTCAGGCTGACTCCCGACGACAAAACAGCGGAAACCGTCTATAGCCCGCGCAATAACAACTGGTTCATCCTGTCGCTGGCTACCCGGCGTGGCTTGACCTTTCTCGAACAGCAAGCGGTGGTCGATGTCGAACGACTCGGGGTTTATGGCCACTCCATGGGCGGAACCATCACTGGACAGGTGGCGGGCCTCGATTCCCGCATCAAGGCGGCCGTGCCATCTTGTGGGGGTGCCGGTATCACGCAGGCAAAGAATATTGCCCGTGCCGGTTCGTCTGCTGACCGGAGGGTTGGAGACAAGCTCTACTCCAAAACAATCGACTCCACTGCATCGCTCCGGAATCTGACGTGCCCGATTCTCGGCCAGAGCCCGCAGAATGATTTCAACTGCATCTACGATGATCTGAACCATAACTGGCAGGTCATTCCTGACCACTCATTGGTGCATTTCAGCATCTCTCCACACCTGAATCATCGTCACCTTGCGGAATCTGCCTTTACCCGAACGCGTTTCTTCAATGCCTTTCTCAAGGGGGAGGGCGCTTTTCCCGCAATGCCTGAGTTGTCAGTTGAGCTAAAGACCTCTAACGGCATCCCCGTCGCCACGGTGAAACCGGATGTCGTCGGTCAGGCGCAGCGTGTGCAGATCTACTACAGCATCAATCCGAACTCACTGACACGCTACTGGCGTCGTGCGAGTACTGCTCGTATCGGTGACGTTTGGAAAGCGCATCTGCCGATCATGAGCACTGGCATGCCCTTGTTTGTGATGGCCAATGTGGAATACCCGCAACCACGTCCCTTGATCGGCTCACCATGGACAGGTAGCTCTCCGGCTAACTTTCTGGTAAGCACGTGGGAAAAGGTCTTTGAGCCGGCCGACTTAAAGGCCGCCGGAGTGAAAGCAACCGACCGCCCGGCGCGCATGATTCAGCAAAGCTTCGATGATTGGGAAGACTGGTACCGGGTCGGTTGGCCCAACACCCAGCACGCCCTGTCTGGCACCCGCAAACTCACCGACCCGAAATGGCGCGGCCCCGACGGCGCCAGCCTTAGCATCGATGTAAAGGATCCCCAGGGGGGCAATTTCCTGATGGCCTTTGACGTCAATAACTGGGGTGCCTATGCCGGCCTGAAAAAGAGTGCCTACTACTGTGTGAAACCGCTGGCTAAGACCGATGACTGGCAGACCGTCACCATTGCTCTTGCTGATCTCAAACCCAAAAGCTCCGGAATTCCAGCGCTGCCTGCAAGCTGGCAGGGAATCACCGATCTGCAAATTGTCGCAGGTTTACACAGACTTCCAGTGGAGCCCAAAAGTATTCTCAGCGGAGGGACGTGGCCGGGCAAGCGCCAGCTTCGCAACCTGCGCTGGACGGGCGGAGCCTATACCGCACCGCTACTGTACCCCGGCGGCAAGTTGTCGGTCGAAGCGTTTCAGAAGATCTTTCAGGACGACATCGACAAATCAATCGAGCTGGAAAACAAGGATGCCCAGCAGTCAAAAGGAGGCTAACTCAAGGGCAAGCCTGCCGAACTGACTGTGATGCTATTGCAGGAATATTTTAGGTTCTTCGTCGTTTACCGGGGAGTGGGTGCATCGAATCACTGATTTCGCCCCATGGCCCAACCGAATCCCATTGTGAGCGTGCTTGTTATTATGCCCTTGGGTGCGGATGAGTCTTAACCTTCCAGCAATCTTAGGTTTTGTTTTGTGCGGTGGATGAGCCTCCGTGCCTCCGCGTCTCCGTGTGAGAAATGGCGTCGTGCTAGTCATTGAGCACAGAGCCAACAGGAGCAGGGTTTCACACGGAGTCACAAGACACGGAGCTTGGGTTCTGTGCAGTGGTCGTGGCCTCCGTCGTAACAGACTGTTGCAAAACCTAAGACTCCCGGGATCAGACTGCACCGCTGTATTTTTGCAGAGGTAATTCCGACGGAGATGCTTCTGTGGCCCGCCGCAGGGGAGTGAGCAAAGTGTGTCACGGTCGGGGATAGCCTTCCCTAGACTGGAGGTAGAGCAAAGGGACCATATTTTAGGCCAAATAGACGAGTGATGCTGGAAATCGGTGCTGCATCCCTATAAATGGGGATGTCCCCGTTTTTTCTCTGTGCTATCATTACCCGCTTTTAGCAGGTGGACTGCTTCATTGAATAACAGACAATTTATGAGTCAAATGAATCGATTTTCAAGATGGATGGTGGCGACGGCGTTGGTCGGTGCTGCGGTGGTCGCAGAAGCAGACGAGGCGTGGGTGCGTTTTTCAGAGGACGGGCAACGCATTGTGGTCGATGCCGAGGGCTTTTTCCAATTTGAAGGGGTTTCGTCAGCCATGTTCCAAATGGACGGGAACTGGGAGCGCGTCGGAACCAAAAATAAGAGGGTGAAGCCAGTCCGAGATTCCATCAGCGAAACTCCCTTTGGTGATGCGGTCACCACTGCAGCTACGTACGGAAACGACCAGTTTCAGTACACGCTGACGTTGAAGCGTCTGAAAGGTCAGCGCGCCTTCACGCTTCAGGGCGTGCTCCATAACCTGTCGGATCAGGATGTCACATTCCGTTCGGTTGATTTGCTGGACATGACCGAACGAGCGGGCGGGACATTGAAAGTTGCGAATGCGGCTGACTGGCTCGTGACGCCTTTGATGGAGTCATCACCGGCGCTGCCGCTGAGCGAAATGAATCAAGGCCTGAACGAAGTCGCGATGCTTTATAATAAAGATGATAACGGTTTCCTGGTGGGGCCGATCGGTCCGGCCGAGGCGCATGTGCTTGTTGAGGTGCGTAATCAGGCGGTTAAGGCGTATGCGCAGATGGATGATGTCCTGGTGCGGGCTGGCGAAAGCCGCCGCAGTGAAGAGATCATTGTCTCGTTCGAGCCAGCCAAAACGTCAACTGACCTTTGGACGCGCTGGGTCGCAGTCACTCATGGAGTAAGGCGCAACAAGGGGCCGGTTTACGGTTGGTGCAGCTGGTACGACCGCACCACCAACATTGATGCCGCGCACGTTTTGGAGGTGACCCAAACGATTAAAGACAACCCGAATACCTTCGGTAAAGGGATCATTCAGATCGACGATGGTTACCAGAAGACGGACGGCGATTGGAGTGCAAATGCGAAGTTTCCGATGGGCATGGCGAGTGTCGCCGAAACGATCCGTGAAGCGGGTTGTATTCCGGGCGTTTGGTTCGCACCCTTGATGATCAATCCAGAACATGCTTGGGCTCAGGCAAACCCCGATGCGATCCAAAAAAATGCGGGCGGGCTGGAACGCTTCCAGAACCCCAATGCGTATCACCCGGCTGGAGCAAAGTGGATCAACCCGGATCATTCAGAATCCAAAAAATTCCTCTTCAATATTATTCGCGATGCCCGTGAGCGTGGCTACGGCTATATTAAAATCGACTTCAACGGTATCGGCGAGCGCTTTGTGGACCCGACCAAAACCCGCCTGCAGGTCTACCGTGAACTCTACACGCTCTACCGCGAAGCGGCGGGCGAGGAAATGTATCTGCTTTCCTGCCTCGGGCGCCCGACCCGAGGTGTGATCGGATTTGTCGATGCCGCGCGCGTGGGTCCGGATTCGCATTCGGCGAACTTTGATCACTGCCTCGATTCCGTACTGCGCTTCCAGATCTTCGATAATGTCTGGTGGCAGAATGATCCGGATGTCACCTATTTGGCGCAGAAGATCCAAGGTCGTCGGCTGGGACCGACGGTGCAGGGTGAGGGGATGTGGCGGACCTGGCATGGCATTAATACACTGGTCGGCGGAACGGCAATGATCAGTGAGCCGCTCAATCTACCGGTGGTTCAAGCGGTGTGGCGTAACTATGAAATTATGCGTCCCAGCTCGCGGGAGCCTGCGCAACTGCTGACGCTGGGGAACTCCCCTGATAACACCACGCTGGGCTTTGCGGCCAAGCGTCCCTTCGGCGACTTCGCGGTCTACAACCTTTACAACGTGACTGAGGGCACCAAACCGCTCACGCTCGACTTCAAAGCCGCCGGACTGCCGCAGGGCGTACCATGCGCGGTGTTTGATTTCTGGGAAAACAAGGTGATCGGCACTGCGACCGATTCTTACACCACCGCGCCACTGGAGCATCTCTCTTCGGCGCTGTTGCGGTTCACGCCGATCACATCGGATCGCCCGACGCTTGTCGGTTCGAATCTGCACCTCTCGATCGGTGCGACCGAAATCGACGACCTGCGCGTGGCGAAGTCCTCGATCACCATTGAGTTGAACGATGAAGCCGGCGCACAGGATGGTTCGTTGATCTTCCACAGCACCAAAGCGCTGGCCGTCGGCGCATCTGAAAACTGCGAAGTGACCTCGGTGGAAAACCTCGGTGACAAGCTTTGGAAGGTGAACATCACCGGCCGTCAATGGGGCAAGACGCAGTTCATCGCACTGAAAGTAAAGTAAGTGAGATAATTTTTGTAAAGGGAATTAATTATTTTAACGAAGAATAGATTATGAATCAAAACAGTATATTTTCAAAGTGGATGATGGGGGCGGCGTTGGTCGGTTTCGCGGTTGTCGCACAAGCAAACGAGGCGTGGGTGCGTTTTTCTGAGGACGGGCATCGCATTGTAGTCGATGCCGAGGGCTTCAAAAAATTCGAAGGGGTGTCGACCGCCATTTTCAAGCAGGACGGGCAGTGGGGCTATGCCGGAACCAAGCAAAAGATGGTTGCACCCATCCGTGAAACCGTCGGTACCACCCCGTTTGGCGATGCGGTGGTCAGCACGGCGAGGTACGGCAACGACCAGTTCCAATACACACTGACGCTGAAGCGTCTGAATAACCTGCGCGCTTTTACGCTTCAAGGGGTACTCCACAACCTGAGCGATCAAGACGTCACTCTGAATGTGATTAGCTTGCTGGACATGCATCAAAATCAAGGCGGAGGCTTAGAGGTGGCCAACGCGGCCGATTGGCTCGTGACGCCTTTGATGGAGGCTCACCCGGCGCAGCCGCTGAGCGAAATGGAAAAAGGAATCAATGAGGCCGCTCTGATTTATCATGCCGACGGCAACGGATTTCTCGTCGGCCCGGTCGGCCCGGCTGAGGCTCACATCACGGTTGATGTGCGCGATCAAACGATGAAGGCGTCCGCGAACATGGAACGTGTTTTGGTGCGCGCCGGTGAAAGCCGCCGCAGTGAAGAGATGATTGTCTCGTTCGAGCCTGTCACTACATCCGTCGATCTCTGGACGCGTTGGGTCGCCACCACTCACGGTGTGCGACGCAACAAGCCTCCGGTCTACGGCTGGTGCAGTTGGTATGATTTGACCACCAATATTGATGCGAAGCACTTCTTTGAAGTGACCCAAACGATTGCCGAAAATCCGAATACTTTCGGGCGCGGATTGATTCAGATTGATGACGGTTTCCAGAAGATGGATGGCGATTGGAGCGCCAACGAAAAGTTCCCGGACGGATTGGCTGATCTGGCGCAAAAGGTCAAAGAGGCAAATGGAATCCCGGCGATCTGGTTTGCGCCGTTGATGATTCATCCGGAACATCCATGGGGTAAAGAAAACCCAGATGCCATTCAGAAAGATGCCAAGGGAATCAGCAGTTTCATGAACCCGAATACCTTCCATCCGGCTGGTGCAAACTGGATTCGCCCGGATCATCCTGAGTCGAAGAAATTCCTATTTGATATCATCCGTACTGCGCGCGATAATGGCTATGAATATATCAAAATTGATTTCAATGGGATCGGAGGGAACTACCTGGATCCGACCAAAACCAGTCTGCAGATTTTCCGCGAGCTCTATGCGCTCTACCGCGAAGCGGCCGGTGAGGATATGTATATTCTCTCCTGCCTGGGGCAGCCGACCCGCGGCCCGATCGGATTCATTGATGCCGCCCGCGTGGGGCCGGACTCGCACCCGGCTTCGTTTGATCACTGCCTCGACTCCGTGCTTCGCTTTCAACACTTTGACAACGTCTGGTGGCAAAATGACTCGGATGTTTCCTATATCGCACCGAAACTGGACAGCCGGGTGGTCGGCTACACGGTACAGGGTGAAGGCATGTGGAAAACATGGCACAATATCGTTACGCTTGTGGGCGGCGCTGCAATGATAAGTGAGCCAGTCCAAAATGATGATGCAAGAGCGATGTGGCGTAATTATGAAATTATGCGTCCCAGCAGCCGCGAGCCAGCCAAGCTACTGACGCTCGGGAACTCGCCGCACAACACGACTCTAGGGTTTGCAGCTCAACGTCCCTTCGGTGACTTCGCGGTCTACAACCTATACAACGTGACCGAGGGCACTAAGCCACTGACGCTGGACTTCACCGCCGCTGGTCTGCCGCAGGGCGTGAAATGCGCGGTGTTTGATTTCTGGGAAAACAAGGTGATCGGCACTGCGACCGATTCTTACACCACCGCTCCGCTGGAGCACCTCTCTTCGGCTCTACTGCGGTTCACGCCGATCACATCGGATCGTCCGACGCTGGTAGGTTCGAATCTGCACCTCTCCATCGGGGCAACCGAGATCGACAACCTGCGCGTGGCGAAGTCCTCGATCACCATCGAGCTAAACAATGAAGCCGGCGCACAGGATGGTTCGCTGACCTTCCACAGCACACAAGCGCTGGCCGTGGGTGACTCTGAAAATTGCGAGGTGAGCTCGCTGGAAAATCTTGGCGACAAGCTCTGGAAGGTGAACATCACCGGTCGTGAATGGGGCAAAGCACAATCCATCACGCTGAAGCTGAAATAAGCAGAAAGATGTGAATAAGAAGCAAACTATACTGAGTTTATGTGTCGGCTTGGGGCTCGCGGCCGGTTCGCTTGCTGCGGAGTCGGACAGGCATTACCTGACGCTGGATCAGGCGGTGAAGGTCGAGAATTCTGTGCCGGCTAAGCAGGATCTGTCTGTGATGGGGCAGCAAAAAATCAGCGTCGGCGGTTTTACCTATGACCGTGGCTTGGGTGTTCATGCCGATTCAAAGTTGGTCTTCCCGCTGAAGGGCAAGTTTGGCAGGTTCCATGTGGTGCCTGGACCGGACGACGCTCATCATGGGGCGACCGAGATGAAGATCCTGTTGGACGGCAAGGAAGTCTTCTCCACCGGCACCGTGCGAAGCGGCGGCTACTCGGCCACGGCGCTGGACATTCCCGTGACAGGGGTCGAGGAACTGACCCTGATCGTCATCGACGCAGATGGTCACTCAGGCGGCGACCATGCCAGCTGGGCGGATGCGTATCTTCTCCCTTTGGGGCATATTGTCAGCAAAGACGCCAGCGCGCAGGGTGCCTCCTGGAGCTTTGAAGAAAACACGCCTAGACAAACGCTGGACCTCGCAGGGAAAAAGCGGGATCTCATTTCCGGATATACCACGCGCGCGGAGGGAGTCAGCGGTCAGGCACTCAAATTCGATGGATTCACCAGCAAGGTCGTGCGGAAGGCTGCCGACGTGCCCGCGCTTGAAAACGGCTTTACTTTCGAGGCCTGGATCGCGCCGCAGGTCTATCCCTGGAACTGGACCGCGATCCTCAACCAGGAAGCCGATCACCAGGCAGGCTGGTTTTTCGGCATGGGCGGGGATGGCACGATTGGTCTGCACATCGCCAAGGACGGCAAGTGGATCGAGTGCAATTCGAAGTCCCGGCTCCCGTTGCTCAAGTGGAGCCATGTCGCGGGTGCCTACGATCCGAACTCCGGCCTGAAGGTGTACATCAACGGCAAGCTCGAAAACGAAGTCAAGACGAGCGGCCCCATCACGCCGGCTCCGGACGTGGATCTCTGGCTTGGAAGAAGTCACACCAAGACCTATCCGATCCGCACCGAGCGCGCGTTCAGCAAAACCTTCCTCACTCCCATGGTGTTTGACGGTCTCATCGATGAAGTCAAAATTCACCCGCGGGCCATGGGCGACGACGAGGTGGCAGGGGCGTTTGCCGCCGTTCAGCCGAAGGTTGCCCAGCCGCTCCAGTATCGCGTCTTACCTTCGGGCCCCGAAGGCCCCGGCGAATTCGGCGCGGTGTACACGAGACTCCGATACGCGCCGGAGTGGGAGCGCCACTGGCGTGTGGGCGAAGATTGCGACATTCTGGTGCGCTTCGACGAATCACCCAGCCGAATCGTCTTCTGGCGCGGTATGAATTACAGCGCATCCTACGTCAGCGAAAATGGTCTTTGGGCGGGCGACCAGAGCTTGGAAGTGAATGATAACGAAAAGGGCTGTTATGAGCACATGTCGGACAAACGTTGCGAATTTTCCTCGGTAAAAATTGTCGAAAACAACGATGCCCGCGTGGTGGTGCACGCACGTTACGCCTGTGTTGCCATCGACGGTTCCTTCCGCGGTGGCGATCCTGAAACCGGATGGGGAATCTGGGCCGATGAATACTACACCATCTACCCCGACGGCGTGACCGTGCGTCACATGGTTGCTGAAAATCACAATGGCGGTGGCCAATGGCAGGAGACGATCCTGTTTAACCAGCCTGGTTCCCGTCCTGAGGATACCGTCGAGATTGAGGCGCTCACACTCGCCAACATCGATGGCGAGTCCCACACCTACTCGTGGGAAAACGGACCGCCGGTCAAATACGCGCCCAAGCTTGAAGATCGCGTGTTTTCAAAACCAGCCAGTGCGAACATTCAGATGGTGAACTTTCGGTCGCAATGGAAACCCTACATCATCTTCGAGCCGGGGACGCTGGTCCAGGCATTCGGAATTCCCCCCAGCACGGACTACTCGCAGTTTGCCTGTTGGAACCACTGGCCGGTGGCGCAGGTTCCCAACGACGGACGCAAGACGATTGTCTCCGACCGGCCGTCGAGCTTTACGCTGTCGAACGCGCATGTAAAAAGGCACCGCGATGGCAACAGTGCATACCTGACCATGCTGTACGGCATGACGGATCAGCCCGCTGCAAATCTCGCTCCGCTTTCAAAATCGTGGAACTCCGCCCCGGTGGCCGCGCTCAAGAGCGCCGGCTTTGAGGACGGCACCTTCGACAAATCCCAACGCGCCTATGTGTTTAACCGCACTGACAGCAAAGCCGGGGAACTGGAGTTCACGCTCGACGCCAATGGCGACTCGCCAATTCATAATCCAGCCTTTGTTGTCAAAAATTGGGGCAAGCGTCCGGCCAAGCTCACGCTCGACGGTCAGGACATCCCGCGCAGTAAGGACTTCCGCTTCGGACAGCACAAAACCGTCGACGGCACCGATCTAGTGGTCTGGCTTAAGACCCAGAAGACTCAGAAAACCACCTTCACGCTAACAGCAGTCGAATAATTGAAATTGTGACCATTTAGGATCAGAGGAGAAACAGATATGAAAAAAATATTAAGTTTAAGTATCGTCTTGGGGCTTGCTGCATGTTCGTTTGCGGCGAAACCGCCCAAACCGAATATTGTTCACATCATGGTGGATGATCTGGGCTGGCAGGATATCGCCAGTCATAAAATCGACGGAAAGCCGGTCTATGAAACGCCGAACCTGGATCGTCTGACTCGTGATGGACGTCGCTTCACCGACGCGTATTCTCCCTCTCCGGTTTGTGGGCCTTCGCGGACTGCTTTTTTGCGCGGCCAATATCCGGTGCATACCGGTGTCTACAGTGTGACGGGCGGGCAGCTTCCACGGGCGCATCGTAAGGATATCAGAATGATTCCTCCGTATTACCTGTATGGTCTTCCGGTGGAAGAGCCGATGATTCCGGAGGTGTTGAAGCGGGCAGGGTATGTTAGCGGGCATGTAGGAAAATGGCATGCGGGCGGCAAGCATCGCGGTTTTCCGTTCCCGGTCAGTCAGGGCTTTGATTTCGGATTTGAAGAAAAAGACGGCGGCGGGCTTTTTTACAATGATGCCGAATTGTGGAATCCAAAGAATGCCCATAAAAACTCGTTCAACGGTTCGTGGCAACCGATCCGACCCAACCGTCTGCTTGGTTTCGCCACGCATGATCCCAAGGATCCGTTCCAGCTCGATGAGGATGACCGTCCTTTCGATCACCCTACGGAATTGGCGGTTGGCTTTATTCGCAAAAACAAAGAGCGCCCGTTCTTCCTGAACTACTGCCCGCTCTATGTGCATGGCCCCTTCGGTACCCGCGACAGAAAGCGTCTGGAACACTACTGCGAAAAGATGGGCATTCCGTTTCCGACTGATCCCGGATCGCCCAATACGGGCAAATTCGGTCATACCAATCCGTATTACGCCAGCATGGTGGACACGGTGGACTGGAGCATCGGCAAGGTGGTGGATTATCTGGAGCAGACCGACGATCCGCGCAATCCGGGCCACAAGCTGATCGACAACACCTATGTGATTGTCGATTCCGACAACGGTGGCTACAGAGGCAGTCAGCATGAACCGATCACCGACAACAGCCCGTTGCTCGGTGGTAAAATGCACAACTATGAAGGCGGACTTCGCATTCCTTTCATCGTCCGCGGACCGCGTGTTCAGCCTGGCACCATTTGTGACACCCCCATCAACCTGATTGATTTGTATCCGACCTTTATGGAAATGGCAGGGGTCGAAGCTGATCCCGGGCTGAAACTTGACGGTTGCAACATCCTGCCGATGATTGAGGGCAAATCCGATGTCGTGCTCAAGCCCGATGGCACCGAGCGCGAAGCCATATTCTGGTTCTACCCGATGGAAAGCCATATGGCGGTCACCATGCGCAAGGGTGATTGGAAGTTGGTGAACAACCTGGGCGTAGGGTTCCGAGGGAAGTTTGGCGCGGAGCTGTTTCGCATCCGCAACAGTGACGGGTCGGCCGAGGATATTAGCGAAGCAAACGATCTCGCAGCTGAATATCCTGAAGTTCGCAATACCATGCTGGCGGAGCTCAATGACTTTATGGATGCCTCCGGTGTGACGATGCCTTATCGTCATTCGGGGCACCCCTCAGTGACGGATCAGGAACGCGCGGCGATTCCCGCCGTTCTGGAACTCGGCTCGAAAGAGGATCGGGTTTGGGCGACGCTTGAGTCGGGCAAAGACAAGGCAGCGATTGTGGAGGCGCAGCTGCTCTACACCATGAACCCGAAACCCTTCGATACCACTGGCGGGCATCGCGAAACGTGGCTGCCGGCTCCGGCAACCATCGGCAAAGGCCGGGTCGATGCCGTGATGCCTCCGGGGGCCACTCATGCCGCGTTCTGCATGCGCGATGCCAACGGCTTTCTGGTGACTTCTGAACCCCTGCCTGATTATCAGGAAGTCGGCTACGCGGTAAAGAAAGACTCTGCAATGGTGAAGGACGGCTATGCCTATAAGCCCGGTCTGTTCGCACTGATCCAACTCGGCAAACAGGCACAGGCGGCATCCCTGACAGCCGGGCTGGACACCTCGGCACTGAAGGCCGCCCTCGCGACGGCGCAGGCTCAATATGCGGCTGAGCCGATCGTTGAAAAACCGATGTGCGATGCCATCCGCGCGCTGCGCGCCGCGATCCGCAATCAGCAAGGCATTCCGCAGGCAGCGCATCCGTTGCTGAACCGCTTCCCAACCGAACCACTTTTTTAAAGAACACAAGGAAATCATATGATACAATTCCTGTCGTCTCTCATCGCGTGCTTCGCTTGCGCGCTGTGTTTGCAAGCCACATTATATGCTAGGATGTCTGTTTACATTCATACCGTCAGAGATGCATGCGCACATAAAGTGCACTCAAGGTCACGATCCGGAACTATTACAATGAAGCGAAACCACTTATTAACGACCGTTTTATCGGCTCTGATTGCCTGCTCTGCGGCGACAGCCGCCAGCATTGCGGGGCGTCCCGAGGGGGCGATCCCGCAGGTGCAACCCAATATCGTCCACATCCTGACGGATGATTTGGGCTGGCAGGATGTGGCCTGTTATTACCGCACCGTGCGCGGCAAAGAATCGCTGATTGAAACGCCGAACATGGATCGGATCGCGAAAAAAGGCATGCTCTTCATGCAGGCCTACTCGCCATCGCCAGTCTGTGCGCCGTCGCGTGCCGCCTATATGGCCGGGCAGTCGACCTTGAAAACGGGGGTTCTGCACGTGCTGGGTGGCACACCCTCGCGTCCACGCACACCGACGTTTAAATATATCGATCCGATCTATACTGCGCGACTGTCGCTGGAAACGCCGACCATTGCTACTTTGTTGAAGGACGCCGGTTATATCACCGCGCATATCCAGAAGTTTCACTTCGGTGGGGTGAACCATGGCTTCCCGGGGCCCTTGGATTACGGCTTCGACTTCAGTTGGACCACTGGACCAGGGATGCGTTACAACGATCCCGATCTATGGGACCCGAACGATAAAAAGCGCGCGGATTATCAGGGCATTTGGGCGCCGTTGAAGCCGGATCGTCTGAGCAATTTTCCTTCGAGCCACGATCCGGAGGCGCCGTATTCCTTGGATGAAGATGACCGTCCGTATGACAGTGTCGTGGATCTTTCGATACGTTGGATGGACAAGGTGAAGGGGCAAGGGAAGCCGTTTTTTGTAAACTTCTGCCCGTCGTTTGTGCACGGACCGATCGGCTCTCGCGATCGCAAGCGTCTGGAGCTTTACTGTGAAAAGATGGGCTACCCGTTCCCGACCGAGCCCGGCAGGATCTCTGATAAAAAGAAGGGGCAAGTGAACCCCTATTACGCGGCGATGATCGATAGCGCTGACTGGCAGGTTGGGCAAATTCTCTCCTTTCTGGAAACGACCGATGACCCACGTAACCCCGGGCATAAGCTGATCGATAATACCTACATTATGGTGAGCTCTGACAATGGTGGAGCCACGCACGCTGGTACGCCGACTGGGCTTGAGGCCTGCGCCGACAACACCCCTTTGCGTGCCGGCAAGAAGTCCGCCTATGAGGGCGGGGTGCGTATTCCGTTCATCATTCAAGGACCCGGAATCCAAGCCGACAGCATCAACAATACACCGATCAATCTGCTGGATATGCTGCCGACCTACGTTGCGATGTCTGGTGAGAAGCCGCAGCGTGAGCTCGATATCGATGGCTGCAACGTTCTGCCGCTGATGCTCGGACAGGACAACACTGTGAAATTCGCTGACGGCTCGGTACGCGATACCATGTTCTTCTCTTTCCCGATTGAGCAGTTCGCTAACAGTGTCATTCGCCAGGGTGGCTGGAAACTGTTGTGGAACCACGTGCCGGAAATGAACGGCTTCGAGGAAGTGCAACTCTATCGTCTCTATGATCCGGACGGCAGTCCCAGCGACCTGAGCGAGCAGACTAATTTGGCCAATTCGCATCCTGAAAAACGCGATGCGATGCTGCGGGAATTGAAAGCCTGGCTGAAAGCGAACCATGCGATTCTTCCGTATAAGAACGCACACTTGGCTGGAGCCAAATTAGCGGGCAGCGATCAGGTTCCGGCGGTGGTCCATACCAGCACCCAGGACGAAGTGCTGACCGTGCAGGTCGAGACCGGGCCTGGGAAGGCGAAGATTGTCGAAGCACTGCTGTTCTATACCACCAACGGCAGCTCAGAGTTGCGCGATAATAAAAATTATGAGGAGTGGTTCATCGCGCCAGCAACGCTGCACGCAGACGGTGCCGATGCGGTGGCACCTCCCGGCATGACGCACGGTATTTTCTACCTGCGTGATGCGAACGGCTTTGTCGTGAACTCGGAACTGTTGCCGGCGCGAATTACGCCCGGTAGTGATATCTGGGCGAAGGGCAGCGAGTTCATTGAAAATGTCTACGGCTATCGCCCTGGTCTGATCTCGCTGATCAAGACAGGGCTTTCGGCAATGGAGCACGCAAATCAGAGCGGGCAGGATACTGCGACGTTGTCTGAGGCCATTGAAGCTGCAGAGGCGGTGGCTCAAACACCGTTCGATGAAAAATCCTATGCAAGGTCGATGAGTTCGTTGCGCCATGCAATTCAGTCGCTCGATGTGCCTGAGGCAACGTTGCCAGTTCTGAATCAGTTTAAAATGAAGAAGTGGTCCACTCCAGAGCAGGGCGCAATCACCGCCCGTGGGGAGAATGGGCCGCATGAGCCGGCATCCAATGCGTTTGATGGAAATCCGAAAACCAAGTGGCTAGACTTCTCGCCGCAAGGCAGCTGGATCCAATATGCATACGTCGCTCCAAAAGTCGTTTCAGGATATGCCATCACATCGGCAGATGCGCCGACTGATCGAGATCCAATGGACTGGCAGCTGCTTGGTTCGAATGACGGCAAAACCTGGACGACGCTGGATACCCGTAGCGGTGAACAGTGGTCGAAGCGTTATGAACAGCGCAGCTTCAAGTTGAGCAATCAGTCCGCCTACAAATTCTATCGCCTGAACATCACTGCGGTCCGCGATGTGGCGCGGGCCAACTCAGTGCAGCTCGCCGAGATTGAGTTGCGCGTTCAATCGTCCCCAGCTGCGTCGGGCGGCAACGCTCAGTTTGTTCAAAACCTGGAAGCGGGCAAACCGCAGACGGTGGTCACCTTTGGCACCAGTCTGACGGCGGTCGGGGCCTGGGTGGATCAGTTGCGCGCGGTGCTCGAACAGCAGTATCCTGAGCAGATTACGCTGATCAACGGCGCGCAGGGCGGCGCCAACTCCGACTGGGGACGCGGCGCGTTGGATGAAAAGGTGCTCAAGCACAATCCGGATACGGTATTGATCGAGTTTTCGGTGAATGATGCCGTTGAGCGGCGCCAGACTTCAGTGGCGCACGCGCGCGGCAATCTGGAAAACATGACCGAGCGGATTCTGCAGCAGAACCCTGAATGTGAAATTATTTTGCAAGTGATGAACCCGCCGGTAGGGCATACGAAAGCGCAACGCCCCAATTTGCTCGCCTACAACCAAATGGTTCGCGATGTGGCCAAAGCGCGCGGCTTGCAACTGATCGACCACTATCCGGTCTGGGAGAAGCTGCTCAATGACGATCCCCTAAAATTCCTGTTTTATGTGCCCGATACGATCCACCCCGTACGCGAGGGGGCACTGCAGGTGATCACGCCCACGATGCTCCACGCCTTGGGGCTTCAGTCTGGGAATCCTGAGTTGAGTGAAGACGCGCCTTGTTGGAAATACCTATCCAGATCTCTGATGGATCAGGATAAGGACCGGGTGATCACCCATGAAGAGTTTAATAATTATTGGGAGAAACTCTTCACTAAGAATGATACGAACCAAGACGGAAAATTGTCTGCGAATGAATTCGCGCCGCAGGTGCTGTTCGATGCACTGGATGCGGACGACAACGGGCAGGTGACCCTCGATGAGTTCCTGAAGGTGTATGCGCCGCACTTCGATCGCTTTAAGTAAGGATATGCTTCGCAGAGTCGGCGGTTTGGCCATCATCTGTATAGATGATGGTCAAATGTTGTTGGCATGGTAAAGTTGTTGATTCCAGCATGTTGAGCGCTCCGCTCCATGGTGCACGTTTTATTTGGACAACTATGAAATTGAAATACGCGTCTTTCCTTATGTCGGCTGTTGCCGCGACTATAGTTGCCGGGGGCTTCAGTGGCACTTCGGCTAGTGCTGCCGCACCGCAGCCAAACATTGTGCACATCTTGGTCGATGACCTTGGCTGGCAGGATGTGGCCTGCTACTACCGCACACAGCATCAGGATGAGCCTTTCTATGAAACACCCAACATGGATCGGATGGCCAAAAATGGGATGCGTTTCATGCAGGCCTATTCGCCGGCGATGACTTGCGCACCGTCGCGCACGGCCTTCATTACCGGACAGTTTACGCCTCATAATGGTGTGTATCATGTCAACATGGGTGGGCGCATTCCACGGCCACGTGGTAATTCCAAACCGCAGATGGATCCGTATTATGTGACCCGCGTCATGCCGGGTAAGCCCGCGATTCCGCAGGCGATGAAGGCGGCTGGATACACCACCGCGCATGTCGGCAAGTGGCATGTGTCTGGTGTGGCGTATGATCCGAGCCCACTGGATCTGGGCTTCGATTTCTCGTTTGATAAGCATCATGATTACAACGATCCCGATATCTATGACCGCAACGATCCGAAGCAGGCGAATTTCTCCGCCTTATTCGCGCAGCCGAAGCACCGATTGAAGGATGCCTTTACGGATCCACGCTTCCCGCTATTGGAGGATGAGCGACCCTATGACAGTATGACCGACTTGTCGCAGCGCTGGATCGCCAAAGTATCGAAGCAGGATAAGCCCTTCTTTCTGAATCTCTGTCCGAGCTTGGTGCACGGGCCGATCATGACCCGTGATAAGAAGCGCTTGGCGCATTATTGTGAAAAGCTCGGTATCCCGTTCCCGACGGATCAGGGGTCGATCTCCGACCCGAATGAACCGGGGCAGCATAATCCGTATTACGCCAGCATGGTGGATTCGGTCGACTGGATCGTCGGTCAGATTATCCAGACACTTGAAGCGACCGATGATCCTCGTAACCCGGGGCACAAGCTGATCGACAATACTTATGTGTTTGTCACCGCCGACAACGGCGCCACGCAGAATCTAGGAAACTGGCGCAGCAATGATGGGAAGATGCACCGTGAAAAAGTCAGTGACAATGCCCCGCTGCGAGAGGGTAAAGGGTGGGCTTACGAGGGTGGTTGCCGCATTCCGTTTATTGTCATGGGCCCCGGTATTCAGCCAGGCAGCGTGAATGAAGACACTCCGATCAATTTGATCGATTTGTTCCCGACCTTCATGGCGATCGGTGGCATGGAGCACGACGGTTCGCTGAATCTCGACGGCTGCAATATCTTTCCGGTCCTACAGGGCGAGGAGCCGGTGGCGAGATTCCACGACGGCAAAGAGCGCGATACGCTCTATTGGCATTATCCGGTGCTCAATGGCGCGTTTTCCACGATTCAACGTGACAATTGGAAGCTGATGAAGAACACCGGGATTCATATGAACCCAGCACCAGAGATCCAGCTCTTCAACCTCAGCGAAGACCTGAGCGAAACGACCAATCTGGCCGAACAGTATCCAGAAAAGACGCGTCAGTTATTGGCGGACCTCGATGCATGGATGGAAAAATATGATGCCGGTGTGCCGTATAACAATGCGGCCTACGAGAAGGGCGACCTGCCGGGGCAGCAAGCTGTGCCTGCGGTGACAGATCGGGGCAGCAAAGATGATCGCGTCTGGGCAAACTTCGAGACTGGCGACGGCAAGACCGAGGTGGCACAGGCGTTCTTCCTTTATACGGTCAACGGCGACCTCCGGAAAGCTGAAGAGGAGTGGTTCCGTGTGCCGGCAACACTGTCCAATGGCCGAGTCGAGGCGAAAGCCCAACCTGGAATGACCCACGGGATTTTTTGCCTGCTCGATGCAAACAATTTCCTGATCTATTCGGAGTCAGTGCCGGGGTGGAAAGAAATCGCCACCTCCAAGCCCGTGGCCTTTGCGCTTGAAGATGCCTATGCCTACAAGCCGGGCCTCTATGCGTTGATTCAATTGAGTGAGTCTGCGCTGCAAGAACTCAATCAACAGGGGCAGACCGCCGTCGCGTTGAAACAAGCGCTTAGCACCGCCAAAAGTGTTTACGCTCAGCCAGTTGAAGTGAACAACGATGCAGCCGCGATCCGTCAACTACGCAATGAGTTGGTGAAATTCAAAGGTGTGGTTCCAGCGGCTGATACCGAATGTCTGCATTATTTTCCTCATGGCGAATGATCCTTAATGCCCATTCAGAAAGTGCCCCATCAATCGACAGCGGGTTGCTTCTTCATTTCTGCGCCGTATCATCCGTTTGGATGATAGGCACATGTTGCCCATGTGTTAAGATGATGATCATGCTCCTTTGTCTCATTCTACACCAAATCTAGCGATCTGACTGACGGACGAGGGGCAAGGATCACCCCAATAATTAGATAATACCCAGATTTTAAACACGCATACTATGATGAATGAACCTATGTCTAAGAACCAACCTTGGAAATTATTAACGCTCGCACTCGGTATGTCTGTTGCTGCGAATTTTGGCACTGCCGAAGAGCTGGAGCAGCCCGCTTTTGTGGAAGAGTCCTTGGAGGCCTACAACGAGCGCATGCAATGGTTCGTGGATGCACAATATGGCATGTTTATTCACTTTGGCCTCTATTCGCAGCTGGGCGGAGAATTCAAAGGGCAGGGCACTAAAAAGAATCAGAAATATTCAGAGTGGATCCAAGCGCACTTGGAGATTCCCCGTGAGGAATACGCTGAAATCGCCAAGGATTTCAACCCCGCGCAATTCGATGCCGACCTCATTGCCCGCACAGCCAAAGCGGCTGGGATGGAATACCTCGTGATTACGTCAAAGCACCACGACGGGTTTTGCCTGTGGGATAGTGAATACACTGATTTTGACATCGCCAGCACGCCGTTCAAGGACCGGGACCTGTTGGGAGAGCTGAACGAGGCCTGTAAGGAAAACGGTATTAAGTTTGGACTATACTACAGTATTCTCGATTGGCACCACCCAACGCAGGTGACGAACCCTAAGGCGAAGAACCCCAATCACGTCTGGAGCAGGAGCTTGCTGCGCGACGGCGGCAAGGAAGACAAAAAAACCTATACGACCTACCAAAAGAATCAGATCCTCGAACTGATCAAAAAATACGACCCCGCCGTACTTTGGTTTGATGGTGAGTGGGTCAACTGGTGGACCGTTGCTGACGGAATTGACCTTTACAATGCCATTCGGAACGCGAGTTCTCACGTCATTATGAATAATCGTGTCGGCAAACGTAAGGCGTTTGAGGCGGACTTTGTCTCTAAAGAGCAACGCCATTTTGATGCTGCATTCCCCAAGCATTGGGAAGCCTGTTACACGATGAACAAGTCCTGGGGTTACAAAAAGGGCGATAACGATTGGAAAGATGCGGCAACGGTCTATGAGAAGCTCAAAGATGTGAACATGAAGGGCGGCAATCTGCTGCTCAATGTAGGGCCTGACGGCAATGGTGTGGTGCAGGATGAAGCAGTTGCGATTCTGCTGGAAGCTGGCAAGCTGCTCGAAGCGAATCCGATCGAGAAAGTGAAGCCCACGCCAAGCAAGGTTCCGCGCCTTGTGCAGGACCACAAAGCTAAAGCAAAGCAAGCGGTGAATGCGACACCGGGCATTTAAAGTGACTTAATAGGAAACAGTTTTCCATTTTATATAACGAAATAAGTTCATCCATGAAAACAGCCTTCACCTCTCTAATCCTCGTTCTCTTGTGCGCCAGCTCACTCCATGCAGGTTTCAAAAGGAACAAGGACTTCGACACGCTTATGCCCGACACGCTGAAGCACCCGGCGGAAACGGAGGCCCGGCTCAACAAATGGTTCCGCGGTTCCAAGTTCGGCGCATTTATCCACTTCGGTGCGTATTCCCAGCTTGCCGGGAAATACCAGGATCGCGTGACTCCCAAAAAATACGCCGAGTGGGTGCAGATGGATCTTGGCATCTCCTACGAGGAATACCGCAAGGAGGTCGTGGGGCAGTTCAACCCCACGGAATTCGATGCTGAGGAGTGGGTGAAACTTTTCAAAGCCACAGGTATGCGCCATGTCGTGATCACCTCCAAGCACCACGACGGCTTCGCGCTCTTCGATTCCGCCTGCTCGGACTACGATGTGATGGATGCCTCGCCCTTCAAACGCGATATCATCAAGGAGCTCTCTGAGGCCTGCCACAAGCACGGCCTGAAGTTCGGCGTGTATTACTCGCAGGCCAAAGATTGGAGCGATCCGGACTCCTCGTCATTTACTCGCAAAGGCACGCTCAAAAAAATCTACCCCGATATGCCGGAAGATTATAAACCCGATATGGACGCCTACATCGCGCGCAAGGCCCTGCCGCAGATCGAGGAACTGCTCACGAACTACAAGATCGACCTCATCTGGTTCGACACCCCCCTCAACATGACTAAGGAGCGCGCCCTCCTGTTCACCAACACCGTGCGCCGTCTCAACCCCGACTGCGTCATCAACTCCCGTCTCTACACCATGGCCGGTGCGTCTTCAAAGCAGGTCATCACTCCGGAGATGCTCGAAGTATTTGATTACTTCTCACTGGGCGACAAAGAGGTGCCGCCGAAGAAGCTACCGCTGACCACCGAGTCGCCCGACAGTGTCAGTTCATCGTATGGCTATAAGGCCCACGGCGCACATCATTATCACACCTTGCAGGAACTCATCCAGCGGATGGTGCACACGACCTGTGCCGGAGGTAGTTACCTGCTCAACTGCGGCCCGATGGGCAACGGCAAGATTGATCCCAAGGCGGTCGAGCTGTTCTCCGGAATGGGTGACTGGATTCAGGAAAACCACGAGTCGATTTACGACACCGAGGCAAACCCGCTGCCTTCCCGGCCTGAGTGGGGCGATGCCTCCCTGTCAAAGGATGGAAAGACCCTCTATCTGCATGTCATGCAGTGGCCCGCCAATGGTAAGCTTCGCGTTGACGGAGTGCCGGTCACAGCCGCCTCAGTGGCCTTCCTCGCACCCAAAGGAGCGGATCAGAAGATTTCATTCTCCCAAGACGGATCAAGCCTCGCGCTTGACCTTCCAGCCAAGGCCATTGACGCGCATGATACTGTGATCAAGGTTTCCCTTCAGTCGCCTTTTCCTTTGCAATAAGCGGTTGAAGCTTGGATCATAAGAAAAACAAGAGAAGAGACCTATGAGAGTCATGCAATTGCTGGAAATAACGTCACTGATCATCGCAAGCTCATGCGTTTGCAGCATCAGCCTAATGGCAGATGGAAGGGCCCTGGCGGGAGGCAAACCCAACATCATCCTGGTGCTGACAGATGATCAGGGATATGGTGATCTTGGATGCCATGGCCATCCATTCCTGAAGACGCCGAATATTGACGAGCTATACAGTCAAAGCACACGTTTTACTGATTTTCAAGCCAGCCCCACCTGTGCCCCAACCCGCGCCGCATTGATGAGCGGGCGCGCACCTTTCAAGGTCGGGGTCACGCATACGATTTATGAACGCGAGCGGATGGCACTCACAGCCACCACGATCGCAGAGGTGCTGAAGGATGCCGGCTATAGCACAGGCATTTTTGGCAAATGGCACCTAGGCGATGAGGATCCGTATCAGCCCCACAATCGTGGATTTGACGAAGCGTTTATCCATGGCGCAGGCGGCATCGGGCAGAAATATCCCGGCACCTGTGCCGACGCGCCTGATAACAGCTATTTCGATCCGATCATCAAACACAACAACGCCTTCGTTAAAACCACAGGTTATTGCACCGATGTGTTCTTTCAGCAGGCACTAGGCTGGATCAAACAGCAGAATGCGCAAGGCAAACCGTTCTTTGCCTACATCTCAACCAATGCGCCCCATTCTCCATACATCGTGGCTGAAAAATACAAAGCCATGTACCAAGACAAATGCAAAGACCAAGCGGCCGCTTTTCACGGTATGATTACCAATATCGACGATAATATGGGCATACTCATGGAGAAGTTAGATGCATGGGGCATGGCGGATAACACCCTGCTGATCTTCATGACCGACAACGGTTCAAGCATCGGCACCTTCAACTACGGCATGAAAGGCAAGAAAGGGTCCGTCAACGAGGGAGGCACGCGCGTGCCGCTGTTTTTTAGACTTCCGGGCAAAATCAAAGCAGGTGTCGACGTCGACCGCCTGACGCGACATTATGACTTGTTCCCTACACTCACAGAGATCGCTGGCTCCACCGCCGACGAAGCACTGAATCTAGATGGCAGAAGCCTTGTCCCGCTGATTGAGAATCCTGATGCCGAATGGTCGGGCAGGCTCACAGTCTTCCACAAGGGCAGGTGGGCAAAAGAAGGCATGCGCGTCAGAAAGGGACGACCGGATCACGTTCCTGAAAATTCAAAATACACAGGTTTCGCCGTGCGCAGTGAGCAATGGCGACTGGTCAGTAACAAGGCGCTGTATGATATTGAAAACGACCCGGGTGAGAAAAAGAATGTGATCAAAGCGCATCCAGAAGTCAAGGGTCCGCAAGATGGAGGTCGCCAAGGCATCGCAATTTGAACTCTTTAATTTAAGGAACGACCTATCGGAGCAAAACGATGTTGCTCAGAAGCACCCGGAGCGTGTGGAGCGACTCTTCAAGGCATACCGTGACTATGCCGCGAATCGGGAGCTGAAATAAGAATCACAAAGGAATATTATGAGACAAAAACTGACTACAACGCGATTGCTTTTGCTGGGGCTGCTGGGACTGAATCTAGCTGTCAGCGCCGCGAAGCAACCAAACATCCTGTTGATCATGGCGGATGACCAGGCAAAGCAGGCGCTGAGTTGTTACGGGAATACGGATATTCAAACGCCCGGCTTGGATCGTTTGTCTGACGAAGGCATGCGCTTTGAGCACGCGCTCACGCCGAATTCCTTTTGCACACCTGCACGTGCGGCGGTGCTGACTGGTAAGTATTCGCATAAAAACGGGGTGACACATCTGAATCAGCCTTTCGACGGCTCTCAGCAAACCTTTCCAAAGCTGTTACAGGCTGGCGGCTACCAGACCGCGCTGTTTGGTAAGTGGCATCTGCTGACCCGTCCGACTGGATTCGATCACTACTGTGTCATGAAGATGCAGGGCATGGCGGTGAACCCGATCGTGTTTGAACCTCAGCACGAATGGATCGCATGGTCGCCTAAAGACCAGAAGTCCTTCAATCGGGGAGGACGTCGTATCCAGGGCTACAACAACGATGTGATGACCACCGAGGCGCTCACTTGGCTCAAGGATCAGCGCGATCCGAGCAAGCCGTTTTGCCTGTTGTTGCATCCCAAGCCGCCGCATGCGCCGTATACGCCACCGAAGGAATATGAGGATTTCTTGAAAGATGTCACGATTCCCGAGCCGGCCACACTGTTGGACGATTATGCCGGACGCACGCCCGAGGCGATCAAGGATATTATGAATTCCAACCGCATCGTGTTGATGCCGCCTTATGCGAAATTGCGTAAGCAGTTGGAAAAAGAAACCCCTGACATCACTGAAGAAGAACTGACTCGGACCATGTATCAGGCATACATTAAGGGCTACTATCGATTGGTGAAGTCGGTGGATGATAATGTTGCCCGAGTGCTGGAGTATTTGGACGAAAGTGGTCTAGCGGAAAATACCTTAGTGATCTTTACTTCGGATCAGGGATTCGCGCTCGGCGAGCATGGCTTTTACAACAAGCAATGGATGTATGAACCGGCCTTACACCAGCCTTTGTTGGTTCGCTATCCCGGTGTGATCGAGGCGGGGGCGGTGCATGAATCCATGGTCAATCATGTCGATCTGGCGCCGACGTTGCTGGACTTTGCCGGACTTGCGAAGCCGGATGATTTTCAGGGGTTTTCTCTGCAGCCGATTCTGAAAGGCAAGGCTGCGAAGGT